>Ga0213881_10000788_pt1 | contig 17363 bp, 22 predicted proteins | sample BarmaccoBMER_R08_FD_160104 | JGI IMG/M metagenome (GOLD analysis project Ga0213881, IMG submission 160104) | Barbacenia macrantha exposed rock microbial communities from rupestrian grasslands, the National Park of Serra do Cipo, Brazil - ER_R08 ... | reverse complement strand
ATCACGGACCTGAATGACCACAACGGGCAGTATCCACCGTCGGGCCCCTGGAACATCCCTCCTTAAGGACCTGCCGCTACCCCACCACTGGAGCATCGCGATGAAAGCCCCCCGCGGCTGGCGCAGCCTCGACTTCCCCGCCGATAACACCGGCTGGCGCGCCGTCTACCTCAACGACGACAACCCAGGTTGGACCTTCGAACGCGTCGTCGGATGGCTCCTCCAAGAAGACGTCGTCTACGACGCACGAACTTGTGAAAACCTCCCGCCTGACGACCAACCTCCCCTGCCGAATCGTCGTGTGGTTGCCGGTGTCGTCGACCGCGGCGTCATCGAGCCAGCGAGCGAGCCCGAGAACTTCTGGTACCTGCTCGCCCCCAGCGAGCTGGATCCAACCGAGCAAGCCACGCGCACAGAACGCCACCACCGACAACAGCTAAAGCAACTCCGCAGCCACAGGGCGCAAGAAAACGGCCGCATCTCCGGATACGAACAGTGAATTTTCGGGGTAGGGCTGGTTGGCCGCTGGTCGTGGCAATGCCGGAATGATCCGGTGAAGGTTCGCGCTGGTAAGGGGCCATGTGAACGATCCGGTAAGAACTTTTATCGGAAGCCAGCGGCCACGGTGAGTAGTTAGTGGCGTAGGCCGTCATCGGTACTGGCGCGTCGTTCGTGGTGCTGTTGATGATCGTGGTAGCGGCTGATCAGAACGTGCACGCTGGTGAGGGGCCTGTCTGGGCCACCAACGACCACCAGCGTTGACCAGATGGCGACTCTCAGACCCACCACCCTTCCCGGGTGAGCATGGGGGCACCGTGCCCTGCTCCAGCCGGACTTTGCGCGTTATCGATGAGCGCCTGCCCGGGATTGCCCAGGCGGCTGCCAGGAGAAAGCTGTGGACCTTTTCGCTGTCGTTGTCAGAGGGGCAGGGCATGCTGCGGTTGGCCGGTCACTTTGGTTGCCGGTGATGTGGATGTCACTGTCGGAGCTTGCGGGGAAGCAGACATGTCGACAGGTGCTGGTGAGTCGGCGGCGCGGGAGGCCCGTGCCGCCGAGGACCGAGCGCGCAGTTTGCGCGCAGAGCTGCGGCGAGAAACTCGGAAGAGCTTAGGGTTTGCCGCGGCGGCGATGTCGGAATCGTATACCGCTGCGGTTTTGGCGCCGTTGCAAAATTACGGATGGCGGGTCTTGCATGATCGCCGCTGGCCGGGCTCAGCGCGGGCGAACGTTGATCACATCGCTGTCGGGCCGGGGGGAGTCGTTGTGCTGGATTCCAAGCATTGGTCGGGCACGATCAGCGTGATCGCTGGACGTCTCTGGTGCGACGACGAGGACCGTCACGAGGCGGTAGACAAACTTTTGGCGTTGACCTCCGCGGTGGAAGAGCTGCTGGTTGACCTGGGCGCACCGCCGGCTGAGTCGTCGAGTTCGGTGGTCGGACCGGTGGGCCTGTCCCCTGTGCACGTGATTCCCATGCTGGTGTTCACGAAGCATCACCATGCCCGGGTGCCCTCGGCTCGGCTCGGGCGCGTGCGGCTTACCGGCGTGCGCCAGCTGCCTGCCCTGCTCGCTGGTCTGCCCTGGATTCTGGGTGCCCAACAGGTGAGCAGGGTTGCTGACCATCTGGACCAGCTGACGCCTGTTACCACGACACCACGAATGCTCGACCCTAGCGGGCCAAGACGGATTGGTGTTCCTGTTCGCTCGGCACCCGCCGAGCCGTTGGAAGATTTGGAAGATGAGCGAGCACAGGCGGACGCCGATGCGCTATTTGACGTGCCAGATCTGGCCCAGCAGCTTGCTGTCGCCACTAATGCGCCGCTGGTGGAGTGGATGGGGTTTCTCCACCCTGCTCAGACTCGGCTGGTGCGCCGACGTTTTTCCGGGCCAGCTCGGGTCCGGGGACCCGCCGGGACGGGTAAAAGCGTGGTCATGTTGCACCGGGCAGCGTGGTTGGCCACCACTCGGCCGGGCCGCGTGTTGGTGACCAGCTATGTGCATACCCTCCCGCGTCAGCAGCAAGCCGTATACAAGCGGCTTTCTCCGCACACTGTCGAGCGGGTGGATTTTTGGGGGATCCACGAGGTAGCGCAGCGCCTGCTGGCCGAACACGGAAATCACATTCAGCGAGACTGGCGTCGAATTGAAGCCGCGTTCGACGCCGCCTGGAAGCAGGTCGGCCGCCCCAGCGGGCTAGCCGGGCTGGCGCCGAAAAGGTATTGGAAAGACGAGATCAACTCGGTGATCAAGGGTCGCGGCCTGGTTCACTTCAGCGACTACGAGGCGCTGGTTCGGCTCGGCCGCACGGTGCGGCTGGGCGGCCGGGAACGTCGCGCGGTATGGCAGCTGCTGGAGGTCTATTACGACCAGCTGGAGTGTCGCGGCACCCATGACCACAACGATCTGCTCACCGCCGCTGTCGATCTTTTCCAGCGCCACCCGCCACCGCAACCACGCTGGTCTGCAGTGCTCGTGGACGAAGTCCAAGACCTGCCCTTGGTGGCGATGCGGCTCTGTGCTCTGTTGGCTGGGGACCGCCCGGATGCCTTGTTCTTGGTAGGAGACGGTCAACAGGCCATCTACCCGGGTGGATTTACCCTCGCCGAGGCCGGCATCTCCATCACCGGCCGGGCTGTGGTCTTGCGGGTGAATTACCGCAACACGCGCCAAATCCTCGACGCCGCTCGGACTCTCGTGGAAGACAGGGACTTTTCCGATCTGGAAGCCGACGCCGAACGCGGACACCGCGATGTCGATGTCATCCGTGACGGGCCCCTTCCCCGGATTCAGGTAGCCCCCGATCGCGGCTGCCTGGCGCGGCAGCTCGCCCAGGTCCTTCGCCGGGATGCCCACGACGGTGTCCGCTGGGGAGAGATGGCGGTGCTGACCCACACCAACGACGGCGCACGCTCGTTGCGCCAACAACTACGACGTTTCAATATTCCCCTGTGCGATCTGCGCACCTGGGACGGTCAACCTGACCACGCCGTCAAAATCGGTACGGTCCACCGCGCCAAAGGCCTGGACTTCGCTGCGGTCTATTTGCCCCGACTTCGGCCACCACCCACACCGGCAGCACATCAGCCCGTCGACAGCGAAGATCAAATTCTGTGGCTGCGTCAAGAGTTCGTCGCTTGGACCCGGGCACGAGACCGACTCTGGATCGGAATAGTTCGTCCACGCAGGATGTCGTGGCGTTGAACCTGCAGCTCGGCCCGGTAGCGCTCGACGTCGGCAGGCAAGGCCGCCACATCACGGGTTAGCGCGCGAGCGTCCCCGGTCAATTGACCCACGGCGCACTTTCGTACCGCTCCTACCCGCTTGGCAACACCGCTACTTAGCCCAGCCTCGCTTAATCGCAGTAGCGCCTAGCGGTGCTAAAAACCGCGGTGCCGCCCGACGCGGTCGAATGTGTGGAGAGAATGACGCAGAAATCGGTTCCGCGCCGGGCGGATGCGCTTACCCGCGTTCCGGAGGTAGCGGCTCGATATCAAGCTCCGCCACGCACACTCCGCGACGAAGTGCGGGAACATCTCGATACGCTGACAAGATCGGCAGGGCGTCACCGAGGGCTAGGCCTATGCGGGGACTCGTAGCGGCTTCTGAGACAGCATACGTTTCGTCTGTGGGAAACGCTCCCCGCAGCCGCCATGCGGCAACTGGCTCTCCTTGAACGACTGCCACAACACGATCACACGAGGCAGTCTTGGTGACAGTCAACGGCCATGCTCGCTCGACCCAGGGTTCTAGATCGGGAAGCGAGTAATCCGCGTTAAACGTTCGGTTCACTGACACAAAAAGAACCGGCAACATAGGAATTCCTTCCCGAGCGCCTATGCGCTCAGTTAGTCGGAAGCGCCTCGTGCGCTCCCGGCGGGTCTCTGGCTACCTGCTACATCGCGTAGGCTCGTTGATGTGTTACGTGTCCACACGCGCCGACGATGCGACGCGCCCGCGAAACCGTCTCCTTGCTGACCGACGCTCCGTAAATTTCAGCGAAATGCGCCGAGATCTCACCGGTGGTCAACCCTTTGGCATGCAGCGACAACACCACCTCATCGACATCAGCGAGCCGACGTTGGCGCTTTTTGACGATCTGGGGCTCGAACGTGTGTTCCCGATCTCGCGGCACGTTGATGTCGACCTCGCCGACAGCGTCACAGATCACGGTCTTAGACCGCGTGCCATTCCGCACGTTCGTTGACTCACGCTCGACCTCGGCGCGGTTTTCTCGTGACCGAGATGCTCGGGGTATTCCTCCGTCCACCAGCTCTGGGCCAAATATTGCGCGAAAGCCCACGTCACAGCCACGATCCATCAACTCCGCCACGCTCACGCCACCGAACTGGTCAACGCCGGAGTCTCGCTGGAAACCATCCGACGCCGCCTGGGCCACGCAACGCCCAGACGGTCCTGCGATACGCCGATCAACGCGATACCACCACCGACGCCGAAAATCCGCACCTGGCGCCGCCGGACGACCACCGGGCGCTCGGCCGGTTGACCCTCCCCCGGATCCGAACGGTCTCCTAACCCACCTCGCCGAAGCCGGAGTCCAGCTCCCCATGCTGATGACCAAAAGCCGCCACACCAGCCTGACCAGTCTCGCCAAACCCACCTTCGACGCCGTGGCCGCCGCTACCGCAGCACTCGACCCAGCCCGCCGACACCGGCCCACAGACCCACGCTCATAGCTCGCCTCCCTCAAAAAATCCCGCTCTCCGGGATGGCGGTAAGTGTGCCCGGACCGGTGGATCCGGTTACGGGAGATGTCCCAGCGATGGCGCTAGGCAGGCAGATCGCGGAAAACAGTCCAAGAAATGAGGTTGGCCGGTATGGAAGGCTGCCAGAGGTATTGGGCGGTTGCCTTAAGCCAGAAAATCCCGGAGGGGAGCTACCAAATCTTCTGGCCGCTCGTCCGGGAAGAACAGCCGGCCACCCGCCACCTCCACCACTTTTGTCGCACCCGGAATGGTGCCCCTCAGCCAGTACGCCCACTTCAGCTCGAAGAGAGAATCGTCGGTCCCCCACACGATCAAGGTTGGCAAGGTGAGCTTCCGTAGTTTCAGTTCGATCGCCATCAGGTCCTCAGCCTTGAGCGAGACCAACATCCGCTCGAACTCGCGGGCGCGTTCGACCGTACCCATCGGCGGTTCGAGGTAGATCGGAACGGTTTTGTCATCCGGTAGGTCACCGCTCTGATAGGTACCAATAAAGAGTTGCTTCCGTGCTTGTTCGGGCCGTGTCACCATGGCAGGCGCCTTTGGCGCAAGCAGTCCTTTTTCGGCCGCCTCGACGACGGGCATGAACCCATCGGGTGGCAGATTTTCGTGAGTGTCGCAGTTGGTCAAGGTCAGTGATGCCAACCGTTCCGGGTGTGTGGCGGCAAGCACCTGGCAGATCGCTCCACCAGTGTCATTGCCAACCAGGTCAACGTTTGTCAGGTCGAGTGCTGCGCAGAGTTCTTCCACGAATTCGGTCAGTCCGACGAGCGAGAAGTCTTGGTCGGTGCTGGCCGGGGTCTGGCCGTGTAGCGGCAAGTCCGGTGCGATGCAGCGGTGTTCGGTTGCCAACGCGGCCATTACACCCCTCCACAGATACGCGTTGGTGCCCAGTCCATGCACGAACAGGATCGTGCGTCCGCCTCGGGGACCCATGTCGACATAGCTAGCCGACCCGTTCTTGGTCTCGACGGTGCGGCGATGGGCATTGAACTCATGGAGGTTCATCCGTATTCCTCTCTTCGCAGTTACAGGCTCCGTCGCCCTCCAAGTCGTGGATGCGGCCAATCTCGCCGACCACGGTGTTCACCGTGCGAGCCGACAACCGGCCACCCGATCGGCGGGGTCGCGATCGAGACGGCGGCCAGGAACAGCACGGTCGAGTCAGGGTCAGCGTCGCTGCAGCGTTTGTGCTTGAGGTAATCGACCAGGGCCAGGCGCGCGTCGCGGCCTAGGAAGACGGTGCGCTGGTGCGGCTCTTGCCGTGCACGTTCGCCAACAGTGCCTTCCTAGGCCCGGCGGTGGTTTCGAACAGTGCATATCTGGCCTCTCCGGGAACCGGCCCGGTCATGTCTGCTCGGCGATGACGTCAAATTCATTGCCCTCCGGATCGGTCAGCGTGACCCAGTGGAACCCGCTCTCGGTGAACTCTTTTCCCTTGCGCGCGCCCAGGGACACCAGTCGCCGCACCGTGCCCTCGAGGTCGGCCGATGTCAGGTCCAGGTGCAACCGGTTCTTGGCCGTCTTGCCCTCCGGGACTTTGGTGAACATCATGTATGGCCGAGCTGATGTCTGCTCGTTTAGTCCGATGGAAGCGAAATCCGCCGAGGCATCCCCGTCGACGGGCTTGTCCAAGACTTGTGACCAGAACTCCGCTAGCTTTGCAGCGTCTTCGCAGTCGAACGTCACCGCGTATATGGACGTGTTCATGGGTCATACCTCTTTCCTGGCGTGATGTGGAAGACGGGCCAGCACACCTCGGTGCGGTGCTGGGTCTCATCGTCGGTGTCGTCCGCGGTGACGAGGTAGTTTTCCCGGATCGGGCCGTCAACGCCAATAGCGCGCTCGCTGACGAGGGTGCCCAAAGCCCCATAGGTCTTGTCCAAGTCGCGGAACGATCCCTGATGTAGGGCCACCGCGAACTCAGTGGCAGGTAACTCCAGCGGGTGGGCGGGACCGGTAGTTCGGGGTTCACCGCGGACTGGGATGAACGCGACGGCCTCACCGACTTCTTCGGTGAAGAATTCGCCGAAATACAACGCCCCGTCCGGACCAATCCGTTCGGCGCCGCAATCGGCGAGCGCGCCGTGGAGGCTATTGAACACTTCAGTCCACCACTGCGCCGAATCGCTCATGGCGACGCGGTCGCGTATGGCGATGGTGCGAAGCGGAACAGCGTACCGGTACTCCACTTGGATCGGGAGCTGATCCTGTGCAAGCAGCACACGCAGGGAGGACACCGCCGCCTGGATGTCTTCCAACTGCCGTTCCATCCGCTGCAAGTGGTCTACGATAACTGCGTTACGCGCCGCGACATCCTCGGCGTTCAGCACCGTTCGCACGTCCTCCAGTGGCATTGCCAGACCGCGCAACCGGCGGATTACCTGGGCGGTCAGCACCTGGTCAGGCCGATACAGCCGATAACCAGTGGCCCGATCAACGTCAGCGGGCTCCAGTAGCCCCACCTCGTGGTAGTGGCGCAACGCCTTGACGCTCAGGTACGTCATCCGCGAAAAGTCCCCGATCGTCACCAGCGTCGACATGCGCACACCTTGGACCCTCCCCTAGGGGGAGGGTCAACCCGACACGGCGCCTTCACGGTCCGAGGGAGATTGTTTTCATTCAAAGTGAAGTCCACTAGCGTGTCGGTGATCTCCGGCTGCCGGCAGTACAACAACGCCGCCAGCAAGGTCAGCTTGATCCCCTCCGATGATTCTCCCGGAGATGGCTTAGAGACTCCATGGCCGCTCGGTTCCGCCAGCCGGCCAGGACCTTCGGCGCAATGTCGGCGAACACCCCTGCCGGCAGGCCGATCGATCGGATCGCGGTGCGTTTGGCGACCTCTTCCCGTGTCGTCTTCAGGCTCACGTTGCCGGGATCCGCCCTGATCTGCGCCATGACGCCGAGCTGCTGGAGTTGGTCATGTTGCTACATGTATAAGAAACCGAGGCTGGGTCTGCGTCCCACACCCACGCCCAGCCCGCTTTGCCGTTGCCGCGCTGATCGCCGACCTGGCCAACGCCCACGACCGCATCACCCGACTCGCCCGCGACAACAGTCGACTCCAGCAGCGGCTGTCCGAGCACCCTCGGCGACCAAGCCTGGCGCGACGCTGGCCTGGCCACCACCGCCGACGTCGAGCAGCTCCAAACCCGCGTCGCCGAACTCGAACACCAGGCAGCAGAACTCCGCCGCCAGCTCACCGAACGCGACGACAACCTCGCCGCCGCCCGAGCCACCAACCGCGAGCTGATGCTCCGGGTCAACCGAACAACCCTGCCACCGTCATAGGCTGTCGCCGACAGCCACACCCGTCGCTTACGCTACTGTCACTACAGACGGCTTCTGAACTACGGAAACTGCCTCGCCTGCCGGTCCTAGCCACCCCGGACCCCAGGGGAAGCGCAACATCTCGGAAGTTGCCGGAAAAGGACAAGATGGCGGGGTTGTCACCGATGCTGGCCGCCCGTGCATCAGACGTCGCTCGCGCCGAGCACGAAATTCATCTAGCCCGCGTCGCCGCCCGCCGGGGGCACGCCGGAACGCGGACAGCCCCAATCCCTTGCTCCATAGCTCATGGTCGTCATGGTTTTGCCATCCTGCACCTCCCCGCAACCATGCCTACGGTCCCGAGAGTGAACCCACCCACACCGTCCCTACCAGGCCCATCACCCGCCTAGGCGGTCAGAGGCGGCGCCTCTCTGGGTCTGCCGGTATTTAATCGCTTTGGTGATCGCTCTGTTCTGTAGCGCCGGCTGACGGTGCTGAAGCCCCAAAACCCGCGCTAGGCGACGGTCGTCGAGAGGCGGAGGCATACATCAACGGTGCTGCCCAAACGGACAGGCGACCACCTGGTGGTATTGGTTGAATTTTAACGGGAGAGATCATGAAAACGTACACGATCACCGGTGGCGGAGGACTTCAGCTGCACGTGGTTGAAGACGGCAACCCGTGTGGCCCGCCCCTGTTGTTCATCCACGGCTGGTCACAATCTTATTTGGCATGGGTGAACCAGTTCAACTCCAGTCTGACGCGCAATTTCCGTGTCGTGACTATGGACAACCGCGGTCACGGGTTGTCGGACAAGCCGCGCGACGTCTATGGTGAATCCAAATTGTGGGCTGACGATATCAATTCAGTGATCACTGAGTTGACCCTTGATCGACCGATCGTCTCGGTTTGGTCCTACGGCGGAATGGTGATTTGTGATTATATCAGGGTGCACGGCGAGACGAATCTTGGCGGCGTTAACTTCGTCAGCGCGCTCACCAAGGTCGGCACCGAGTCGGCCAAAAAAGTCATCGGCGAAGAGTTCTTCGCGAACGCCATAAGATCAATGTCTGAGAACACTGAAGAATGCATTATGGGGATCGAAGGGTACCTGTGGCACAAGGCGCGGATATCCTTCCGCCGGGCGACAAGTCTGGTCAAGGCTCAAAAGGGATCTACTGAGCCAGGGATAGATGAGTCTTATCTTGTTTTTGGCTACAACGTGATTGTGCCACCGTTCGTGCGTGCGCAGCTCTTTGCCCGGACACTCGAGAACGATGACGTTCTGAGGAACATTACCGTGCCCGTACTTATTTCACACGGAGATAAGGATGAGGTGGTTCTTCCTCTGGCTGGCGAACAGCTCGCCGCGCTGATCCCGCGCGCGAAGTATTCGGTTTACGAAAATGGGGGTCACAGCCTACCCTCTGAGAACCCAAAGCGCTTTAACCAGGAACTCCGACGGTTCGCGCTCAACACCTAAACTCTGCCTTATTTAAATGTGCGTTCGATGCGCTTTCCCCGCTGTTTCTGCCCCCTGCGATGAGACTGTTTGATTGAAGAGAGTTTGCTCCTCCTCCGATGCCCGCTGAAAGGCGGTTTCCAAGCCTAGGCTAGTACCTCACTGGTCCGCCCTTGATGGCGGCCCGGCCCGGCGCTCCGATGCCCTCGCCACCGGCGGGGGCGGCCACACCCGCGTAGTGATCACAGTGACTGTCCTTTATCCCACGGCCACACGCGCGCCTGCACGCGAGGCGCCATACCGGCGCGGTGGGCGTGGACGATCACACAAGGTTACGCGCGTTGTTGTCTCGTTGTCTTGTCTGACGGCACACGTGCGGTCCCGAGGCGCAGGCGCGAGTGAGGCATAAGCCAACTCGAGACGATCGGGTCGTCACTGTCCGTCACAGCAGGGCGTTAGCTGAGGGGGCCCGGTGGTTAATCGCGTCTACGCTGGATCCTACGGGTGTTCTGGCCGGTCTCGGGAGCTTGCGCAACGGCTGAGTGAATTGGAATCGGCCCAGCCGCTGGGAGAGTCTGCGATGGGACTTGCTCGACTGACGGCCGTGCCTGAGTCGTTAAGGGTGGGATTTCCCAAGATCAGTTGCGTCCGCGAATGTTGAAGTTTCTGCATGCTCGGCTGCATGTGCATGTTTAAAATCCCTGCCCACGCGAACGTATGAAGAAAAATACATTTAACACTAACATTCAATTACAGTTCATGTACCGTACATCAACAATTCATTGGTAGTATTCATGTTTATAATGTACACGCAGTGCTAGAGTGACCGAAGAGTCACCGTACGTGGGTCGTTGATACAGATCATTCCAACGGCGTAAGCATGTGGATGACACGGGATGTTTTGTGGCGCATTGGACAATAGATCCGTCGAGTGCAAGATGGAGCCGGAAATGACGACTGCCGACGTGGACCAAGCCGCTGTGAACCAGGTCCTTGAACTACGTTTCAAGCACTTTGATACCAACAGGGACGGTCGCATCGACCGTTCCGACTTTAAGCAAGAGGCGATTGACATCATTCGGGCGTTGGGCGAGGAATTGGATTCGCCACACGCTCGCGCAGTTATAGATAGCTATGTCACCCTGTACGACTATATGGCGCGCAAGGCCGGCGTGGATGACGAAGGGTTTAGCCCCGCAGCTTTCCTTGCTACGTTCAATACAGTGATAATCGACCGCGGTGACGTTGGTTTCCACCAAGTGGTGAGGCCTGCTGCGCATGCCGTAGCTGCCCTGTGTGACTCCGACGGCGACGGCAAGATCAGTCACGAGGAGTTCAGCAAGTGTTTCACCGCCGTGTCCGGCGCAACCATCGCCGATACGGAGGAGTCCTTCAAACAGATCGACGTGAATAAGGACGGGGTAGTGTCTATTGACGAGTTCATTGAAGCTATCAAGACGTACTTCTTCGGTGGGGAGCACCTCAAGCTGCTCGTGTGATACCTAAGGTAGCGGGTTATTAGAAAGTCTCTCCAACCCTCGTTTTTCTTTGACGCCTCCCCCGAAGAAACAATGACCTCGTCAAGTCCAATCGAGAAGGGGAACGAGGTCGCCCCGCTCCTCTCGCATCACACCGGAGGGGATGAGACCGATGTTTCCTAGGGTTGCCATGACACCACGGGTGCGTAGCTCAGAAAACTCAGCGTTCGGTGAGCGTTCAGAGTTCGTTCAACGGCGGCTCAGGCCCGGAAACTGTCCATCCGTGGGGTCGATGCTTGACTTCGATGAAGACCGCACCGGAGTACAGCTTCTGCCGAACAGATTGTTCCTACCCAATGGGACGTCGTACGATTCATGGCGTGAGCTTGGGTCTCGAATCGCACTTATCGCAAATTGCTCCGCCTGGTGGCTTGGTGACTGGCTCGTCTATGGCGAACAGGCCTACGGCGATCGTTACAAGGAGGCAATCGCTGGTACCACGTTGAGCTATCAGACCTTGCGGAACTACGCGTGGGTGGCGAGAACGTTTCCCATGTCCCGTCGACGGGACACACTAAGCTTCGGTCACCACGCCGAAGTAGCCGCCCTCCCCGACTGCGAGCAGGACGAGTGGTTGACTCGAGCCGAACAGCTGGACTGGTCCTGCAGCAGGCTACGGCGAGCACTGAAGGCGGCAAAGTTGGCCATCCGCCAGCCATCCGACGACGAGGGGACGGCCCCTATGAGGTCGCTCAAGATTGACATACCGGCCGAGCGACACGAACGCTGGGAGGCAGCCGCTGGGCGACAGTCCACTTCTGTGGCAGATTGGATCATCGCGACACTAGACCGCGTGGCACAAGATGAACTTAGCTTGAATCCACGAATCAGCTAATCTATACCCGCCGATGGAGTGAACGGCTGACTACGAAAGTCCGTAGAATGTCAGCCAACTCAGCAGCCACATCAGCACCCAAATCAGAAACGTTTCATAATTATCAACCATCCCCCAGAATATTCCCCGAGCGGGGGACATCTTAGCAGATCACAATCTGCTAAGATAAAATTCTTTCACTGCGACCCGTTTGATTTCAAGGTGCCATTCAGGACAAGATTGTTCTCTTTGTCAACGCACTCTACAATCATCGAGGCATCTCCCCTTCATGAGTGACGCGCAGCTGCCTTTCGGTGGTCCGTGGTGGTGCCGGTTCACGGTGCATGTGGCGGACCAGCGGGCCGGTCATCAGGGTCGTCACGATCGCCATGACGACCATCGCGGTGTACAGGCGCTGGTCGAGCACACCGAGCCTGAGCCCGATGTCGAGAATGATGAGTTCCGTTAGGCCGCGCGCGTTGAGGAGGATGGCGAGGGTGGCCGCTTCGCGACCGGTTTGCCCGCTGAGCTTAGCCGCTCCAGCTGCACCCAGGAATTTGCCCGCGCATGCCACCATGATCACCGCAGCGACCATCAGCACACCCCGCCCGCCGAGTCCGCCAACGTCCACCGACAACCCAGTTACGGTGAAAAAAACGGGCAGCAGTAACAGGCTCGTCTGATCGATGCGTTCGGGAACCTGTGGCACCAAGGCGTCGATATGCCTTCGTGGCACAATGGCACCGAACGCAAAGGCGCCGAACACCGTGTGCAAACCGATCGCGTCGGTCGCCCATGCACAGGCAAGTAGGCCGCAGATGAGCACGGCGTGTACGGTCAGACTATTGCCAGCCCACCGCCGTCTAGGTGCCAGAAGCCAGGCGAGGCCGGGGCGCACGAGGTAGATCAGCCCGAGAACGAACGCCGCCGACTCGATGGTGATACGCGCTAGTGGCCATGGCCCGCTCGTGGTCACCACAGCCACGACTAGGGCAAGAATGCACCAGGCGAGGAAGTCTTGGATCGCCGCGCAGGCGATCGCTGTCGAGCCGAGTCTGCTTTTCTGCATACCGCATTCGGCGATAATCCTCGCCAGCACGGGGAACGCCGTGATAGACATCGCCGCGCCGACGAACAGCGCTGTCCCTAACACGCCCTTGGTCTTCAGTTGCGACTGGTCGAACCACGAGCACAGCAGCATCCCGAGCCCGCTGCCGAGCGAGAACGGAACAGCCACCGAACTCAACGACACCGACGTCACTAGGCCGCCGAGCCCCTTGAGGTGAAACACGTCCAACTGGTAGCCCAGACCGAACATAAAAAGTACCAGTCCCAGCTGGGAAAGCACCGCTAGGTACGGCCGTGCCTCGAGTGGGAACAAGACCGCAGTGGGGTTGCCGGGGAGCATGCCAAGCAGGCTGGGACCGAGTGCCAGGCCGGCGGTGATCTCGCCCATCACAGCAGGCTGCCGCACCGCCGCGGCGAGCCGGGCGAAAAGGAAGGCCGCCGCGAGAATTAAGGCGAGGTCCGCCAAGACTATCCCGGTAACCGCCGTAGTGGGTCCGACAAGAATGATTGGTACCAAGAGTTGTCCCATCGATGACTCCGGTGAGCGGATCCAGAAGGAGAAGCGTAGATTATGGCTTCTCGGCGACGATCTTCTTCGGCCACACGCGTTCGGCGAGCTGCCTCTGTTCGACTTTTCTGTGGGGGTTCACCGGAAAAGTCGACACTTCGACGAACTCCCGCGGCGCCATGTTGCGCGGCAGGATCGCGGACAGGTCGGCGCACAGCACGCGTTCTTTGAGCGACGATGTCTACTTCTCCGGCTTACTCGGATACGAGAGGCCGTACCCTCTGTGGTGGATGACAAAGCGGTACACGTGCTTCTCGCCCCAGCTGAGCACAGTTTACAAGGTGGTATGCAGTTGCCGCGATCGTGGAGGTAGTGGCACCAACAGCACCATGCTCCCTCATCCGAGGTGGACGTCTACCAGTTGCGGGTGGTATTGACCGAAATCAGCGCCGCCACCCACTGCACCGAGAAAGCATCCATTGACGAACTGGTAGTAATCCAAGAATCCGCGGACGGCGGTAGCCGGATCTCTTGACCAGAGATTAAACAAATTGGATATAACTGTTGGGAAGGGCCTTGACGCGGGTGCGTTAACCTGGGCAGGGCAGTTGCCAGAACAGGATCTCGCCGATCCTCTTATGGATGACCACGGTACGCCGGTCACCGTCGATGTAGAACGGGTGGCAATTGGGCTGAGAGAACTTGCCACCCATACCCCATCGTGAATGAAACATAGCGGACCGCGTGAATGTTCACGGCGCAGCTTCACAAACCAGTTGCTCTGTATGACGATCAGACCATGCGGCGCTGTCGAGCCCAAATAGGTGCAACGGTGGAATGCTTCGCGGTGCACCTGATCGAGGTATTCCCACACGGCGCCACCGCGTCGGCCACGGTGGCAGGTGCGGCCGTCGCTTCGGGCGGATGATTTCGTCGAACGCGTCGAAGTGGCCCTCGATCTTCTCCTCGGGATCGTGAGTCTTGGGTTCATTCGAACGCCGCACGCTGCTGTTGGCGCTTAAGCCTGCGATGAGCGGTCGTGCGTGCTTATTCAAGTACAGTTGCACGGGCATTCGTCACCTTAGATCACCAGAAATTGATATTTGCCGTGCAGCTGCATGGGCATTCGTCACCTTGGATCACCAGGAATTCAATTGACATTTGCTGTCACACTGGCCACCGTGTAAGTGGGGCAGATAGTATCTACACAAGCACAAGTGAGAACTTGCGAGGTGTAATCGGATATGACGACCGTTGAGAAAGAAGTGGATGTGATCGGTAGCCTGTTCGAGGCCCTGATCGGTGACGGGTTCACCGGGTACTGCTGCGGGCCCAAGGACGATCCCCACGTGGTGATCGCCCTCTATGAGTGGCCTGAGCACGTTGATGTGATCACCATGCCCCAGAAGGGTCCCGCAGCTGCGGCGCGATTAGCCAAGCCCGCTGTTCGTATCCCCGATGGTGAGCTGAACCCGCTCGTCCTGAAGCTGCCGACCACTGCGTTATGGGCGTGGGTAGGGCCTATGGATATAGCGGTATGGGCGCTGCTTGATCTGCCGCATCCTGAATGCCCTGGCGCACCGGCCGCGGAGATCCAGGCCCCCGCGTCGTTGTCAGTGCCGCGGGATCAGCAGCGACCCATGTACATCCGGGTGCCGGACGAAGAAAAAGCCCGCACGAGGGCAGTTCGGCTCAGTCAGTCGAGACCTCCGAAAATCATGTCCAAACAGTTCTTCTATGACTTAGTCGATGAGGTCGATTCTCAGCGCGCCATTGGTTTCGCCTTGAATTTCACTAAAGATGGAAAACTCACGTTTGGAAATTTTAAGACTCTGGTCGGGCGTACTGCGATAACGGAATTCACGGAAGGCTTCTTTTCTCGGATTAGCGAGGTGAAGCATCGCGTGGACAGTTATTGGCGGCTGGGCGAACAGCTTGCGATGACCAATGGCAGGGTCACTTTCACTAGGCTCGACGGCAGCGCGGTGACTATGCCTTACGCGTCGGTGTCGCATTTCGCCGTCGACGCCACCCTACTCACCCACCACCGGACCTATCTTGACCCATCACCCGTGGTGGGTGTTACCGTTCCCGACTAGTCCCATCCGGAAAGCGTGCGCCCGACCCAGGTTGACTGGGTACTGCTGTGTCCAATTGATAACACCATCCGCCAAGAAAATTTTACGGCCGCGCGGGACTTTCGAGAGAGCGCCTATGTCGCGGGTTGTGCCGGCTCCAGGCACCTGGCGATGCCGCAGCGTTCTCGAATGGTTCATGCCGTACTGGCGGCCTCGGTCGTTTCGCAGGGTAATGATTCCATGGAGGCTTATTCGGCGATCTTGATCGACGACTGATCGTTGCTGCTCAGCAGGAATCTCGCAAGATCAATAGCTCTCTCCTGAATAAGCCTCATAATTATCAGGCCTTGGCTGATCCTGATAAATTGGAGGAAACAATGACCGCAGAGTTCTTCATTCTTGGACCGGTCGAAGTCCGCGCCAAGGGCCGAAAAATCGTGCCTGGCGGTAACATGTTACAGACTCTACTCGGCGTTTTCTTGGTCTCCGGAAATAAAATGTTGACCGTGGATAAATTGGAGCAAGAGTTGTGGGGTACAACTCCACCCTCAAAGAGGGGGAATGCGCTCCAGGCTCAAATCAGCAGGTTACGTCGGACGCTGGCGAGACTTGAACCGGAGCGAGCTCAGCACCGCATCACCACTAACTGCGCGGGGTACCAATTCTCCGTTTCCCCGAACGAACTAGATTCGGCTATCTTTCTTCAAACTCTCAAGGCGGTGCGCGACCGCGCCAGGCGCGATCTACACGAGGATATCGCGGAACTGCGAAGCGCGCTTGCGCTGTGGCGCGGTCCAATCTTCGGTGGACTTAGCGGCGACGTCCTATGCCAGGCGGCGGCGGCGAAGTTAGAGGAGGCGCGGATCACTGCTCTGGAACTGCTCTATGATCTGGAATTGCAAACCGATGAGTACGCCAAGATAATTCCAGAACTTACTCAACTTATTGCCGAGAATCCGTTCAGCGAACAGTTCTGTGCGCTACTAATGGTTGCACTCTATCGATCAGGACGGCAGATCGACGCTCTCGATGTCTTCCGTAAGTTTCAGCGTCGTCTTGCTGAGGAACTTGGCGTAGACCCGTCTCCTACGCTTCGCCATTACCAGAAAGCAGTACTGAACCATGACCCTTTGTTAATGTATCTTTGCGTCACCAGGAATCGAAATAGAACAACAAGTCAACTTGTGATGTCATAGCGTCGAGTTCTGACACGGTGACTGGTTAGGTCTTGTACGGCGTGGCTAGTTAATCTCGGCTTCAATTCGTTGATCATAGTGTGGTGCTGGGGTCCGGCTCCAATCATATGCGGAGCTTGCCGCTCTGGTTGCTGCGCAGGCTGAGCGGATTGAGACTGAGGTTGCCGAGTCGCGGCGCCGGTTGGGAAAGAAAAGAATAGCCGGAACTCGTCGATATCTCCGTCGTCGGATTCGCCGTTCGCCAAGCCGGCGCCGAAGTCGCTGCACGGCAAAGCGGCCGGAAGCCAGCGGCAAGGGCCACCCGGGCTCGACGCTGGCGCAGGTCGTCTGACCTGATGAGATGGTGTGGCATAGGCCTGGCTCCTGCGATGGATGTGGTGGAGAGCTGGCGGCTACACCCCGCGTATCTACACCATCGCAAACCGACGACTCTCAACTCGACGCGCTGCGCGCCGCTGGGGCGAGCGGATCTGCACCGATACCGCGTCTGACCGGATCGCTAGGCGACCAGAATGGGACAAGTGCTGGCCTATCTCTGTGCCGGCGACGAGCTCGCCATCACCCGCCTGTCGCGAAACACCGATCAGTCGCCACCTCACCGAGATCGCCGTGCTGCTCACCGAGCGCGACACAAATCTGGTCGTACTCAAGACAAGGAATCGAACATGACCACTCCAGCCGGCAGATGGGCGAGGAGAAGAGGCCGGA
>Ga0213881_10000787_pt1 | contig 17376 bp, 15 predicted proteins | sample BarmaccoBMER_R08_FD_160104 | JGI IMG/M metagenome (GOLD analysis project Ga0213881, IMG submission 160104) | Barbacenia macrantha exposed rock microbial communities from rupestrian grasslands, the National Park of Serra do Cipo, Brazil - ER_R08 ... | reverse complement strand
TGACCGGAAGTTGCCGGACAAAGCAACGATAGCACTGTCACCATCAAAGGTGACAGAGGTGGTATCCCACAAAGCCTTCAGGAGTATCCCAAAGGCACCATTCCAATCCCGTGGCAACTTATAGCCACACTCAGGACAGGAAAACTTTTTAGTACCACCAAGTTTTTGATGAACATGACCACATTTGGTGCAAGTTTTAGAAGTGTATTCTTCCGTAACTATCTGCAATAAAGCACCAGTTTTATTAGCTTGGTGGTTAAGGATTTGTTTGAATCTGTAGTGAGCCCAGGTCAACATATTTCTAGCCGTTTTAGAAACAATCTTTCTCTTAGCCTTGGCAACCATATCGGAAGTCTCGAAAGTTGGTAGAAAGATTAAACGGTAGTTATTAGTTAAATAGTGGGCTATGTGTTTGTGAGATTCATCTATCAGGTACCTGATTTTGTTTCTCATTCTTTGAGCAGCTTGACGCATCCGGTAACGGCGTTTCTTCACCTTTTCCTTAGCGGTTCTGCTCATCAAACTGTCTAGATGTTGACAGAGGCGAGTGATTCTGCCAATATCACCAGCACCAAATTCCAAGAACTTTTGACTATCAAATCCTGTGAAAAAGGTACGCACACCAGGGTCTAAAGCTATAATACCTTCAGCCTCGCAAGCCTTTGTCAGCAAAGGTTCTGGAAAGATACCAAACCAACTTCCTTTCTTGTAGACTAGCTGAGTTCCGGTGTCACATGACTCAGGAACTGGTTCAGAAGCTATGAAAGTTAGTCCCTTAGTTAGACTTGAATACCAAGTACCTTTTGAGTAATTGCAATCGTTGAATTTGATAGCTTGAGAAGCATCTCGACAACTTCTGAACTTAGCCTCTTTGCTGGCTTTGAATGCCAAATAAGCATCAAATATAGCATTCTGCCTAATATGACAGGGTGCTTCTCTTACCCATTGAGGTAGGTCTGATTGCATCACAGTATTTCTCAGAGAAAGCTTAGACCATTTACTTCCTTTACGTTGTAGTGCTATTGCTTGGTTGTAGCAATACCTGCAAGCTGCTAACCATTTCCTCCAGTGTTTGTTTAGCTCAGAGCTGGGATAAATCCTGATCTTCTTTGATTGCAGATTTGTACTTTCTAAGTCCATACAATCTGCTTGAGAAACAGTGAAGGATGCTGGCGATGTCCTCAACCATCTCTCGCTCTGGGCTGAGACTTGTCTCATTGAGAACCACGAGTTCGCACCTGTTTTGTTCACAGAGCCATCTAAACAAGTCAAATCCGAACCTTGCCAATCGGTCTTTGTGGGCAACGACAACCATGCGGACATCTCCCTTGAAAACTCGTTCCAGTAGGGCAAGTAGCTTTTTGCGACGGAAGTTAAGTCCCCCTCCGACTTCACTAACGATTTCTGCGTTGGGATAGAGACTGCTGAGAGCAGCGACTTGTCTGTTGAGGTCTGGTTGTTGGGCACGAGAGCTAACTCTGGCGTAGAGAACAACGGCTCTGTTCTCCACAGATCCAGACTTAGCTGCATAGGACTCGACATTGTATCGTCTTTGTCCTGATGGCGTTCTGATGACTGCGATTTTGCCCTCTGCGTCCCATCGCCTGAGCGTTCTCTCGTTGACTCCAAGGGTTTCTGATGCTTCCTTGGGCGTGACGTATTTGACAATAGCTTTTCCCTCAATTCTTTTGCTATTGTAACGCTATGTCCGGCTTTGTCCGCTTAACCCTTGATTAAGTTGGCACTCTTCGCTCTTTGTCTAGCGTGACTCCTGAACAAGACCAGCGAGTATGAGTCTCCAGACATCAACAAAGTCCTCGTTGATGTCTGCTTTGTTCCATTCGGAGGCATGAGCTGGATGATGGAACCGGACAGTAGCGTTGAGTATTGCCTTTGCAGCCTTATGAGGGTCAGCAATCTGAAACTCTCCCCTAGATATGCCGCTCTCTATAATTTGAGCAAGTTGACCAACCAATTCGTCAACATGAGATTGAACAACCTCTCGTGCTGCTTCTGCGATCGCGTGATATGTTGCGAACAATTCAGGATCGCCCTGAACCTTCTGGCGTTTAAGGGTAATGAGCCGCTCAAGCCATCGATGTAAACGGTCAACTGCAGGACCATTTTCTGCCGCAATGGCAGCCAGAGGTCTTGAAATCCGATGCAGCCAGCGTTCTGCTACCGCATCGCGTAGAGCGGCTTTACTAGGAAAATGTCTGTAAATAGAGCCATGACTCACCCCAAGAGCCTGAGCCACATCGACAACTGTAGCTTTGGCTGGACCGTAACGGCGCAAAACATCCTCTGCGGCATCGAGAATCCGATCTGGCGTCAAGGCTGAGTCATTCATACTACTGTTACTTAACTCTTCTCACTATCTAACATTGCCATTTGCTCGGCAGCGTAGCGATCACCAGCTACTGCACCTGCTGGAACTGCTGCCTCAATCCGGGCAAGTTCATCATGCGTTAGCTGTAGCTCTAGAGCACCAAGGGCTTCCTGCAATCGATCGCGACGCCGCGCACCAATGAGCGGAACGATATCGCTACCTCGCGACAAAACCCAGGCAATTGCTGCCTGCGCCACAGTGACGTTCTGCTCTTGGGCAACGCTGCGTAGCGCTTCAACCAGCGACAAATTTCGCTGCAAATTTTTTCCAGAAAAGCGTGGCAGATGACTCCGATAATCCTGCCCGTTCTCAGAAGATGCCTGCGACCAATGACCACTTAACAAACCTCGCGAGAGTACGCCATAAGCCGTTATCGCGATACCTAGTTCGCGGACTGTCGGCAGAATTGTGTCCTCAATGTTACGGTCTACGAGTGAATATTCAATCTGCAGCCAAGTCAGTGGATGCACGGCGTGTGCTCGCCGTAGTGATTGTGTCCCCGCTTCAGACAAACCAATGTAACGAACGTACCCAGCTTGCACCATTTCCGCGATCGCCCCAACTGTATCCTCAATCGGTACTGCTGGATCGATCCGGGCTGGCTGGTAAAGATCGATATAATCTGTTCCCAAACGCTGCAAGGTGTAGGCAAGTGAGGTCTTTACTGCTTCAGGACGACCATCAAAACCTATGAAACTGCCGTCAGGAGACCGCAAGGCACCAAATTTGACAGCAATGAAGACATCCTCTCGCCGTCGCCCTGCTAGAGCCTCGCGCAGCAACAGCTCATTATGACCCATGCCATAAAAATCGCCAGTATCTAGCAAAGTGATGCCTGCATCCAGAGCTGCGTGAATGGTGGCGATGCTCTCTTGCCGATCGGCTGGTCCATAGACACCTGACATGCCCATACAGCCAAGACCAAGTGCTGATACGGTTGGACCGTTCTTTCCCAGTTGGCGCGTTAACATGCTTAATTCTCCACTGTCGCGATGAGTTCAGTATAACTCAGCAAATAACAAATATTGATATTTGTTATTTCATATTTGTCATGTTCAAGAGAGACTGTACTAGACATCATCATTGAACGGGCTCAAGAGCGAAAACGACCTGCTTGAGTCAGTTGCTCGACGACGGTCATAATAAATGACTATTTCTTACCTAAAGTTGATGAGTACGAACGCCTGATTACCGACAATCCCATCTTCCGGCGGCGAGTGGAGGGCATTGGCACCATCAGCCGTGAAGCTGCCATTAACTGGGGGCTATCTGGTCCAATGCTACGTGCCTGTGGGGTGAAGTGGGATCTTAGAAAGGTTGACCACTACGAGTGCTACGACGACTTCAACTGGGATGTGCAGTGGGAAACAGCTGGTGATTGTCTCGCCTAGTACTTGGTGCGCATCCGAGAGCTGCGCGAATCTGTCAAGATTATTCGTCAAGCGCTCAAGGGAATTCCTGGCGGTCTCTAAGAGAACCTGGAGGCTAAACGTCTGGGAGCCGGACCTAAATCGGAATGGAATGGCTTTGATTATTATATTAGCAAGAAGATTGCCCCCACATTTAAGATTTCTAAGGGGGGAGCATTATGTCCGTATTGAAAGTGGGAAAGGGGAGTTGGGAATTGACTTGATTGGGGATGATAATATCTTCCCCTGGCGTTGGAAGATTCGTCCAGCTGATTTCAACTATCCAATCAGCGAATAGGTACAAACCCAGCTTGCTCAATTGCTTTTTGCCCCTGCTGAGTCAGCAAAAGGTTAGCATAAGCTTCCGCAATTTTCTGTTCCTGACCTTTGTTTTGCTTGATTATCACGTATAGCTTCGAGATGAGTGGATAGCTGCCGTTCTTGAGTGCTTCTGTATTGAGCCGATTACGCTGATGGGAACACTGTTCCGGTGGTACTAAGGGTGTACGGTAAGGTGCAACGAGCTGCGAGGAGTTATGACCTAGTGGCAGAGGCTTAACGATACATTGAGGCACTACTGCACGGGCAGAAGCATAATACACTCCACCTAAATTCTGGTTAACTAAGCGCAGTGCTTCCGTGGTTGAGTAGACATAATGCACATTAGGACCCAGTGCTTGCCTATTTATCTCCTTCTGTTGAGTAAATAGTTCCGAATCACCATCCTTTGGATACTGAGCAAAGGGAGTAATAGCCAGGTTCGGTCCCCCAAGTTGACTCCAATTAGTAATTTTTCCTAGATAAATTTGCTGCAGTTGGTCTAGCGTTAAACCTGGTACATGAAGTGAAGGATTAACTACAACTGCAATGCCATCAATACCTACTTGGCGTTGCTCAAGTGTAAATCCTCGTTGACGAGCAACAGTTTGTTCATCGACTGTAACGGGACGTGAAGACTGAGCAAAGTCTAATTGTCCATTAAGTAACATGCGAATACCAGAGCCGGAACCAGGACTGCTATCAACGGGGTCTACATAATGTAGCTGGATTTCGGGATGAGCGTTTTGAAGCGGAGAATCTATCTGTAGCCGGATTGGTGCCCAAGCTGTGCTACCACTATACTTAAATGACCCTGGTGGAACATCAGTGACTGTCAAAAAGTTCGAGCTAACAGAAGAAGCAATATCTGGACTTTGAGTAGAGGTAACATTTCTATAGGGCTCTAGACGCGGTTTTAACCATAACCAAAACAAACCACCAAGAACCAATATTGTCAATATCTTACCAATGAGTAAGCCCCTGATGAGTGTGATGGTTTCTGTATTTAGGTTAAGGAAATTATTCTTTTTACTCATTCTTTCTCAAAACATTATTTGAAATTTTCACAAGAATTAGCCTATCCAATCCTCAAAAATCGTGTTTTGGATGAGCTTTATCTCACACCATTCTCGAAGTAATTAGACTTGATTTATTCTCGTGTAGATTTTTAGTATTTTTGCATGGTTTGTCCATTCCAAGATGGTTATAAGAATTTTTTCACAAAGCTTATCAAACTACTGATGGTGATGGTAACAGGTGTGTAAATAAAGATATCTTTACTCTTGCTTGATTGCTTATATGAACAGATCCAACGACCTATGGAAGTACGCACCAGCAACGGAACCAACCGCAAGTCCTTCCTTGAGGTGCTGTTATGAGTTCTGCCTTCAAGTGGCACTGTATTGGACCAACAACTAACAACTCGGTGGACGCTGGAAAGTTCCTGTCACCTCAACGAGTTTCTCTGCTATATCCAAAAGTTCCATATTCTTCTAATGCCTTCCAACTAACTGCACATCAAGGGGTAGCCCTTCTTGCAAGTGTGATAGAGGCAACACAACAACTGGGTTCCCCGTTAAGCTGAAGATAGACCTGTAGGCAGGGTCTCACATCTAGTAGGATAATTTATAAAAAGTTTCCAAATAAAAGTTGGTGAACCCAGCTTAGGATGTAGTCTGAAGGTGAGATACAGTCAAAATTCTTACCTCAAACTACAGCATACATAATCATGATATTTCGCCATTTCCTTCAGCTTAGTCTTGCAATCACAACAATAAGTGTATTTGGCATCACACTACCGACTCGCGCAGCAGATCTTTTAGTTAGTAGTTTCAATGACAGTACAGTAAAGCTGTACAACGGAAACAACGGTGATTTTGTTGAAAACTTTGTGACTCCTAGCAGTGGTTTAGCTGGACCTGTAGGTTTAACTGTTGGACCTGATAATAATCTCTATGTCAGTAGTTCGTTTAACAACAGTATTTTGGAGTACAGCAGCCAAAGCGGTCAGTTCATAAGTGATTTTGTCACACCAAGAAGTGGTGGTTTAAGTTTTCCGCTAGGTCTATCTTTTGGTCCAGATGGTAACCTCTACGTTGCCAGTGGTGCGAATAACCAAATTCTGCGCTATAACAACACAGGAAGTTTTCTTGGCGCTTTTGCTTCAGGTAATGGCTTAACAGGACCATACGACCCAGTTTTTGGTCCAGATGGCAACCTTTACGTTAGCAGTTCTGGAAACAATGAAATCTTGCGCTACAACGGCACTACCGGAGCTTTCATCGATGTTTTTGCTCAGAATGGTGATTTGAATACACCTGCTGGTTTAGCTTTCGGACCAGATGGCAACCTGTATGTTAGTAATTCAGGTAACAACAGCATCCTACGTTACAACCTGCAAACTCAAACAGATAGTGTTTTTGTCAGCAGCAATCCTGCACAAAATGGAGGATTGCAGGTACCAGTCAATCCAGTTTTTGGACCAGATGGTAATCTCTATGTTGCTGGTCGTGATAGTAATGACGTTCTGCGTTACAACGGCACTACAGGAGCATATATCGATACTTTTGTCTCTCCAGGTAGCGGTGGATTGAATGGAGCGGCGTTCATCACTTTTGCCAATACCACTTCAGTACCCGAACCTTCTGTAACGTTCGGTATAGCAGCATTTGGGATTGCTCTAGGTACCAGTTCAATTTTGAGAAGCTGTTTTTAAACTCTGCCCAAGCAATCTTTAGGCTATCAATTTGCACCGCTCCAACTTGAATAAAACCTGTTTGAAAGGTTTGCTCAGTCGTATAGTGTCCTTGAGCTGGATTGGCATAATGAATAACCTTTGCCTGTTTTAAGTCAACGACTAAGTAATCAAGAATGCCTGCTTCAGCATAGATGTCCCGTTTTATCCCTGTATCCTTTGCCTGAGTACTGTAGGCGTATTCAATAATGAGCCGCACTTCTTCTGCAATAGGGTGGCGATTGCTGTAATCCTGTATGCGAACGATAGCTATATCTGGTTGTGGTTCAGAATCAGCAAGTGTAATTGGTTTTCCTTGACGGGACCACCAGCCTTCACCAAACAATCGCTCTAGATATCGAGCAGTTGTTTCACAACGATGAGCATGTTCAGGTCCTTCAGGAGGCATATCGACGATTGTTCCTTGGAGCAGTTCACAGTCAGAATCGGATAAGACACCTGTTGCGATAATGCGGTGATAGTCTTTAACTGTCCAATGGTGTAGCAACATTGTCATAGCGTACCCTCGCTGCTGCCTTGGTATCGTTGCTCTGCCACCCGCTTGAGGCGTTGCAGCTGAGACTGCATGTCTGCTTTTGTCCAGGGCTCGGCAAAGGTATGGAATCCCCAACGAATCAGAGGATTGGGAATCTCAAACTCAAAGCGATTGAGCAAGTGCGTTCCCTCAGCAACTGGTTGACATTCCCAAGTGTCGCGCCCATGAAAGAAACCCTCAAATCCCCAGACAACCAATCCTGGTCGCCGTTCTTCAACTACGCTCTTTAAAGTCGGTGCTAAAAATGGAACTTGAATGACAAAACGACTGCGGCTACCTACATCGGTACTCCATTCCCCTACAGGTTCACAACGGAGAGCTGGATTGAGCCATTGATGCATCAAAGCTAGATCGGTAATACACTGTTCGACAACTGTGACACTGGCATTGATTTGAATCGATTGCTCAAATTTCTGGTTAAAGGGCATCTAAATTGACCCCTGAGAACGAGTGCGAACAGATCGAAAATCGAGCTTGGTTCGCAGTTCGTCCTTGATCCGGTTGAGGATCGAAGTTTCATCCAGCGAAGCTAAAATTCGAGTGACGACAGCTTTAGGACCATCTGGTCCCCAAGAAGCGCCATTAGCTAGGTAGGCTTTGGTGACTTGCCCAATGCCATAAGAGGACACACCCGCTACTCCCGCTTGTGTCAGCGCGACTGATATGTAAGGACCAAGGGCAAGACCTCCAGTTGCTGGGGTAGATAAACCTAGTAAGCCTTTTAGGGAACCTAAGCCTAGAGTTGCTAGGAGTTCGCTGGCACTGATGCCGCCCATGCTAATAGCAATTTTTTGCAGCAGTCCTATAGCTCCGGCTTTGGTCATTGGGAGACCATAGAGTTTAGATAAACTCAAAATCAATGCGATATCAATTGCCGCTCCACTGAGTAGATCAATGACCGTGACTGGATTGAGCGCGATCGCCACTGCCTTAGTCATAACTGCCCGCCAAATCAGAGAATTGGCATGAGCGTCGCGAATCGCTAGTTTCCGCTGCACTAATTGCTCGTTCAGATTGCCAGCATAGAGCATAGTGTTGAGAGCAACTAAGGCTTTGCCTTCCCGATTCAGAATTTCCAAAATTTTGAGCTTTAACTCCTCAACTTGAGGCGGACTAGGTACTAGTTGGACACTTCTCGTACCGTCCGCATGACGAGTTGCCTGAGCAACTAGAGGTGAGGCAGCCGCCATGACAATTTCATCTGGTGAAAGTAACTCTCGCACTCGTTCATCCCGAATTTTCTGATAAATTGCTATTCGGTCAGCTTGAGGATACCGATCGATCTTGTTAAAGACGAGTAAGATCGGCTTACCTGCTTCCCGTAACTGGGACAAAGCTGCTTGTTCCACCTGAGTCATGTCCCCAGCTATGACAAACAGGATCAAATCTGCCTGTTGTGCTATCTGTTGAGCGAGGGCAGCACGGGTTTCGCCATCCACTTCGTCCAAACCAGGTGTGTCAATCAGCTCGACCTGAGACTCCCCTATACCTGGTAGCGTGAAGACGAGACACTGTTCGCGTAGCGACTTGGCTGTATCGCTTGCATCCAAATCTTGACTAATGCTCCATGCAGCGCGAGCTGGAGTGCGGGTGACGCCATGCAGGGCACCTGTTTCAAACACTGTTTGTCCAAGCAGGGCGTTAAGTAGAGAAGACTTACCCCGTCCTACCAAGCCAAAAACGGCAATTTGCAAGATCCGACGTTCTAGATTTCCCAGCATAGTCTGTAGCTGTTCAATTTCCGCCTCTAGCCCAGCACGCTCTTCAGGTGTTAAATCTAGATTGGCTACCAAGTCTTTGAGCGCTGTTTGTGCCTGTTTATAGTTCAGTTCCGCCTGAATGTCATCAAAGCTTGAAATAGCACTGTCTAGTTCGTCTAAATCGACGGGACTCGCAGGAGAAAGCGGAGAATTGCTAGGGTTGGGTATGGGCTCAGGCAATGTTGAACTCAAAATCAAACCTCCTTAATCATTATCAGTCTTAAGTCATGCCGCTTCAGTTCTTAATTACCTACCTAATCGGGCAATTCTTAATCGATCCTAGCTATTTAAGCTATGTTTTGTAAGTAGAGTCCTAAGCCCAAGCAGCCAGTAGAATAGTCAAGATAAATTAAGGATCGTGAGTGGTAAGCGTTTGCCAGAAACTATTGCCTATGTCAAAATTACGCGCCAATCCTGGCAGCAAGGCTGTCTAGAAGGGGAAGTGAGGGCAGGTGATTTTGAATGGCAATTCAATTGGTCTTTCCGTCGAGGTCAACTGTCCGTTAAACCTTCCCAAGGTCGCGCATTAATCCAAGAACCACTTGGTCGCTTCCTAGAGCAACGAGATTATCAACTTGAGCCTGGGGGAGATTATGCTTTTACGATTCGCGCTGAGATTTAGCAACTGAATGCTGTTCTAGGTAGCGCTCGATGAGGAGAATGGCAACAATGTCATCCCATGCGCGTGGTGGCGTGCGGAGACTAGTGGGTATGAGGCCAGCTAATCCTTTCGGAGGGTACATTTGCCAGTAGCGATCACGAGCTTCTAAACTGCTATAGCGCTCATCCACTAGAACGATTGGTAATGGTTGTATTAAGTTAGATTCCAATTGCTGTTTCCAATGTTTAGCTGTTGTCTGGTTGCCCATTACTAGTAAGGCAATTGGAAACTGTTGGTATAGAGTTTCGATAGCAGATATTGCTTCAGTAGCTGAGACAACCTGATGATAATACAGTTGCTTCCCCTGTCCCATCACCGCTAACCCGCACTTGTCTCTTCCTGGATCAAAACCCAAGATCACTGATTGGGTTAGCGAAGGTCTGTTACGGAAGCCATCTGAATCTTTTTCTCCCCATCTCCCCATCACCCCATCCCCCCATCTTCTTTAGGCTAGGTGTGAAAAACCACCTTTCCGTGCTGCACTGCCACTAGTTCTATCTTGAGTGGTCCTGCAGTGTAGGTGTCCACTGCGGCGATCGCTTTGATGTCTACTGGTTGATTGTACTGCTGTAGTTGCTGAATGAAGTGGAATAGGCTCTCAATCCGATTATCACCAATCCAGATTGTATCGTCTAGGAGGCCAATGCTGCGGGCGCGGAACTTGGCGGCAAATAACAGCAAATTCAGCCGTTGTTGGATGGCTTCAGTTGTCATCACTGCTGGGTTGGCAGAAGTTGCCGCAACGACATCGCCAGCCTTGAAAAGCAGCTGATTGCGAGTTGCACTGACAAAAACCTGTACGTGTTTTTCTCCTACCAAGTAGTTGCCAGCAGCAAGGACTCGCACTACATAGCTTCGACCGTCATCAATTTGGTTAATTAGCTGATCGACCTGCCACTGTGGCAACTCGATCAACTGTTGATTAACCTGGTTTGTTCCTGGCTGCGTCAAGGCGATTGCCGTCCGGTTTGCCTCTTGTAGAATTGATGCGACAGCTTGGCGAGCTGACGAGGGTCCAACGATTTGAACAACTGCGCCAGCAAGGACTTGATCTCGAAGTAGAGCAACGTTCCCCTGACGTAAAACTTTATAAGACTGGTAGTACTGTGCCAGCCTTGCCACCTGGCTTTCCAATTGATCTTGTTGTGATTCTAGTTCCTTGAGATGAGCGGCTCGTTGAGCAATAACTTTATCGCGCTCGGCAATGTCACGATCGCGGTTCTGTACAGCTTGGTCTAGCTTCGCAATTTCCTGATCCCGTTCACCAATCCTTGCTTTAACTTGGTTACGTTGTTGAATTAGCTGCTGGCGTTCGCGCTGGAGTTTTTGAATTTCTATACGTAGGACCTTTGCCTGCTGAGAAACAGCTCTAAGTAGTGCTTGGGCTTGCTGAAACTGCGTTGAAACTTGGCTCAGTAGAGTTTGAGTCCCATTAAGTTGCATTTGCGTTTGGGATTGTTTGGCTAGCGCAGTTTTCAGTGATTGATTAGTCTTTGCTAAAAGTTTCCGCGCCTGTGCTTGTTGTTTTTGGGCTTTTATTTGTTCGGCTTTAGCTTGCGCTAGCTCACTCTCAGCTTGACTTTTCTGAGCAGATGTTGTTGCTAGCTGCTGACGCGTAGTCTCTAGCTGACTCTCTACCTGATTTTTCTGTTTAGTCGTAATGGCTAGCTGCTCTCGCTTTTGCTTAAGATCTCTTTGAATCTTTCCTAGCTCAAACACCCCAATTCGCAATCTAGCATCAACGGCAAATAGAATTGCTAATGTGGAAGCGGCAATCAAGCTACCTGTCAAGATAGTGACCACAACGGCTGTGCTGCGAGGACGTAAATTGAACAGCGAGAGACGTGCCTTACCCACTCGCGTGCCAAGGCGATCACCCACCGTCGCGATAAAGCCCCCCAAAACCAAAATTGCCGCAATCAGGATTAATCCGGTGGTCATTTACAGCTACTGCCAACCGCTAGCTCCAGCTTAATCTGAAGCTAGCACCAATTTAACCATTCCGTGCAGGAATTCTCCGTCCTCTACAAATAACCGCCAGACGCTAGGTAAATTGTTGACTCAATGCCACGGGATTATGGACAGTAATTTTTTTTCGGTGGATCGAGATCATATTTTCTTGTCTTAGGTCACCCAGCAACCGAGTGACCGTGACACGAGTCGAGCCAATTGCTTCCGCGATCGCTTGATGGGAAAGCTTAAGGTCAATTGTAATCCCCTCAGCATTAGGCACACCAAAATCTCGACAGAGAATCAGCAGAAAGCTGACCAAACGTGAACCCATATCTCGATGAGCCAAGGTCTCAATCATCATTTCTGTTTGCAAAATCCGCGACGAAAGACCCCTTAGTAAGAGCATTGACAGTTCAGGATTGTCCTTAAGCGATTGTTCTACCTGTTCAATTGGTGCTGAGAGCAATTCCACTGGGGTAAAAGCTACCGCATGGTAGAACCGATCTGAGCGATGTCCCGTTAGCAGAGATAGAACACCAAAAACGCTATTTTCTCGTAGTAGTGCCACTGTAATTTCTTCTCCAGCCTCGTAAACTCTGGAGAGCTTGACAGCACCTTTAAGGAGAAAATAGACCCGTTCCGCCGGATCTCCAGGAAAAAAGATCGTCTTGCCCCGTTCAAATGTCTCCACAATTGGTGGAAACGACCCAGTTGCAAACTGACGGAACACAGCTGCCAGCGGTCTATCTTGCGTCACTACCATATTCCTTGCCTAAGCGATGCCCGAAAGATTGCACCAGATAACGTGCTGAACCTAACTTGGTTGAGAACCCGTTACAAGCGCTTTTATTTTTACAACACTTAAACTAATCTGTTGCCAAAATTTTGTAGCTTTTACTACAAAATTACAGATGTACTTTTCAAGAAGCTTATTTTTTTGTGTTTGGTCTAGTTGTACAATTGAACAATATGCTAGACCTAACCGGAAAAAAAGCCCTTGTTACAGGGATCGCCAACAATCGCTCTATTGCTTGGGGGATAGCACAACAGCTACACAAAGCTGGAGCTAATCTGGGCATTACCTATCTACCCGACGACCGAGGTCGAATGGAGAAGAAGGTCGCTGAGCTGGTAGACCCTCTTAATCCTAGCCTGTTTCTCCCTTGTAATGTACAGGATGAGATTCAGATCCAATCAGCCTTTGAAGCCATCCGCAGTCAGTGGGGTAAATTAGATATCCTCATCCATTGTTTAGCTTTTGCTAACAAGGAGGACTTGAGTGGCGGCATCAGCGATACCTCGCGCTCAGGCTTCAGTCAGGCAATGGATATCAGCACATACTCACTGATTCAATTGAGTAAAGAAGCTAAACCCTTAATGCAGGAGGGGGGCAGTATTGTTACCCTCACCTACTTGGGCGGTGTGCGCGTTGTGCCAAACTACAACGTGATGGGAATTGCTAAGGCAGGGTTAGAAGCTAGCGTCCGCTATTTGGCAGCCGAACTAGGTCCTCAAAATATTCGTGTCAATGCAATTTCGGCTGGTCCCATCCGCACCTTGGCGTCCTCAGCGGTCGGTGGCATTTTAGATATGATTCATCATGTTGAGGAAGTCGCTCCCCTGCGACGTACTGTGACTCAGATGGAGGTAGGAAACGCTGTAGCTTTCCTCTGTAGCGACTTGGCAAGTGGTATTACAGGTCAGGTTCTTTATGTAGACGCTGGTTACGAAATTATGGGCATGTGATAAAACAATTTGCAATAACGCCTCCGGCAACGCTAAGTCGCTGGCGCAATTCGTAATAACGCTTCGCTTCGCCTACGGAAGAGCGCAATTGAAGAAAATTGCAGGGCAGCGTTAAATCTAACCTAATTAGACTTCGAGATTTATTATGCAGACAAGCGAGCGCCAAGTTCCCAGCTCTAAAGTTGACGAAGTCAAGCCGCGATCCGCTGCTTTGTCACGGCAGGAAAACGTTGACCTACACCTAGGTCGAACTGCATCTATTCACCGCAAGACAGCTGAAACTGATGTTGAAGTGAGTATCAATCTTGATGGAACAGGAACCTGCAATGCTAAAACTGGGATTCCATTTTTAGATCACATGCTGCATCAAATAGCTGCTCATGGGTTACTAGATCTAGAAATTCAGGCGACAGGGGATCTAGAAATTGATGACCATCATACCAATGAAGATGTAGGAATTACTTTAGGACAAGCCTTGGGGAAAGCACTCGGCAATCGTCAAGGAATTGTCCGTTTTGGCAACTTCCTCGCCCCTTTAGATGAAGCTCTGATCCAAGTAGCTCTAGACTTTTCCGGACGCCCCCATCTCAGCTATGGTGTGCAAATCCCTACTCAGCGCGTCGGAACCTATGACACCCAGCTAGTGCGAGAATTTTTTGTAGCTATAGTAAATCATAGTCAGATGACTCTACACATCCGCCAGCTAGATGGTATTAACTCCCATCACATTATTGAGGCGACATTCAAAGCGTTTGCGCGATCGCTACGCATGGCGGTAGAGATTGACCCACGTCGAGCTGGGCAGGTTCCCAGTTCTAAAGGCGTTTTGTAGGCGCCCTGTTCCTAGTAGAGGCTATTATAGTAAATGTTGATATTTATTAAGAAGTATCAATGTTTATTTCAACTTCAAGCTGGACTCGGTTAAGAGAATCCTTTACCGAAAGGCTATTTTTTGGACACGAGCCTACTCTAGAGTTAAATGCCATCCTACTGGTCTATTTTGTCCAGGGTATCTTGGGGCTGGCTCGCTTAGCCGTTAGCTTTTTCCTCAAAGATGAACTAGGACTGAGTCCAGCTGAGGTGTCTGCTCTACTTGGTATCGTTGCCTTACCCTGGGTTGTGAAGCCAGTGTTCGGTTTTATCTCAGATGGGGTACCGATTCTAGGTTATCGTAGACGTCCTTACTTAGTACTATCAGGACTATTAGGGACCGTCTCATGGGTTGCTCTGGCAACTGTGGTACATAGCTCGCTAGGGGCGACAATAGCAATTGCGTTAGGTTCATTATCAGTCGCTGTTAGCGATGTGATTGTAGATTCGCTAATTGTGGAACGCGCTAGAGCAGAGTCACAAGCTCATGTAGGTTCGCTCCAATCCCTTTGCTGGGGCGCTTCAGCTTTTGGGGGGGTAATCACTGCTTACTTTAGCGGTTTTCTACTGCAGCATTTCAGCAACCGTGTCGTATTTGGAATTACAGCATCTTTCCCCTTGATTGTTTCGGCAGTTGCTTGGTTAATTGCTGAGTCACCCGTAAACGAACGTCTGGGAGTTGATACAATCAAGCATCAACTCCAACAATTACGTCAAGCTGTTACCCAAAAAGCGATTTGGCTTCCCGCTGCCTTCATCTTCATTTGGCAAGCCACTCCTACGTCTGATTCAGCTTTCTTCTTTTTCACTACCAATGAACTGGGATTTGACCCAGAGTTTCTGGGACGAGTGCGCCTAGTAACAAGTATTGCCTCCTTGGTTGGTGTCTGGATCTTCCAGCGTTTCCTCAAAACAATTCCCTTTCGAGTCATATTTGGTTGGAGTACTGTCTTATCGGCTGTGTTGGGTATGACTACATTACTATTGGTGACCCACACTAACCGCGCTATAGGTATTGACGACCGTTGGTTTAGCATAGGCGATAACTTGGTCCTCACAGTGATGGGACAGGTTGCCTATATGCCTGTCCTGGTGTTGGCTGCCCGTCTCTGTCCGCCTGGAGTGGAAGCAACGCTGTTTGCTGTGTTGATGTCAGTCTCGAATCTAGCAGGACTTCTTTCGTATGAACTAGGAGCAGTTCTGATGCATCGGTTAGGAATTACTGAAACTAATTTCGATGCTCTTTGGCTTTTAGTTATAATTGCCAACCTCAGTACATTATTACCACTGCCATTTCTCAATTGGCTGCCGGATGCAAAAACAGCAATGAATGAAGAGGCAACATTGGCTGACATAACTCCTGCCAAACATACAGGGCAACAGTTTCTGCCAGACTTGATGTCTGAATTGGTACCACAGTCGCTGCGACAAAAGCCAGTTGAGGAGCTTGATAATCGATAACTGTTAATTGATAGTTGATGGAACCATCGATTAACGATGTACCTGGAATCCCCGACCTTCACTTCCATGGAGAAGGATGTCAAAAGATTTTTTAGAGTGATCCGCTAACCATGCAGAGTTTTCAGCTTTACGAACACGCATCTACAGTACCCACCGATTCCTATCAACGCCAGGATTGGCAGAAAGGATATGAATCTCTGAAATCTGAGTTTGATTATTGGATTGATGATGTAGAAGGACAAATTCCCGCCAAGCTGAATGGTACTCTGTTCCGTAATGGTCCAGGCTTACTGGATGTAAATGGTCATCCTATTCACCATCCCTTTGATGGTGATGGAATGATTAGCGCGATCACATTTACGAATGGTCGTGCCCACTTCCGCAATCGCTTTGTTCGGACAGCAGCCTATCTAGAAGAACAAGCAGCAGGGAAAATTTTATATCGTGGCGTATTTGGTACGCAAAAACCTGGCGGTTTTTTGGCAAATGCCTTCGATTTCCGACTCAAGAATATTGCCAATACTAATATTATCTATTGGGGGGGTAAACTTTTGGCATTGTGGGAAGCGGCAGACCCTCATCGCCTTGATCCTCAGACATTAGAAACCCTGGGCAAAGATTCTCTCAATGGGGTTTTATCACCTGGCGAAGCCTTTGCGGCTCACCCACGCTTCGACCCTAGTTGTAACCAAGATGATGGCGCACCATGCTTGGTCAACTTTTCGATTAAGCCTGGTCTATCTACCACGATTACTATCTTCGAACTTGATCCTGCTGGTAATATCATCCGAAAACAGGCTCACAGTGTTCCTGGTTTTGCTTTTATCCATGATTTTGCCATCACGCCAAATTATTGCCTACTGTTCCAAAATCCTGTCTCTTTCAATCCCCTACCTTTTGTACTGGGCTGGCGTGGCGCGGCCGAATGTATCAAGTTCCAACCAAACCAGCCTACTCGCATTATTGTGATTCCTCGTCACACCTCCAAACCAGTTCAGTTGTTAGAAACTCAATCCGGTTTTGTCTTCCATCATGCCAATGCTTTTGAGCAGGGTGATGAAATTTTTGTTGACTCAATTTGCTACGAAACTTTCCCGGAGGTGAAGCCTCAAAGCGATTTTAGGGAAGTCGATTTTGCCGACCTCTCATCCGGGCAACTGTGGCGGTTCCATTTGAATCTGAAAGATCAAACAGTGTCGCGCCAGCTGGTTGAGGGTAGGTGCTGTGAATTTCCTAGCATTCACAATGGACGAGTGGGGCGAGCTTATCGGTATTTATTTCTGGGAGCAGCTCATGCCGAGACTGGTAATGCGCCTCTGCAAGCAATTTTGAAGATCGACTTAGAGTCAGGCAAACGACAACTCTGGAGTGCTGCACCACGCGGCTTCATGAGTGAACCTATTTTCGTTCCGCGTCCCGATGCCTCTAAAGAAGATGATGGCTGGGTTTTAGCTGTGGTCTATGATGCTGCGTATCATAGGTCAGATGTGGTGATTTTAGATGGTCGTGGCTTTAGCCA
>Ga0213881_10000786_pt1 | contig 17386 bp, 16 predicted proteins | sample BarmaccoBMER_R08_FD_160104 | JGI IMG/M metagenome (GOLD analysis project Ga0213881, IMG submission 160104) | Barbacenia macrantha exposed rock microbial communities from rupestrian grasslands, the National Park of Serra do Cipo, Brazil - ER_R08 ... | reverse complement strand
GACCACGTCACCGGCAGAATCGCGGTGTTGCTTCCCGACGAGTCCGACGGCCGACGGACGACGTTTCGGCGCGAAAAGGCGTTCCATTCCATGGCGCACCATTGGCTCTCCACATAACCCGAAGAGATGAGTGGAATGAACACATGGCAGGTTCCCACTGCTGCGAGCACCTCGGCGGTCCACCTCGTTCCGCTCTCCATCGACCGGTCCATGAAGCCCGGGTCGACGCCAATGGGGGAGCCCACCAATTGATCCACATGCATCGAAAGGTCGTCGAAGAAGCGCACCACAGATCGGTTCACGTCGTGGGGCCCGACCGACGACCTGATGGGCCGCGCCTGCGCGTAACTTAGAAAAAAAATAGGACCCTGTGGATCGCCCATCACCCCGAGCGCCACAAGACAATCTCCTCGCCGAGCTGTCGCATTGCTCCGCCGCGATCATACGTGTCCCCGCGTCCACTCGGTAGCTTGTCCCGTACTCCACCAAGACACCCAATCCACGGCGAAGTCCACGGCCGCACGAAACGAGGATCCCCGTCCGTCCCTGCCAACCCGGCGGACGAACGATGAGCTGGCCGCCATCGCTGTCCAATGCGGTCGAAATCGCTGTTGTCGGCTTCGGCCTTCCATCCACTCGAGTAGCGTCCTTCGGCCACCCTCGAGGATGCGGTACCGGAACACACGCTGCGGAGTTTGGCGTCGGCAGCCCACGTTCGGCCGAGTGGAAGCAAGCGCGTCCTCGATCCATTCCTGATGTTAGGAGCACAATCGCATCGGCGGTGTGTAGCTTCGCCGACGATGACCGCTCCCCCACATAGCAGTCGATCAAGCAGAGTGTCACTTCGATCAATGACAGATCGGATCGGATCTTTGAGCAGTTCAAGGTATTGATGCCACTGTCAACAACTATCGTCGGGTCGCCGCTACCCTTCGACCGTTGACCCAGTTCCCCGACATGGCCGCGGAGATCATGGCCGGGATGCACGACGAAAACCACTGGAGTGGACCAGAACGGCGACGGCAAATTCAGCATCGTCGGGCAAAATCGTTCTGGTCCCGCGAGGAAAGCATCGCGCCACAAGCGGACGTCAAGTGACGCCGCGACACCGGCCCGCATGGCCGCCGCAGCGATCCCAACCGACGCCAGCAGCCCGGTCCAGGTCTCCGCTCTAGTTCGCCGCGCGGTCTTCCGGCTCCAGCGTGCCCGGAGTCGGATGGAAGGATAGCTGAGCACGGATCCGGCCGCTGCGGGATGGTCGCTTATCCGTCTCCTCGTCGAGCAGTTGTCGCCAGACGAAACGTTGCCGTCTGATACACCACGGTGATCACCCGCCAATAAACCGTAGGAAAAGCCTCACCGGCAGTCGTTTTCGATAAACGACTGAAAGCCCGCGATTGGCTCGTCATGCCTGTCGCTGTCTGCCAAGACGCGGCGCAACACATGCACCAGCGCGGAGTCGTCTAGCCCATCTAGGTCAGCCAGCACGAGCCCGTCTAGATTGATCAAATCGGTCTCTTCGTCGCTCATCTCTTGCTCCTATACACGGGCCCGTACGGTGCTTGCTACAAAATCCCTTCCAAGTCATGACATGCTGCGCTCGAAGCCACGCCGCACCTCCCTCTCGTCGAGTAACAGGAACGCGTGGCCGAGACCTCACAGTACACAATGATGGGACAGCCCATACGCGCAGGCAACCTTCGAGCAGGTAAGCAAAGTTGAGGTGGGCTATGTCCCCGGAGGTGTACAACGAGCTTCTCAATTGCGAACGGCGTGGCCTCGTGATGTGAGACGACCATTGCGCAATCTTCACAAATACCGCGAACGGAACTCGCGATAAGATCATCATCACCGCACCGCATAGTGTGGGCCACGCTTAACCCTATCAGCCTGGCGCCCATTCAGATACGGCAACAATACTTTGAACCCCGCGGCAAGTTGACCACGAACCTCACTAGAATCGTGCGTACCACATCACATCAACGAGCCCCACGCCCGAAGAGAACAGCTTGAACTCCTTCACGGCTCCACTAATTGCACCACCCGTTTGCCCACACCGAGCCATCATTAATACTGAAATACCGCGCTAGACGGGCGGCAGCCCACCGAAACCCCGCCCGTTGGTTCTACACCGTAAGCGCTTCCCGATAAAGACCGACACAATAGGCTTCTGATGCAGACAAGATGATTCGGACATACTTGCAAGTCAACATCCCGGGAATTACTTTCGCGCACGACGATCCTCAAAAAATCTGACGATCACCCCTAAACGTTCACGAGCGTCGGCAAGTTGCTAGCAAATAATCAAATTGCCAATAATTGCCGTGATAAGTTGGAGTTTCACCCAGGGCGCACCGCTCAGATGCAAAAAACGCTGATCAAAGATCATCATATAAATGTTGCCGCGACCAAAGAGAGCACCTTTACGTGGATATTAAACCCGCTACTGTTCTAGCTATCGTAGCTATCCAGCTCTGTGGTCGCGGTCGTTTCCCAGGAAGTCCCATGATCTTCTCTAAGGCGGCCATGACGCCGTCGCCATGCCATGCGGTGTTCAGCAGCGGCGGCGCGGGCGCGTTGAACGGCTGCAGCAGGTACCGGCTCGGCTGCCCACATTTCCAGTCTCGCTGCCATGCCCTCCACAAAAAAGGCTCCATCTGAGGTGAGTGCACCACTGGTCTGCAATGTGGTGATGACGTGCTGGGTCTCATCGCGCCAGCGCGCAAACTCAGCGTGGGCCTGCAAAGCAGCTATACCCCGATCTACGTAGCGCTGCTTGCGCCAAAAGGCCGCCACCCCGACATGCGCATATGCGCCCTGTAGCAGGGCACCTAGAGGACGAGGGTCTTCCCGCCATGGTGCGTACCAACGGCGCTCACCGGGATCGTCGATCAATGTCACGAGATCGAGCAGCGCGCACAACTTGAGGTGCTGACATTCGTGCGCGAGGGTGACGGCAAAGAAACGGCCGTGTCGGGGTAGAGAAAGTGCCACAGCGCCGAAGGAATGCCGTGATGTCGCGCTCACCTGGTGTCCTGACGGCGCTTGGAGCGGGACGAGCACTGCCACCCCGGCCGCGACTTCCTCTGCTGTCTCGGGATGACTGACCACCAGAAGTGCCCAGGCATCAGAGAGCGTTCGGTACCACATCCCGACATCGACAGCGTCAAGACGGCCAGTTGTTGGCGCGCCAGGAAGACGATACGGATCGAGATCATCGAGGATGAACGACGTGCTCGATTCTCCGAAATTGACGGTCAATCGCCGCAGGCCCGACCAGCCGTCGCTGTCACATTCCCGATTCAACGGAATTGCTACTCGTACACTCGGAACAAGAATCTCTCCACCGTGCGACCAGGACCGTACAACTACGGTTTCGGCTACGCCTCCGAAAGCAAGGTCCATACGGCCAAGGAATGGCAGAAAAACAGCTCCGTTTGTTAACGGTACTTCGATTGCAGATTCCATACCGGCCAGCAGGGCTGCGCTGGCGGCGAGCGCAGCCAGATAACCGCAATCGAGTGCGTCGCCTCGGCGCAGATTCCGCCAAGCTCGTATCGCCCAGGCACCGACCGGTGGATGGCACAGCACAGGGTCGACATCTGACGGCCGGCGAAGCTGGGCAGCGACTAGCAGATCATAAGCGCGGGCCAGTTCCCGGGCCTGTGGATGGCCGATTCGCGTCGCTGTCACGACGATAAGACGCAGCAGCAGCAAGTGCTTGCTTCGTTGAGCTTGGCTGAGCAACCGCACGGCACATAGGCCTCCAGTTCCGGTCGCTAGTGCCGCGAAAACGTCGTCCGGCACGGTATGTTGCCTCGTCAACGGCCTGTTCCTAGATATGCGCAAAGGTCGGCGCGGACCCTATCGCGGATGTGACTGATGAGTCGGAAAAGGTCAGGGCAGTAGACCGAAGGATTGCGGAACCCGCTGTCCGAACGGTAGCGGTGTGGGTAGAGACCACCACCGCATACCTGTCGAAGCGAGCAGGCAATGCACTCGTCCGCCAACGCATCCACGCCCAGCTGACGAGCTGCTATCGATGGCAGGCGTAACGCCGCGTCGAATGAATCACGGGCAACGTGCATTCCAGTCTCCGGCGCGCCATCATAGGCTGATTTCAGAGTATCAGTTTGCTCAATGCTGCCATCGGCCTCAATCACGATCAAGCTGGTGGGTGTGAGGCCGACCGATTCGCTTTTGGACTGTCCACCCAACAGGAGGCAGAGAATCTCCTCGAACAACCGGACTCGTGTTTCCCGTTGCGGACTGCTATACCAGCGCTCGAAGACCGCAATCAACCATGTGGCGTATGGAGTGTGCGTGCGGTCGCAGTCCCGGCCAGGTGGCGGCGCCGACCAGGTGCCATGTGGAAGCAGAAAATCCACCGCAGGCGGGTTAGTCGTCAGCAGTGCTTCATAGACGGAAATCGGATCATTGCGAAGATCAACGGCGCACAGCAGACCACTATATATTGTCCGGTACTCGGGGCTCCGCAACAATGCCAGCGCCTGAGAAACGACAGCGTAGCTGCCCCGCCCACTTCTGTACCGGCGGTTCCGGTCGTGGGCGATGCTGTCCCCATCAAGACTCACTCCCACCTGGACGTTGAATGAGCGGAACACCTGCAGAAATGTCTCATCGAGCAGGATTCCGTTGGTTTGAACGCCGAGATGTAACCGCACCAGTGGATTCAGCACCTCACGCAGACGGCGCACCATGTCATTCAGATAGGCGTGACCGGCAAGAAGCGGTTCCCCACCGTGCAATATGATGCTGATCGTATTGAGGCCATGGGCGGTCACATGTTCGGCGATCCGCCGAATCGTCACTTCTAGGACAGCTGGTGACATCGTCACGGGTCGGTGCCGCCAACTTTGATCGGCAGACCTATATATGTAACAATAGTCACAGGACAGGTTGCACCTGCTGTGAATTTTCAACAAGAACTGTCGAAACGCGGTCGGCCGCCAACCGTGTTGGATCAGCCCATCGACATCGAGAGTGGCAGGCCACTCCCGTGGCGATCCCGATCCTCCACCTCTGACTGTCACGCTGACCCCCGTAACAGTCATAACACACCACTGTGCTGCTTCCGAGCGCACAATTTTACCGAATTGCTCTTGTCTCAGCCAGTGCGGTGATGCTGCTTGTGCGCGCTTGTCGAAGTTGTGCTCAGACCACACGTGAGAAACTGGTGGTGACGCCCAGGTTGCGCCAACTAGGGCGGCTGCAGGCACGGCAGCGCCGACAGACGCGGTGAGACAGGTTCTAAATGCTGCTGACCTGCGGAAATGGAGCTGACACGGGTACTAAAGGGTCGTCCCAGCTATCCCAGGCCACCGGGGCGCAGTCACGTGTGCGACAGTCACAGCGGGGGACGGGGAACGACCGCAGGCCAGTTGTCGGGCGCTTCCTGTCGGCGTGTTGGGCGGGGATTGGGGTGGATCTGCACGGCTCAGCACCGGTTCTTTCCAGATCGACCAGCGCTGCGAGCAGGGTATCCGCACCGCTTAGAGCCGGGCAGTGACCTGTGGCCTGCCGGCCCGCAGCGGCGGCATCCGGTGTCAGCAGGTAGTTGTCGTCGACGCAGATATCCGCCATCTCGATCATCTCGCTCAGACCTCCAACAGGTCGGACTCATTACAGTCTTCGGTATTCCTGACGCAACGCCGCTGCCGAGGTGGAGATTCGTCCATAAGCCCAACAGCCCCAGGGGAACCTATTTCCGAGCCAGTAAGCGACAATCACACCGCGATGTGGTGGAGTGCCGCGCTTGCAGCGGGGGCGCCTCGCAGAACTTGACTTGGACGATCGAAGCGCCGATATTACCGCTAGCGTGGCGGTCATATTCGAAGAACACTCGGCAAGATATCACTCTAGAGCGTACTACCAGCTGACCGCGCTTACGCTGACCCCGCCAGCTGACGGGCATGGCGCGCGAGATCACGGGACGCAGAGACTTCGAATTCACCTGGCAGGAGTACGCCACCTGGGCGCTAGCCTGCATGAGTTCGAGGCGAGGACTCGGCAGGCACATGTAGACACGAGTTCATGGACAGATTCATGGACAAAGGGACCACCTTGGACCGATCCAAACGGTTGGTGCTGAAGTACTTGCAATACGGCGGGGTTGATCAAAGGACAGCACCCCACCGTGTCCTGGCGTTCGCTTATGTACCCAGTGAGGCGTTGCCTCGTGCTGCCAAGCGGGGTAGCTGAACTGAGCTTTTCCGGGGATCGGTCTGATTTGGGCCAAGCTCACGCAGGGACCTGCGGTCATGATCGGCAGACCGTGAGAGTGCGCTGAGCGGGAGTTCGCCAGTACCGCGGTTGCGGCTTTAGTCTTGACCGGGTTCCCGGCGCATCCCTGGCCGGCCCGGCGTGGTGAGGGGTGGTTGGTGGTGGCGAGGACGCGATACGAGCAGGCCGCCGATCGTGGTCGGCGGTGGCTGACGGCGTGGCTGGGTGACAATGGCTCGTATGGTCCCGAGGCTGACGACCTGGCCTGCTATTACAAGTCTCCGTACCTGTTCCAGTTGTCCGGTCGGGCTCGGCAGGCTACGCAACTGTTGGAGTTCGTTCGGCGCAGGTTCATGCGCCCCGACCACGACTTTGTCACCGCACCGCAGCACAAAAGTGACAACGCCGCTTTCAACGAGTATTGGGCCTACCCCAACGGTTGGCTTGCGATGGGCGCGCAGCGCCTGGGTCGCTTTGATATCGCCTATCCGGCGTTTGAGTATCTGCGATCAGGTCACGAACCGAATCGGGGCGGCTTTTTAACCAGTGGGCATTCCGGTTCCGGTGATGGCGAAACAGATGTTCTGACCACGGCACACCTCGGACTGGTCTGCCTGTATTTCGGTGACCTGACGCGAGCCGAAGGCGCCGGTCGCTGGCTGGCTCGGCTGCTGACGCTCCAACCAGACTTGCGCGCCGGGCTGTTTTTGCGTCTTGACCGCTCCGGGCAGCTTGTTTGGGATATCCCGCAGGACAAAGCCGCGTTCTACGTGGTGAGTACACACGAGCCCAACCAGGCCTATTTCATGGTCGGCTACCCCATCGCCTTCCTGGCCAAGCTGTACGAAGCCACCGCCGACGAGGTGTACCTGAAAGCGGCCCGCGACTACCTCGACTTCGGTTTCTCCTGCGAAGGCAATATGCGATCTAGCCCCATGAGCCACAAGGTGGCCTGGGGAGCGGCCGTTCTGGCCAGAATCACCAGTGACCCCCGCTGCGCCGAGTTGGCGGTGACCATCGCTGATCATCTGCTCGCGATCCAAGATCCCAGCGGCGCCTGGCTCGTCGACCAACCCGCACATACCACCTTCGACCAAACCGCCGAAATCTCTATCTGGCTACAGGAAATCAGCGCCGAGCTCCTGACACCGCAGTAGGGCGGGAACACTCAAGGGACAATCACCCCGCGATGTCCAGGAGTTCGCCTATGTACCTAGAGACCCGGACCCTCACCGCGTCCCTTATATATGGCTGGCTGGGTCGCATTGGAACGCAGCAAAGCGCTTCACGGCGTCGAGCGTGAGCCGTAGGGCAGGAGGAAGGGTCTGCACATCGCCACAGCGTCGAGACACCGATCATGCTCGCTTCCCCGCACGTCCGTGCGTTCCGTCGCATCTATAGGTTTCCCTGGCCATAGCGCTCCCAGGCCGTCTGACGACGTACGCCCAGCTCTGAAGCAATGTCCTCCCAGCTTCGCCCAGCCGTGCGAGCTTCGGCAACAAGCCTTTCGAGGATTTTTTGAATATCGCACCGCCGCAGAGCAAAGCATTGTAGAGGTTTGACCGCGTCAAGTATGCAGCGGCCACTAAACCTCGATTTACCCGGCTTCGCGATCTTACAATCGCGATTGTATCTGGCCCATGCAGCCTGACGTGAGATGCCCAGACAACGAGATATTTGCTCCCAGCTTGCTCCACGGTGACGAGCGATCGCAACCTGTTGAGTTATCCGACGGTCTATCCCTTCGGCGATCTGCACGGCATCGGAAATAGTAAGTATCGCCCTTTGCTGACCAGTGTCAAAGGTGGCAATACCGTCGATTGCTGGGGCCGGATATATACGACCTGGTTTGTACTGGTCGTATGTCTTGCAGATTGCCCATCCCCTCATGCCGTATCCTCTGGTATGGATTGTTGGCGGCTTCGATGCCGACGGTTGCGTTGCTGTGCTGAGGCGGCGCGGGTAACCGGAGCGCCGCAGTGGCTGCACCCGCTTGAACGCCTTTCCGGAAGATTGCTGACAGATCGGTCGCGCTGTGAGCACTCTCGCAGAACCTTGCACACCATGTTGCCCCGGCTCGGGGCTATGCCGACGATCAAGAGGGCTATGACGTGTGGAAGCACAGTCAACCCGATGGCGATCGGCACGAGCCACCACCACAGCATGGATAGCTCAGCTCCTTGGCTAGGAGCCCACATCTCTGGGCCTCTAACCTCAGGGCAAACGTCGTAGACCCGTTGATACTTCCCGAGGCTGTTACAGCAGGTCAAAGGCTGTATGAATATCAATTAGACGCCTTAAAGGAGGTCAGTTTGTCAGGGGACCTTGACAAACGTGCGGCATCAGAGCCTGGACGGTCACTGCTGGTAACTGGATGAGTTGCTGATCGCTACCAATGAGTAGGCATAGCAAAGGATCTTCCGGTGAGGCTGCGCCTCTGACCGTCTAGGCAGGTGATCGGTCCGGTAGGAATGATGCCGGTTGGGCCAGCATTAGATCACGCGGCGTCACGAGAACCCGGTAGTGTCACCCACTTGCGGCAATCAGTCGTTGTGAATCTGTAGCGATCCGGGTACGTGATGCGACGATTGTTTCGTGACACCGTGGGGGGTACGTCGGTCAGCGACGATTGGGTTGGGGGCGCTGGCCGTGGTCATATTGCTGGTCAAGTTACCGGACCAGTCGTGGTGGCCCGGCTGGTCGGTGATTGGTGCGTGGTGGTGGGCACCAGTGGTCGTGGTGTTGGTCACCACGGCAATTTGGCTGTGCCGACTCCCTTCTGCCCCCGATCCCCCATCCATCGAAGACCCCTCGATCACGGACAAGCTGAGTGATTCCCCGTCCGGCGCAACCGTGACCAAATTGACACCCACACCGCAGCCAAAGCGCTGGAACTGGTCAGCGATCACCTCACTAATCACGACAGGTACTGCGCTCGGTGCATTGGTCTTCACGGGCCTATCGTTGAATGCCACGAAGCAGGGTCAGATCACCGACCGATACAGCAAGGCTGTTGAGCAGATCGGCACCCAAGGATCAGACCATTTAGAAACGCGGCTAGGAGGCATCTACGCCTTGGAACGGTTGACCAAGGACTCCCCGCGCGATCAACCCACCATCATCGAGGTACTTTCGGCGTTCATCCGCGGCAACGCACCGCTTGCCGATCACGCCCCGTGCTCGGCCGATCCGGTGGGACTAGACGTGCAGGCTGCCCTCACCGTTCTCGGTCGCCGCGACCCCACCGAAGATCAGAAAACCAGAATCGACCTGTCTCACTCATGCCTTCCGAATGTGAACCTTCAGGGCGCGAATCTAATTAGCGGTCACCTCGTCAACACAAATGTTCGCCATGCAAATCTCCGCACAGCAAACCTCACTTACGCGGACCTTTTTGGCGCCAATCTCATCGGCGCCAACCTCATCGGCGCCAACCTCACCGGCGCCAACCTCACCGACGTGAACCTCACCGACGTGAACCTCACCGGCGCGGACCTCACCGGCGCGGACCTCACCGGCGCCAACCTCACCGGCACGAAACATGACGTCACCACCAAGACCAATGGGGCGAAAAGAAATGGTGCGGTAAGGGCATGGTGGTGACGGGAGTATCTGCTTGCAGTCGATCCGCTAATTTGAGGACCAGCACCCGAGGTTTCCGGGAGCATAAACTTAGATTAGCCTTACTTCCTAGCGGCGAGTCGCCTCCGTGTCCAGGAGTTCCGCTATGTACCTAGAGCCTCCCGGCTGACAGTCGATATACACATAGAGGAAGTGCGGGCGTCGATACAGTCGTCCTTGCTCCGATGTCTCCCGGCCCCCGTCACCTGTTACTACGCAGCGTAGCCAGTGCAGCAGGTCCATCCAGGTCATGGGCTCAGGCTGCGGTGTGACTCTGCGTGCAAGGCGTCCTGAAAAGGATCACACTGATCGTCGGGGCACAGGGAGGGAGTACTGATCATGGGCTTTCTCGGCTGGATTGTTCTTGGGCTGGTTGCAGGCGCCATCGCAAAGTTGATCATGCCAGGTAGAGACCCCGGTGGCTGCATCGTCACCATGCTGTTGGGGGTCGTCGGCGCTGTCGTCGGCGGCTATCTTGGCAGCCGCTTCTTCGGACGCGGCCTTGAGACATTCTGGAATCTTCAGACCTGGATCGTCGCAATCGTCGGATCACTGATCCTGCTAGGAATCTATCGACTCATTATCGGGAGCAGGGCAGCCTAGCCCCTGATCACCACCCATTGGGCAGGCCGGATCGATCGATTCGGCCTGCCCTCGGCCGTGGAAGCGCGTAACCCCTAAGCAGCCGTGTCCTGAGTGGATCAGTCGAGGCTAGTTAATTAGGTTAGGCCAAGTTCCTAGGAACAAGTGGCTCCGCTGCCCTAGCGTTCGCTTGTGTACCTAGATGGCAGCCACGGGCACATGCCATTGATCCACTAGCGTCAGTATCAATATAGGGCCACGCGATCCACCCTGTGCGACGAGCTTCGAGCCCACTATGCCAGGGCACATCATCGCAGCGTGCGGACACCTCAGAGTCGCCGCTATACAGTCGCGTGGCGGATGGTATAAAAGAGCCCGCTGCCCGGCCACGGCGTTGCTAACCTTGAAAGCAGCACGTTATGCCGGAGCTCTTGTGGCCAGTGATCGAACACCTGTGGCTCGCACCACTGCCTCCTGCCGTCTGGTATCTGCAGCGGACGCGCCCTGCCCGCACCGCCGCCACCCTCATCTGTGGCGAGATCCGTGATCGCTGGCTCCGAGCCAAGGGCGTTCCAGAGGAGAAGCGGCAGGAGCTAGCCGTCGACACGGTGCGACGAGACCTCGAGTCCAAGTGACTGCCTGCATGGTTCCAGTCAGATCTACTTCCGACGCCGGTCCTCGGACATACAGTTGCCGCGCGGCAGTGTTTCGCCTCAACGCAGACCAGCAGCGCCCGATGTACCTCGAGACAACCCCCAGCGCCGTTGGCAATGTGAGTACAGCGCTTCCCGCGCGGTGGTCTGCTCAGCGCCAAGCGATCTTCTTAGTCGCGTCGATGCACACCAACGAGTCAGTTGCGTCAATGCGCCAACGCAACGGTGCCCGCCGAGGGATTTCGACCCCGACGAGCGGCATTACGGTCAGCGATGGCGGTACGCAACATCTCTCAGCGCGAGATTTTCCAGCGGCCACTACGCACTCAGTATCGACACCGACCCGAAGCGTCAGCTCCCGACAGCCTTCACCGAACTCGCCGTCGTCATCGGATCACGGTATCCACCGCAGCTCAGCGTGCTCGCACTCCGCCGTACAGGCGTTAGCAGTCAGGGTTTCCTGACCCGCAGACCGACAAAGTATCCGGAACAACACACTCGACAAATATAATATAGTTGACGTGCCCACCTCTTAAGTAACCCGCCTTCGACCTATTTCCACAACGAATGTGGTTCGACTCTTGTCCGAGCCATTAATGCTACGGCCGAGTCTGCATCTGTCTGAGTCCTCCTGTTGGACCCGTCTAACCGACCGGGACGATAAGCGACCAAGCTGCACTTTCGACGCCACTTCGCGAACCCAAATTTTCTTTAAGTTTGGCAATTCGGCGAGCGGGTCTAGGCTTATGACACCCGTGCAGTCTACGAGGTCTACACGCTCCAAGGACGGCATCTCGGCCAACGGCCGCAAGTCTTCAACATGGGTATCGCGCAAACATAGATATTTTAGCCTAGTTAGGAGTCGCAGTGCGCCTACTTCGTGGACCCATGAATTTTTGTTGATCTCTAGGTGCTCAACTTCAGGTACACTCTCAACCAACTCATGCAGTCCACGCCTCAGCTCAGCTGAATCCTGGAGTGAAAATAAACGCATTCGGTCAAGGCGTGGTATCACGGAGAGCGTTCCTAGCCTGAAGCCGCTAATCGACAGTTGAATGAGTTCGGGCACGTCTCCCAAAACAGCGAAATCGCGAAGATCTGAAACAGAGTCAAGCACGCAGAGCGTTAGGTTCATCAGAGATTCAAGCGCGCTAATATTGTCAATCTTGGCGCAATGTTGATACATTAACCAATTAAGTTGTGTGACATTTCTTAAGCTTTCGAAATCTACCGGAGTGTGCTCATTATTTATCCGTAACTCACGTAGATCAGCGCATTGACTCAGGATTGAGATATCATCAGTGGTGCCATCGCCAAGGTCTAATCTTTGCAACTTAGGCACAGAAGGGAGACTGGACAGGTCCGCGGGCTCAAAGAAAGATACGGCCAGATTCTCTAGACGATTTAGGTGAACCACCGAAGGGAGCTGCTTAGAATCCGTGAGCCGCATAGAACCATTAATCAGCGGCGAATCAGCGAGAACCCGACGAGCATATTCACTTGAATCAAACATTCTCCAAGCTGCAAGCAGTTCTCGCTGAACCCGAGCACGTGGATCACGGGCATGCCTAGCCAATAACTCCAGCGCCCTTGGGCCGTTGATCATGGCTACTGTTCTAATCGTGGCAGATGCTTTTGCGGCAGGCAAGTCGGCAACCGATGTAGGCAAATATGCCAATATTGTTTCACCAACAGCAGATAGTGATCTTGCTTCCGTGACACTCCGGGGAGGAACAACTCCTTTAATCTCGGCCTGGAGTCTATGAAGGAGTTCGGGTGGATCGAGAGCGGGAACTGTTTCCATACACGAAGCCGCGAGCAAAATGAGATCCCGCCGATGCGATGGGTCAGTTGCAGCACGGCCAAGAATCCCCTCAAGGAGCTCTGACCTGAGAGGCATATTAGCGTGACCTGCGGCCATCACTACTATCTGGCTCCAAGAATCTAAGTGCGCCTTCGCAATGAGCAGGCCGATATCGCCGTGCTCGGCCGCCTCCCGGGCGGTTAGGTAATCTTGAAAAACCCGGTGGATAAAGTTAACTCGACCCTCGACCGGCTCACGCAAAATCCCGGAACGGTGCAACAAGTGATTATATATATCACTCGCAGTCGCGTTGACTTGAGGCATTGCCGCAAGCCGCTCGCTAATCCTTGTGATCACATCGCCCCGGGAGGCTTCCACCCTTCCGTTGATCGACATCCTCCAGGCGAGATGTTGAAGTATCTGTACCTGATCACGACCGCTGATGTCAACTCTTTCAGTTCGGATGCCTCGCTCGGCGTCCCGGCGTTCAAGTAGGAGATCGACAGCAGCTGCGTATATGCCCATTCTATCTCGCGGAAGGTGAGTACGACGATCCAAGTTGAGTGCACACAACATCGCACAAAGGAGCGGAGTCGTTGCCAGATGTTGGAGGTGTGGATTCGCATCGAGACGAGCAATCAATGCACCTTGATAGCTAGACAATTGATCAACTCCGCACGGAAGATCAGGCGCTTCTCTGACAGCATGATGCCAGTGCGCGATCAGGGAATTTACATCAGTCTGGGTCATCCGTTCAAGCATTGCAGGGGCAAAACCTTCGTTGGTCATCCATCTTGTAGCTGTGGCGGCCGGTCGGGAAGTCGCAACTACCGTAATTGCCGGGAACGTTGCAAGTATGGACTGCATCCACTCTCGTGCCGCTCGGCGCTGCATTGAATCCAGCTCGTCTAGCCCGTCAACCAGTAACAAACCTGCCCCAGATTGAAGCTGTCGGTGAACCCAACCCAGTGGTGCAAGTCCTGAAAGCGGTCCCGCAACGTCGTCAAGTAGCTCTTCCGGACGCGGTAGTGCTACCCCGACAAAGCTTCGTAACCGCACAAAGAAAGGAATGCACCCATTCCATTTAGACAAGTCGCCAGTGAAACCTTCCGTAGCGGCTGTTGTGGCGAGCCATCTAAGGATTGTTGTCTTGCCGGAGCCAGCCTCACCGCGAATTAGCGTTCGCGATGACTGGCCGAGCGCCTTTTCGACCCTCAATGTAGCTGTTTCTTCAATATTCGTTTCGTCCCGAACGTTACCGGAGAGGCCCTGCGAACGAGATATTATACTATCGTGGTGATCGACACTCACGGTCAAGCTGACATAGGACATACTTAGGCTTATTCGGGGACGAAAATTGTGAGTGTCGACACCGAAGAGTTCGAGTTGATTCAAGCGTGAAGCTATATACGATAGGTAGCGCTTGCGAAAGGACTCATCGTGATCGGTACCCGACGGCGCGTCTAAACACCGAATAGGGATTCTAGAAAGCAGCTGATTCAGAACATCTCCCTGGCCGGAGAGACGCGATAGAATCTCAACAGAAGCCCTCGCGGGAAATGGCCCCAAACTAATAATGACCTGCGTAAATGCTATGCAACATTCATCCAGAACTGTGTCGTACAGAAATATTCCATCGTTCGAAAGCGCTGCTTGATGGAAATGCTGCAAACCTTTCTTGCGAACCAAGGATCCCAGTTTGCTAGGGTCCAGATCGGTCAAGAATATCGCCTCATCAGACTCCAGCGCGACGGTAAATGACTCTACGACCGCGATCAAAGCCGCGTTTCGCTCGTTTTCGGGAAGGAAAATTCGCTCTGACGAAAGTACGGGTTCCAATCGTGCGGCTACGGCGTCTGCCATAGCTTCAATTTCACGAGAAACCTTGCGTTGACCATACTTATCCAAGACTCGACGATTGATCAGTTCGCTTAGCGGTAGCGATCGGTCAATACGCGCTTTCCGTTCGGTTAACCACCGTCGAACGGCGGCAGAGGCGACGGATTTTCCTAATCTTAGCAAAATAACTTCTGTGCCTGTCATCGAAATCCCTCACTATCCATATTCCCTAGCTGACTCGCTGATCGGTTCTTATGATCGCCTCGGCAGCTCGGTGTGCTACGAGGGAACGACTGGCTGGATTATGCTAACGCCCCCCAGGGCGGGCGTGGAGCATCGGCGACCACGCGGACTTCGTCTTCCAGGCGTACCTAATGCTGTGCGCGCTCGGGGATCCACTGCATGCACCAGTGCTCGACGCGAGCGAGGTCGGTTTCGGCAGACCAAGGCCACCCAGGGCAGGCTATTCGGTAGGCATCGGTGAGGTATCGGCGGTTGGCGCTGAGTGCAAGCAGCATTGCGGCAGGGGGCCCCACAGCAGTCCTGTCCGTCGTCGCTACTCCTCACGCCCGTGGCACTCGCTTCAGATCCAGTAATTCCCGCGCCGAGTGGCTCATCAACTGGAAGAACGGCAACAAGAGTGCACATGAGAACGGGATGTACTACTTGCTGAGGGTATAGACAGGCCTCGGAACCGTCCTCGTGACGTACCGAACTCGCGGCCTGGGCGGCCCCTTGAGCAATGACACTCGCTGGGCCGATCACGTACTGCCAAAAGCAGCACCCACATGCACCAGCACGCGATTTATCGCGGCACTGCTGCTGTCAACGATCTTGTGCCATACCCGCAGCAGGACAGCATCGCGATTTGAGATTAGGTAAGCCTAAGCTTCTAGGCGCAGTCACGCTGCGATGTCCAGGAGTTCCGCTATGTACCTAGAGCCTGACGGCTGACAGTCCATATACATATAGAGGAAGTGCGGGCGTCGATACAGTCGTCCTGACTCCGATGTCTCCCGGCCCCCGCCATCCCTTACTACGCAACGTAGCCATGCAGCGGGTCCATCCAGGTCATGGGCTCCGGCTGGATTGTTCTTGGGCTGGTTGCAGGCGCCATCGCAAAGTTGATCATGCCAGGTAGAGACCCCGGCGGCTGCATCGTCACCATGCTGTTAGGGGTCGTCGGCGCTCTCGTCGGCGGCTACCTTGGCAGCCGCTTCTTCGGACGCGGCCTTGAGACATTCTGGAATCTTCAGACCTGGATCGTCGCAATCATCGGATCACTGATCCTGCTAGGAATCTATCGACTCATTATTGGGAGCAGGGCAGCTTAGCGCTGATCACCACCCATTGGGCAGGCCGCATCGATCGATACGGATCCAGCCTGCCCTCGTCGCCGACATGCGCGCGCAGACTATAAACGACAGGTGGCAGAATTTTTTGAGAGACAACTGGACATCGCCGACTGTAACGGATTACAGTTCATAGATTTTTTTGAAGCGGCACCGCCTGCACGGCACCCGCTAAGACGCAGGCCCCTACAAGCACTCCGATCCGGCCCGGCAGCGGTATCTCGTGGAAGCCAGTAGCCCCCGCGCACGCCGCTCCAAGTGCTGCAAGCAGCACTGTCGGCACACGGCGAATCATCGTGCGAGCGTACCGCCCAGGTTATGGGCAGCGCATCTCACTGGCGTTCGAACACCTGTTCCGTCTCGGTCTACCGGCGAGATTTGGCCACCGCTGCACTTACCTAGCCCAATACTTTGAGTGCCAACTTGTATACGGAGGGTAGTTAAATGACACCGACGTAACTCTCCCCGGTGTCACCGGGTAGAGTGCGCGCGCGGCATCCCGCCTCGGCGAAAGGTAGAGCGAGCCATGTCAACGGAAGCGGTCCTAGCCCCCGTAGATAAGCCTGCACCGCCAGACCCCTCGGTGCGCAAGTTCGCCCGGTTCTTCAAGACGTACGGCTTCTCGCTCGGCCTGGTAGTTGCAGCTCTGCCGTTCGGCCTCAGGTAGACAGACTTTCTCGGTTACTACAAGTCGAACGGCAGCTATCTCACGTTCGTCGCAAGTCTGGTGGCCTTCTTGTGCGTGGCGGCCGTATTTGGCGCTCGACAGCACATTGGTCATATCGTTTTTCCAACAAGAAGAACTATTACCGCAAAGGAAAACTTCGCCAGGAAAACATACTCCACCATCATCCTCGCCGTTTGCGGATCTCTGGCAATCGTTTTCCTTATCGCCTACACGCTGACGCTAACTTTCTCCGTCACCGATGTTGCATTAGAAACATCCTACCTGCCCGACCAGCGGCGAACATCAGTTCACGAAGACCTTGTGAATCAGGCAAGACTAAATATACAAAAACAGGGCAATCGGGAAAGTGAGGGACGGGCCGAAGGTCAGCTTCTCGGCAAACCGGGAGAAGATTACCGAGTTGTCGGCAGAAGCGATAACAGGTTTTACAATCAAGGCGGCCTCATGGGTGAGGATACAGCACGTCTGTCGAAGATCGCCTATGACACTATCCTGACAGAGACCGCCTCTGGTCAGGTTAGTTACCAGTTCTTTCTATTCGCCTTCTACGTGCTGGCCTTTGCTATGGCATCAGTGAGCCTGGTTTGGTTCGGCGTTGTGGAAT
>Ga0213881_10000785_pt1 | contig 17460 bp, 14 predicted proteins | sample BarmaccoBMER_R08_FD_160104 | JGI IMG/M metagenome (GOLD analysis project Ga0213881, IMG submission 160104) | Barbacenia macrantha exposed rock microbial communities from rupestrian grasslands, the National Park of Serra do Cipo, Brazil - ER_R08 ... | reverse complement strand
CGCGTCCACGTCGGGCCCGTGGGAGGCGTAGCTGACCGGCAGCCACCGCACCCGCGTCCCTTCGTTCTCGGCGCGGTCCACGATCCCGGCCAGCACGGCCCGGTCCCCGGCCAGCACCACCGACCCCGGCCCGTTCACCGCCGCCACCCACACCCGCCCGGCCGCCCCGGCCACCCGCTCCCCGGCCACCGCCTCAGACCACGCCACCGCCGCCATCCCCCCGCCATCCGGCAGCCCGGCCAGCGCCTTACTGCGCACGGCGACGACCCGCGCCGCGTCCTCGACCGTCAAGATCCCGGCCACCGTGGCTGCGGCGATCTCCCCCTGGCTGTGCCCGGCCACCGCATCCGGGGTCACTCCGAGCGACTGCCACGCCGCCGCGAGCGCGACCATCACCGCCCACAGCACCGGCTGGACGACATCCACCCGGTCCAGCAGCCCCGGGTCGGCCCCGGCCAGGACATCGGCCACCGGCCAGTCCACATGCGGTTGCAACGCCGCCGCGCACTCGGCCAGCCGCTCCCCGAACGCCGGACACGAACCCGCCAGCCCCGCCGCCATCCCCGCCCACTGACCCCCCTGGCCGGGGAACACGAACACCACTTTCCCCGGCCCGCCATCGGGCACCTGGCCCTGGACAACCCCAGAGGCCGGGACACCGGCCGCCACCGCCTCCAGGCCCGTGGCGAAATCCGATGGCTCAGACCCGAGCACCACCGCCCGTTCGTTAAAAACAGAACGCCCAGCCGCCAGCGACCACCCCACATCAGTGACATCCCCGCCCCCGCACCCAGCCCGGGCGAACCCCGCCAGCCGGGCCGCCTGACCCCGCAGCGCGTCCGCACCCCGCCCCGACACCACCCACGGCACCGGACCGGACGCGACCAGACCCTCGGTACCGGCCACAGCGGGTTCTTCCGCCGTAGCTCCCTCGAGGATCACGTGCGCGTTCGTGCCGCTCACGCCGAACGACGACACCCCAGCCCGCGACGGGCGGTCCACGGCGGGCCACGGCACCGCCTCGGTGAGCAGCCGCACCGTCCCCGCCGTCCAGTCCACGTGCGGCGACGGCTCGTCAGCGTACAGTGTCGGCGGCAGCAGGCCACGCTGGAGCGCCAGCACCATCTTTATGACCCCGGCGGCCCCCGCCGCCGCCTGCGTATGGCCGATGTTCGACTTCACCGACCCAAGCCACAACGGCCGGTCCGCGTCCCGTCCCTGCCCGTAGACGGCGATCAGCGCCTGCGCCTCGATCGGATCCCCCAGCACGGTCCCCGTCCCGTGCGCCTCCACCGCGTCCACCTGATCCGGAGCCACCCCCGCATTCGCCAGCGCCGCCCAGATCACCCGCTGCTGTGACGGGCCGTTCGGCGCGGTCAGGCCATTGGACGCCCCGTCCTGGTTCACCGCACTGCCCCGCACGATCGCGAGTACCGGATGTCCGAGCCGCCGGGCATCGGTCAGGCGCTCCACCAGCAGGATCCCCGCGCCCTCACCCCACCCCGTCCCGTCCGCCCCCGCCCCGAACGCCTTGCACCGCCCATCCGGCGCCAGCCCGCCCTGCCGGGCAAACTCGGTGTACACCCCGGTACTGGCCATCACCGTGACCCCGCCCGCCAGGGCCAGATCGCATTCCCCGGCCCGCAGCGCCTGGCACGCCAGGTGCAGCGCCACCAGCGCCGACGAGCACGCGGTGTCCACCGAAACCGCCGGGCCCTCCAGCCCCAGCACATACGACACCCGCCCCGACATCACGCTCGCCGCATTGCTGATGCCCGCGTCCACTCCGGCCCGGGCGAGAACCTCCGGATAATCCTGGCCGTTAGTCCCCGCGAACACCCCCGTCCGGGATCCCCGCAGACTGCCCGGGTCAATCCCCGCCCGCTCTATCGCTTCCCAGCAAACCTCCAGCAGCAGCCGCTGCTGCGGATCCATCGCCAAAGCCTCACGCGGCGAGATCCCAAAGAACCCGGCGTCGAACTCCTCCGCTCCCTCAACAAATCCGCCCACCCGCTCAAAATCGCCATGCACCTCATCCCAGCCCCGGCCCTCGGGAAATCCCGACACCGCATCCATCCCCGACCGGACCAGCTCCCACAAATCCTCCGGACTGGTGACACCGCCAGGGAACCGGCAGCCCATAGCCACCACCGCCAGCGGCTCCTGCTCGCGTTCCTCCAGTTCACGGAGCCGCTGGTTAGCAATCCGGAGATCAGACGTTACTCGCCTGAGATAATTAAGGAGTTTGTCTTCATTATCCATCAGTCCTGCACGCTCATTCCACTGACAGAAGAAAAATCAGGCATACATATTCTCCGTACCCGCCAACCGCGCCGCGGCCGGAGGCCCAGGCTAATCAGACGCTGTCCCAAAGAACGAGAGTTTCAAAAAAGACAGAAAGATAGCAGGATTCGTTTGAACACTAGTACGCGTTATTCCATAGCGTCAACTCCGCCCTACCCCTAACCTGCACCTAATCGGGTCCGCCGCCAGCGGCCGGTGGGGGCTGGATCGAGAGTAACGGCTAGCAGCCTAACCCACACCCGCGCGATGATGACCCCATGGATGAGCCGCAGCGTATTGTCATGCCCGACTCAACAGTGATCGGTCTCGCTGCCGAAAATGCTGCCGGTCCTATTTACGTGACGAGTATCGCCAAAGATCTCGATTCAGGACTGACGCAAACGACTCTGAGCGCGGTCGACCTGTCGGGCAAGGTGCGCTGGCGCCGGTTGTTCGCCGGCCGGGCCGGAGCGCCTCGCGCCACCGGTGACGGAGGAGTATGGCTGGCCCGTCACGAACCTGACGGCACAGCGGTCCTGGAAGAGACGGGCTCGGACGGAGCGTCGGCGCGGGCCATCAGGATCAGCCATCACCCTGACGAAAAACTGAGCGAAGTCATCCTTCTGCCGGACGGGTTCTGCACCGCATGGACATCCGGGCCGCCATACCGAGGTGCCCGGATCGACCGACGCGGAACCGACGGCGCCCGCATCTGGTCAGCGGCGATCCCCCCGGACCAGCTCGCTCATGACCGCATCATGGAAGCCAGCGCGGACACCGGCTGGCGCTCGCGGCCGAAACCCGCCTGGATTCCAAATAATTTCCAATTGCACCACTGGGAACCTTTGCTAGTTTCCGGCGACCGGATCCTGGCGAGCTACCGGGAAGGGAAGACCGGACTAGGGATAAGCTATTTCGTTAACGCGGAGACCGGAGAAATAATTAAGTCAACCGAGCCGGCTTCCATTGCCCACAAGGCGATATTGGGCAACGGCGAATTCCTGATAGGAGCGCAGGGTTACGATGAATTCGCTACCGTCCGGTACGACCGAGCCGGCGACCAGGCGACCCGCTGGCCCACCAGCGGCGCGACCCTGATAGACCGGGCCGGCAATCCGTTCGTGGTCGAGTTCGATAACCGCGCCACCGCCCAGCAGCGATTTCGCCTCATGGAGCCAGATGGCTCGCTGTCTGACGGCCCCGTACTCGCCGGCCGCAATACCGCGCACCCGGCACTTGATCGCGATGGCACCGTGGTGCTCTGGCGAAACCGGAGCCTGCTGATCATCGACGAGGGACGCATCGTGCGCGAGCTGTTCCGCGAGCGCGAGAACGTTTCCTACATAAGCCGTGTTCTTTTGCTGGAAGACGGGATCGTGGCTCTCGGTCTCGACGGCGATCTGCTCATCTTCCGCACCGCGCTGGGACCGCTGGAGGACAGCGTATGGCCATGCGGAGACGGCAACCTCAATGGGAATCCGGTCGCATCCGAGGTGCTGACCGCATAGTTAAGGGCAGAAACCGCGCTGACCACGGATTCTGCCCTTAAACTGGTTTCGTATCGCTTATTCCGCGGTGTCTGCCGGCTCAGCGGTGTCTGTCGCCTGGGCCGTACCAATCGCTGGCAGCGCATCGAGGTCGGACCATTCATCATCCTCGTCCGGCGGCATGCCGTTGGGCTGGGCCGGCGCGCTGAACGTCGCCACGCTCAGATCCGGCACCGCCCGCACCGCCTCGAGGGCCTGCGTGATAGCGGCCTCGAGCGTGGGTGACGCCGTGTCGTCGAAGTCAAACTGGGTGACGATGAGGTCGGGATCGGCACCAGTCGGATACGGCACCGTCGAAATGGACGCGCCAACGCAGCCGGCCTCCTGGAGAACCGCAGATTCGTCCTCACTTATCGTCCGGTTAAGCGTCAGCGTGAATTGGTAGCCCATCGCTCATAACCTTCCACCTGAGGTAGTCACCATGACGTCCAACTGCGGCAACGGGACAGTTGAACGCTCGCCGGCGCCTGAACACCCGCCGGCACCGACCCCACCATCGCAGCACCGCACCTGTAGATCAAGGGTCTAATGGACCAATTGATATAGGGGGTATATAAGGGTTCGCCGGTTGCCCGGAAATAATATGATCGACCAGGGAGCCGGATGGAGTAAATCTGCTCTTATTTCCGATGGCGCAGGGTCATCTTCCCGTCGCGCGGGCCCGCGTCAACACCTCACAGGAGGTTTTGTGCGCACTGATCAGTCAGAGCATCGTCTCGCCATTGTGGGTAGCGGTGTAATGGGGACTAACATCACGACGCTGGCCACAGGCTATGGTATTCCGGTTACGCTGATCGACGTCAACGAGACTGTCCTCGCCAGGGCACGAACGACCATCTCCCAGAAGCTGCGGCATGCCCAGCTGATGGGCGCGCTACCGTCCGGTCTGGCGCCCGGCGAGCTGGCGACGAGCACGTCGATGCATGACGTCGCGGATGCTACGACGGTCATCGAGGCGGTCACCGAAGTCCCCGAGACCAAGGCGAAGGTCCTCGCCGAGGCGTCGGCGATCGTCCGCCCGGGAACGACACTGATCTCCAACACGTCCTGCATCCCGATCGACGAGATGGCCGCGTCGGTGGCACGGGCCGACGAGCTCGTGGGCGTCCACTTCATGAACCCGTCGTACCTGATCAAGATGGTGGAGGTCATCCGTGGTCCGCGGACCAGCGAGGGCACGATGGCGTCGGTCACGGGCCTGCTGTCCGCCCTGGGCCGCGAGGCGCTCGTCATCCAGGATTCGGCCGGCTTCGTGATCAACCGGCTGCTCCACCCGCTGATCAACACCGCGGCGATGCTGGTCGAGGAGGGCGTCGCCGCCGCGGAGGTGGTCGACGGCCTGCTCGAGGGCTGTCTAGGGCATGCCACGGGCCCACTGCGCACCGGCGACCTGATCGGCCTGGACAACCTGGTCGACTCACTCAACGTGCTTTACGAGCGCCGGGGAGATGAAAGCTGCCGGCCTTGCGATCTGCTGCTCGCGAAGGTACGCGACGGCGAGCTGGGACGGAAGACCGGCCGAGGATTTTACGATTACGGAAAGGTAGCCTCATGACCGCCGAGCAGACAATGGCGCCGATCACCGCCGAGGCCATTGAAGAGGCATTGCTCTCCTTTCTCGCCGAACGCATAAAGACAACGGTCGATGCGGATCAGGACCTGTTCAAATCTGGCCTTGTCTCCTCGATGTTCGCCATGCAGCTGGTCGTTTACCTTGAGGAGCGTTACGAAATCGCCGTCATAGGCTCGGATCTGACACTGGACAATTTCCGTACCGTCCAGGCGATGACGAGCCTGGTCCTCCGGCTCAGGAACGCGAACGCCGCGGATGATGGCTGAGCCGCTTGCCAGCGAACGGGCGATGATCGACGAGCTCATCGGCGATCAGCCCGGGTCGTGGGACATTTCGCGGGAAATCCCGGCCGCATTGCTGCGCAAGCTGGGTGCCGCCGGGGTGCTGTGCGCGCAGGTGCCGGCCGCCTTCGGCGGGCTCGGTGTGAGCAGCCAGGACAACGGTGAGCTCACCGCCTACGTGGGCAGCCGGTGCAGTTCCCTGCGGAGCATCATGACCTCGCAGGGGATGGCCGCGTGGACGATCCAGCGGTTCGGCGATCGCGATCAGCGGGTCCGGTATCTGGCGGAGCTGACGTCCGGGCAGCTCGCGGCCATCGCGTTCAGCGAGCCTGCCGCGGGCAGCGACCTGTCGGCCATGCGGACCGAGATCAGTTCCGACGGCTCCGACGGCGATCACGTGGTCCTCAACGGGCAGAAGATGTGGGTTACCGGCGCACGGTACGCCGATCACCTCCTCGTCCTCGGCCAGTACGCCGACGAGGCCGCGTTCGCCGTGGTGCCGGCTTCCGCGCCTGGCGTGCATGTCGAGACGATCGCCGATCCGCTCGGCTGCCGCGCGGCGGGACACGCGCACGTCCGCTTCGACAACGCGCGCCTCCCCCGCTCCTGCCTGCTCGGCGGAGGGGGCCAGGCCCTGTCACTGCTGTTCACCACGGCCCTGTGCTACGGCCGGCTCTCGGTCGCCTGGGGATGTACCGGCATCGCGCGGGCATGCCTGACCGCGGCCGTGTCACACGCCAGGCGCCGCGAGCAGTCCGGCAAGCCGCTCGCGCAGCATCAGCTCATCGCCGGTCACCTAGCCGAGCTGCAGATCGCCGAGCACGTCTCCACCCGCGTGTGCGCGCACGCCAGCCAGTGCTGGGATTCAGCGTCGCCCGACATGGTCATCGCCTGCGTGCTGGCCAAGCACATTAGCGCCGGCCACGCCGCACGAGGTTCTTCCATAGCGGTCCAGGTACTCGCATCGGCGGGCGCGCAGGATGGTCACGTGGTCGCCCGGGCGTACCGGGACGCGAAGCTGATGGAGATCATCGAGGGCAGCAACGAGATCTGCCAGCTGATTCTGGCCGAGCACGCCATAGCCACTCTGCCCGACCGCACCTGAATAAACCGCGCTAGGAGAATTTTGTGCCCGATAAGCCGAAGCTCGTTAAGTGCCTGGTCTGGGATCTGGATAATACGCTATGGCAGGGGACGCTGCTAGAAAGCGCAGAAGTGACGGTCTTCCCGGGACTCCGCGACGTCATTGTCGAGCTCGATTCCCGCGGCATTCTACAGTCCATTGCCAGCAAAAACGATTACGATCTGGCGTGGCGCCGCCTTGAGGAAGCCGGCCTCGCCGAGTACTTCGTCCATCCTCAGATACACTGGGGGCGCAAGTCGGATTCGGTGGGTGAGATCGCCGAACAGCTGAATTTCGCGCTCGACACCATCGCCTTCATCGACGATCTGCCGAGCGAGCGCGCCGAGGTTGCCTTCCGTGCCAGTGAGATCCGGTGTTATGCGGCGGAACAGGCCGCTTCACTGCCTGAGCTGCCGGAGTTCAGCCCGGAAGTGGTCACGATCGACGCCCGGCGCCGTCGGCAGATGTACCAGGCGAGCTTCCGTCGTGACGCGGAGCGGGAATCCTTCGCCGGTCCGGACGAGGAGTTCCTGCGCTCCCTCGATCTCGTGATGACCGTCCAGCGGGCCGGGGAAGATGACCTGTCCCGCGTCGAGGAGCTCACGCTGCGCACCAGCCAGATGAACGCCACCGGGGTGCACTACCCGGACGCGGTCCTGCGCGGCCTGCTGGACGACCAGAACCATGAGGTCCTCACGGTGACGCTGACCGACCGTTTCGGGCCGCACGGGGCGGTGGGCGTGCTCCTGCTCGAGTATCACCGCGCGGTATGGCACCTCAAGCTGCTCGCGACGTCTTGCCGGGTAGTGTCGTTCGGCGCCGGAGCGGTGATCCTCAACTGGCTGATAGATCAGGCGGCGCGAGCGGGTGCCCACCTCGCCGCCGACTTCCGGCCCACCGACCGCAACCGCATGATGGACATCGCCTACCGGTTCGCGGGCTTCGCCGAGGAGCCCTGTACCTGCACGGCCGAACTCGGGTCCGTGTCCGGACCCGGACCCGTGTCCGTGTCCGGGTCCGTGTCCGGGTCCGGGTCCGGGTCCCGGTCTGAGCAGGGCCCTGATCGTGACGGCATCAAGTGCCTGCACCTCGTCGCGGACCCGCGGCAGGCGCCGACCACGATGCGCCTCAACTCGCCGGATCTGGCCGCCGGGCGGCTGGACCGGTCCGGCTCGATGCGCTGAGACATGATGAAGCACGCAGCGGCACGTCACGGGCTTGTCAGCCTCACCTGGCGGTTTCTCCGGCCCTATTCCTGGCGGACCATTCTCGTCGTCGACCTGGTGGCCTTCCAGGCCATCGAAAGCCTGTACCTGCCCAATCTCTATGCCGACATCATCAACAACGGCGTCGTCATGGGCGATACGAACTACATCTGGCGGACCGGCGTCCTCATGCTCGGGATCACCGTCCTGATCGGGATCACCGCCTCCGTCGCCGCGTACTTCGGAGCGCAAGTGGCCGTCGGGGTCGGTACCGACCTTCGTGCCGCGATCTACCGGCGGGTGCGGGCCTTCTCGGCGCAGGAAGTGAACCGGTTCGGCATTCCCTCCCTGGTCACCCGCAACACCAACGACGCCGACCAGCTCGAGAACTTCGTGGGCACGATGCTCAGCCTGATGGTCCCCGCGATCGTCACCTGTATCGGCGGAGTGATCATGGCCATCAGGGAGAGCGCCTCACTGTCCCTCCTGCTGGTGGTCGTCGTGCCGCTCATCGCCGTGGCGATCACCCTGCTGGCGATACGGACGGTTCCGCTGGTGCGATCAATGCAGCTCAGGTTCGACCGCGTCAACCAGGTAGTGCGGGAGCAGGTCACCGGGGTACGGGTGGTCCGCGCGTTCGGCCGGACGCGGTCCGAGCAGGACCGGTTCGGCGCCGTCAATTCCGACATCAGCAAGATCTCGTTGCGTGCCGTCCGCATCTACGCACTGGCCATCCCGGGCCTGACGGCGGTTCTGTCCATCTCGGGTGCGGGCGTTGTCTGGTTCGGCGGCCGCCTGGTCACCGAGGGCAGCGTGCCGATCGGCAATCTGGCTGCCTTCCTGGCCTACATCATGCAGATCCTCGTCGCCCTCGTGTTCTCGACCTCGATGGTCATCCAGATCCCGCACGCCATGGCCAGTGCCGAGCGGATCGGAGAGGTGATCGATACGGTCCCCGCTATCAGCGACCCGCCGCGCCCGGTCACCCCGGCCGCGGTCAGCGGTGCCGTCGAATTCCGTGGCGTCACCTTCGGATATCCAGGTAGCGAGCACCCAGTGGTGCGCGACCTGTCGTTCGTCGCCCTGCCCGGGCAGACCACCGCGATCATCGGCAGCATCGGCAGCGGCAAGAGCACCCTGCTCCACCTCATCACCCGGTTCATCGACCCGACGAGCGGTACCGTGCTGGTGAACGAGACCGACGTGCGCGAGCAATCGGCCGAACAGCTATGGTCCACGATCGGCCTGGTGCCGCAGTGGCCGTTCCTGTTCACCGGTACCGTCCGGGGCAACCTGCGGCTCGGCGCGCCCGAGGCCACTGACGAGCAGCTCTGGCACGCGCTCGGCGTCGCCCAGGCCAGCGACTTCGTCGCCAGCATGCCCGGGCAGCTCGACGCCGCTATGGACCAGGGCGGCACCAACATCTCCACCGGCCAGCGTCAGCGGCTCTGTGCCGCCAGGGCACTGGTCAGACGGCCGCGGCTGTACCTGTTCGACGACTGCTTCTCGGCGCTGGACGCCGCGACCGATGCCCGGCTGCGCGCCGCGCTGCGCGCGGAGACCGAGGGCGCCACGGTGATCATCGTCGCGCAGCGGATAGTCACGATCAAGAATGCCGACCAGATCATCGTGCTCGACGCCGGGAGCATCACCGGTATCGGCACCCACGACGAGCTGCTCGCCGGCTGCTCCGCCTACCGCGAGATGGCGATGTCCCAGCTCGGTGAGGACCTAGCCGCATGAAGGACAACACCCTTACCCGGCTCATCGCCCGGCTGAGGCCAGAGCGGCCGCGGCTGGCGATCATCTTCCCGCTCATTGTCTTGTCGATCGGCTTCTCTATCATCGGCCCCCTGCTCCTCGGCGACGCCATCAACGTGCTGTTCGACGGGATAATCAGCAGGAGCCTGCCGGCCGGCGTGACGAAAATCCAGCTCATAGACGAGCTGCGGGCCAGCGGCGCGGGCCACATCGCCGACATGATCGCCGCCATGAACATCAACCCCGGCACCGGCGTGAACGTCACCCGGCTCGGCGAGTTGCTCGGCCTGACGGCCCTGATCTACCTGCTGACCGCCGTGACCGACTGGGCTCAGGCCTACCTGATGGCGGGCGTCTCCCAGCGCACGCTGTTCCGGCTGCGGCAGGAGGCCGCGGAGAAACTGGCGAGGCTTCCGCTCCGTTACTTCGACAGCCGCCCGCACGGTGAGATTCTCAGCCTGTTCACCAACGACATCGACAACCTCGCGAGCGCCATCGAGACCGGGCTCAGCAAGCTCCTCACGTCCGCGCTGATGGTGCTCGCGATCCTCGGCGTGATGTTCTGGATCTCGCCACTGCTGGCCGCGCTGACGATCGTGACCGTTCCGCTGTCGGTCGTGACGACGAGACCCATCGTGCGCCGCATCCGGGCTCATGCCGAGGCTCAATGGAACCAGACCGGCGAACTGAACGGCCTGGTGGAGCAGACCCACACCGGCCATGACCTGATCGCGGTGTACGGTCAGCGGCAGCCGGTGATCGATGAGTTCAACAGCCGGAACGAGCGGCTGCGGGAGGCGAGCTTCCGTACCGGATTCCTGTCCGGGCTGGTCAAGCCCGTCATGTCGGTCATCGGCAACCTCAACTACGTGCTGCTCGCGGTGATCGGCGGCTTCCAGGTGGCCACCGGCGCGATCACGCTCGGCAGCGTGCAGGCGCTCATCACGTACAGCCGGAGGTTCTCCAGCCCGGTCCAGGACATCGCCGCCGAGATGGCCGCGCTGCAGTCCGGCCTCGCCTCGGCGAGGCGGGTGTTCGACTTCCTGGACGTGCCGGAAGACAGACCGGATCTCGTCCTGTCGGCCGCGGCCACGATGGCGACCGCCGTAGCGCTGCCTCATGCCGCGCGGCGGGTGCAGCTACAGCGCGTTTCCTTCCGCTACGATCCGCATCGGCCGCTCATCGAGGACCTGACGCTCGAAGCAGCGCCCGGCCAGACGGTGGCGATCGTGGGACCCACCGGCGCCGGCAAGACCACCCTCGTCAACTTGCTCATGCGGTTCTACGAGATAAACGGCGGTCGGATCCTCCTTGACGGAGTCGACTACAGCGACCTCAGCCGTGACGAGGTGCGCCGCTGCTATGGCATGGTCCTACAGGACACCTGGCTGTTCGCGGGCACGATCTGGGACAACATCGGCTACGGCAGGCACGATGCCAGCGACGAGGAAATCCTCGCCGCTTCTCGGGCCGCTTACGTCGATCACTTCGTCAGAACCCTGCCCGACGGGTATGCCACCGTCCTCGACAGCGAGGCGTCCAGCCTCTCCACCGGCCAGAAGCAGTTGCTGACCGTCGCCCGGGCCTTCCTGGCCAACCCCGACATCCTGATCCTGGACGAGGCGACAAGCAACGTCGACACCCGCACGGAGATACTCATCCAGAACGCGATGGCCAGGCTCCGGTCCGGCCGGACGAGCTTCGTGATCGCCCACCGGCTGTCCACGATCCGCGCCGCCGACACGATCGTCGTCATGGACGCCGGCCGGATCGTCGAGCAGGGCAAGCATGATGAACTGCTGCGTAACCAGGGCTTCTATCACCGGCTTTACAGCAGCCAGTTCGCCGAGACGCTCACGCCCTGATCTGGCCGCGGCTGGCTAAGCGGGCCTGGACCTGGACCCGGGCGAGGAGGCTTACTTCTTGCTGTTATCAAATGGCTGAGGCTGCCGGACGAGGCCCTCATCCCGGAATCACATCGACCGCGCATATCTGGGGCCTGTGGCCCCTTGCCCCGAAAGAACAGGGGAGGTGGGCCACAGCCCCTGCCAGACTAGCTTCCCGGACCGCCCATTTTTGCCGGATATGACCGTTATATGCGGGGTGATCGCGGTGGACAGCGTGGAATAAAAAGGCCTCACGGAAGAAAGGGCGCCGGTTTCCGGCGCCTTTTCTTCCGGAGGGCTCCTAACCTCCATAAAGTGGCAACGTTTGCCCGGTTGACGACCTGCCGTAGCCGTTCGTCATAGGCATGGTTGTTGCGCCATATGATGTACCAGGCCAGGACTGCGGTCAGGGCACGTGACCCGCTACGGCACTAGCCCGGCCCTAGCCTCCGTTGCCGGTCACGCTGATGGCCGGCACGTGCTGAAGTCAATCGTGTCCGGGCCCTGGTCCTGGTAGGGCAGCGGCTTCGGGTCGAGCAGCTCCACCAGCGTGTCCTTGATGGCGTACGCGAAGAGGTGGTTCCCGCGCGGGTTGTAGTGGCCGCCGCTCACGTACTGGCTCAGGTACTCGTGGTAGGTGCCGCCGGCCTGCTCGTATTCGCGCTGGTGGACGTCGTTCATGTCGAAGAGGGGAATGCCGCTGGCGGAAAGGTGGTCGAGGATTTCCTGGTCGCGGCGGGTGCCGTCCCAGGGGGCAACTGGGTCGAGGAAGTGGTCTGTGCGAGCGGTGTAGTTCAGGGCGACCAGGAGTGTCTTGCCGACGCCTCGGGTGAAGGCGCTGGCCTTGTCGAGGATCCAGGTCGTCGCGCGCTGCCCGTAGCGGTGGAGCAGTTCCGCGGCCTGCTGCCGCTGGTCTGTGCCCGGGCCCCAGTCGAGGGGGAAGTCGAGCAGCTCGGCGAGGCGCTCGATCTTCGGGCGGTCGAGCTCACCGATCCTCCCGGGTTGCCCGTAGCCGGGGTCGCCCGCGTAGACGGCGAGCTGCATGGCCAGGTCGTCGCGCAGGTGGTCCAGCATCCACTGCGGGTCGCACATCGCATAGACCGACTCAGGAGTGGGCAGCGGGTTGCCGATCTCGGTAAACGAGCCGGTCTCCAGGTCGATCTCGACGTGCGCCCAGGGATTGCTGCTGAACAGGCGCATCTCGTGATCAGCTGGCGTGACCCGGGGGTAGAACACGGCCCACCGGCAGCGCATGATGCTGCGCACCGGATCCTCGCCCCACACATAGAGGATCACGTACGGCGCGCCATCGGCCGTCTGCTCCACCCGCCGCATCCGGCGGTAGGCCTGGTACACGCCGTGGCCCCCGACGCCGAAGTTCCCGATTGGCTCGCCGAGATGGCCGGCGAGGTACTCCTGCCACGTCTCGCCGTCGCTGACCTGGGTGCACTCGGTGAAGCTGTTGCCATAGGAGTTGATCCGCGGCTTGCGGCTGGCATAGAGGAAGCGCGAGCGCGCGCCGTCCGGCCGGAACGTCTCGATGGTCCGGCTGTCCCCGGCTCCCCACGGAACGAGGCAGTCGTGCAGGGTATAGCCGAGCTCCGGATCGAACGTGGCCCAGTTCGGCCGCTGGATAAAGTCATCGATAGTGCTAGGCGGTACAGCGCTCTCCCGGAGGTACTGCTCCCAGGACCGGGTCGCCTCGGTTGCGGCTGAAGCCGTCATCTCTCATCCTCCTGTCGGCCGGCGAATCTGGGTTGCCAGGCAGGCCGGTCCCTATACTCGAACTGGCCGTCACGTCCGCAACCGTACCGTAAGTGACGTGTGATTGCGCAAGTGAAATCGAAGGAGAGGTGGGTGCACGTTGCCTGACCCGTTGCTGAGGCCCGGCGGTGACCGAGCGGCGTTCGATGCCGACGCCTTCTACCACGTGCTCGACGCCGAGCGCTCGCAGCGGGGGCTCACCTGGAAGGACGTCGCTGTCCAGGCGGGCGTGAGTGCCTCGACGCTCACCCGGCTAGGGCAGGGGCGCCGCCCGGACGTCGACTCCTTCGCGCGGCTCGTGGCCTGGGGCGGTTTCACGGCAGACCAGTTCGTGCACCCGCCCAAGCACGTCCAGGAGGGCGGGTTCATGACGAACCTGCCCGCCTACCTGCGCAGCGACCCCAACCTTGACGAGCAGGGGGTGCAGGCGCTGGAAACCATCATCCGTGCCGCATACGACCAGTTCCGCCGGCAGGGGTGAGGGCCGGCCATGGCAAGGACCGTATTCAAGCGCGGCTTCAAGAGCGAGTGCGAGGCCCTGGCCGCCGCCGTCCGGGCAGAAATGGGGCTCGGCACCCTTGAGCGTCTCGACCCGCGGGCGCTGGCCGCGGACCTGGGCATTGCGGTGCACCCGCTGTCGTCGCTCGCCGGGAACAGCGCGACAGCCGCTGCCATCGACCACGTGAGGACCGTCGACCCGTCGGTCATGTCCGCGATGACGATCTTTCCCGACTGGCCACTGCGACACCGGGTCATCATCTTCAACGACGCGAACACCGCCCAGCGGCAGGCCTCGGATCTCGCTCACGAGCTCTCCCACGGCCTTCGCATGCACGAACCCCGGCATGCCATCGTCGCGGGATGCCGGGACTACTCCAAGGCCGAAGAGGACGAGGCCGCATGGCTCAGCGGATGCCTGCTGGTCCCGCGGGACGCAGCCCTGGCCGTGGCTATGTCTGGCACGCCGATCCAAAGCGCGGCCGCGGAATACGGGGTGAGCGACCGGATGATGTCGTGGCGGCTCAACGCGACCGGCGCCAGGGCCCAGGCAGCCCTCAACTCCGGGCCGGAATGCCTGCCGGATCGCCCTGCGGCGCCAGAGCGCTAGTGGATAGGCCGATAGCACACCTTGATTAACGGAGCGAGACCCGGGGGTCTACCCGCTTGAGCGTCGCTGTTACCGGCATCCTGCCGGTGCGGGCCCTGACCGAGCTGCCAATATGACGCTTGTCCGATCCCTTTACCGACAGGCTAGTCATCCGTTCGGCCAGCATCTGCACCGCGATCGTGGCCTCAAGGCGGGCCAGCGGCTGGCCGAGGCAGTAGTGAATGCCGCCGGAGAAGGCAAGGTGCGGGGCCGCTCCCTCGCGATTTATGTCGAAGGTGTTCGGGTTCCGGTAAATCTCCGGATCCCGGTTGGCTGCCCCGAGCAGCGTGATTACCATCTGGTCCTTACGCACGGCTTTGCCTTCGAGTTCGAGCGGCTGCAGCGCATGCCGGATGATCAACTGCACCGGAGGATCGAACCGCAGTGTCTCCTCGACCGCCCTCGGCGCCATCGACTCCGGGTCGGCACAAAGAGCCTCCCATTGTTCAGGATGATCGGTCAGCGCCAGCACCGTGTTGCCGATCAAGTCGACCGTGGCCGCGAAGCCAGCGACGAGCAGGAGCACGCACATCGACAGCATCTCGATGGGCTTGAGCTGCTCGCCTTCGGCCGCGATCAGGTGGCTGACGATATCGTCGCCCGGCTCACGCCGACGCAGCTCGATGAGATTCTCGAAGAGCTGCCGCAGCTCAATGTTGCTGGCCTGGAGTTCTCGCGCGTGGCGCAGCGACCTGATGCCCTGAAGTGCACCGGGGATAACCTCGCCAAGCCGGATAAAGTCCGGCAGATCTGAATCCGGGATGCCGAACAGGTCGGTGATCACGGCGACCGGCAATGGCTTCGCGAAGCCGGATAGCAGATCGAACTCGCCGGTTTCCGCGGCTCGGTCCAGCAGGTCGCTGACCGTGCGCTCGATCCGGGGTCGATATGTCGCCACCGCCTTAGGGGCGAATGTCGGCGTGGCGACCCGGCGCAGCCGGGTATGGTCCGGCGGGTTCATGCTGAGAAATGACAAGGCGCCCCCGCCGTCCGGACTGCCGCCCGCGGGGTGCACGCCGAACCGGCGGTCACGCAGCACCGAATCACACACGCGGTGACTGGTGGTGACCCAGTGGCCGTTCCGGGTAGGGGTAAGCGTGCCGCGGGCCCGGAGCCGTTCATAGATCGGGTACGGATTGCCCCGCCCTATCCGCAGCCAGAGCAGTGACACCGGGTCACGTTTGACATAGGCGGCATAAGCCGTGTCGAGGCGCTTCCGGTAGAGCGCGGAGGCGAACTGGATCACCTGGCGGAGCTCGCTCATGGCTTCTCCTTCAAGATGCCGTGCGGGAACGCGTCGAAGGCAAGAATATTCATTAGCCTAACTAGGCGACTAAGCCGATAGCACCCCTAGTAAACCCCTGTATTTATGACCCATAATAGGGGTTCTATTGTCGGAGGAAAGGAATACGATAGTACCAGGATGGGCCACGAGATTACCCGAAGGAGCCTCCCTATGCGTATTGACGAGGAAGTCTCGGCCACTAGGACTGTACTGGCGGTTCTTGAGGGAGGGCCGACGACCCTGTCGGAACTTTCGCGCACGCAGACGGTCAGCGCGTCCGCCGAGAAGATAAAGATACCGCACTATGGCGGGTACGAGCACTTCGTGCGGACCAGCGAACTCCAAGAGAACACGCACATAGTATTCCGCTGGCGGATGCGGACTGAAGTAGCGGAATAATCGATGCCAGACTCCGGTTCGTGGGACGTCGTATTTGGCGCGGAGTCCGACCCGCTTATCCTCAGTGTGGGTTTCCCGCTCGTGGGCCGCCGCGAAGCGGGTTTCGCAGAACTTGCCGCGAAGATCGGAACCACGAAATACCGGTTCCTGCAGGCAAAGCTGCTGAGTTCATCACCTGGATCATGGGTCTCCGGCATCGCCTATGTGCGCCACCTGATCGACGAGATCCGGGACCGGCCGATCGCCGCGGTGCTCGGGCACCGCGTCGGCAGCGTCTACGCGACAGCGCTCGCTGAAGGGATCTCGCAGTGGCAGCAGGCCCCGCGAGTGATACTTTTCAACCCCCAGTTCGCCAGCGTCAGACTCCTCGGCCATGAGCTCCACAGTGAGATCAAGGCCATCAGCTCCCTTCTCTCCGACGACGAGATCGCACGTGCCGGGAAACTGGCGGCAGAGATTGCCGAGTCAGTGTCGGGAGATGTCGTGGATGCCGCTGCCGCGGCCGCCGGAATCTACTGGGAAATCAGCTCGGTAGCGTACGACCGTGTCGGCATCGGTGGCACTTACTGGCGCAAATCGTTCGCTCCTTTTGAATCTTATATGTCATTGCTATCCGCCGCCGGCCAGATTGACTCCAGCAAGGCGTGGAAACGTTCCACCGCCATAGTGTCATTCGATTACCAGGACGGTCCATTGCCGGTCGACGATGCTCGCGGAATGGTCGGTCATAGTATCCCCTTCGACGTTTCGCATACCGACCTGTTGCGCTCAGATTCTGTCGCAAAGAAGGTCCTCGAGCTGCTTGAGTTCTTATAGACCGTGGTCTGCGACCAGTAAGAGACCGTACTAAAAGTGCGAGGGACATCGATGTCGATAACGATAGCTGACCTGCCCGCTCTCGACGCGGCACCTGACCCGCGTGATCCGCTGGTGCGGCTAGCGCAGCTATTCGACGGCAATGATTGCGAGCCGCTGAGCTCCCCGGACGGTGAAGAGGTCCGGGCGGCGGCGGGGCGCATCAACGGCTCCCGGGTGGTCGCCTACTGTACCGACGCGACGCGGATGGGCGGAGCGCTCGGTATCGAGGGCTCTCGCCGCATCGTCGAGACGATCGAGGTCGCGGTTCGCGAGCGTGTCCCGGTAATCGGGGTATGGCATTCCGGTGGCGCGAAGCTCGCCGACGGCGTCGAATCCATGGACGCGGTG
>Ga0213881_10000784_pt1 | contig 17475 bp, 16 predicted proteins | sample BarmaccoBMER_R08_FD_160104 | JGI IMG/M metagenome (GOLD analysis project Ga0213881, IMG submission 160104) | Barbacenia macrantha exposed rock microbial communities from rupestrian grasslands, the National Park of Serra do Cipo, Brazil - ER_R08 ... | reverse complement strand
CCCTCACGCGCTTTCGAGGCGCGCTCCTTCGGCCGCTCGGACACGCTACCGCCGGTCACGATACCGGGCGCACGACGTCGGAGAAAAATCCGGTGAGCAGGGCGGCGCACTCCGACTCGAGGACACCCCCGAGGACCTGCGGACGGTGATGCAGCCGACGATCCCGGACGACGTCCCACAGCGAGCCGACCGCACCGGTCTTGGGCTCCCAGGCACCAAACACCAGACGGTCCACCCGGGCCGCCACCAGGGCACCCGCGCACATCGTGCACGGCTCCACGGTGACCGCCAAGGTGCAGCCGGTCAGCCGCCAGCCAGTGCCCCGCTCATCGTCCCGCAGTCGGGCCGCCCCAGCCCGCAGGACCAGCAGCTCAGCGTGCGCGGTCGGATCCCCGGTGGCCTCCCGAGCATTGCAGGCAGCCGCCAGCTCGACACTGTCGGCGTCCACCAGCACGGCCCCGATCGGGATGTCCCCCGTGGCCATCGCGCCGCCGGCTACCTCGATCGCGCGCCGCACCAGCGCCAGGTCGGCACCGGTCACCGCCATCATCCCGGTTGCTTCTCCAGCAGCGCGGACAGCTGCGAAGAGAACCCGCAACGCTGGGCGATCATGTCGAGCTGCTCGTCCGGGTACAGGTCCACCTCATCGATGATCACCTGCATCTCCTCCGCCGGCAGCCCCAGGTCGGCGAGCAACCCGAGGTCGCCCTCCGGCCAGACGTCGTCGGCATCGACGGCATCCTCTTCGGGAACCTCGACGCGCAGCAGGTCGAGCACGTCGGCGGCGACGTCGTAGTCCAGCGCCGCAGCGGCGTCGGACAGCAGCAACGACACCCCACCTGGCACCGGCCGCACCACAACAAAGAACTCGTCATCAACATCGAGCAGGCCGAAGACAGCGCCCGTGGAGCGCTGTCCACGCAGCTGAGTAATAGCCGCGTCGAGGTCCTTCAGGGCCGCAGCGTCCAATTTCGTGCACTGCCAGCGCCCGTCCTCGCGAACAACAGCGACAGCGAAGCCGGTGACCGACATGGCACAAGTATGCGCTGTCTAGCTCCACAGGGAAGTGCGATCACCGATCCAACCCCCCGATACGGGGATGACGTGCGAGAATGAGGGGTTGTGAGCACGCCCATTCCCCGTCACCGTCGACGCGCCAGTAGCTGTTCCCCACCGTGCTCGACCAACCTGAGCTCGACCAACCTGAGCTCGACCAACCTGGTCCGCGCCGCCAGAGCACTGCAGCCGCGCACAGTCGCGCTGCGCCGCGCGTTACACCGGCACCCGGAGCAGGGCCTGCACCTGCCCGCGACCCAGGCTGCCGTGCTGCGGGCGTTGGCCGACCTCCCCGTGCACGTGCACACCGGGCGTGGCGCCAGTTCGGTGGTCGGGGTGATCGAGGGCGCCCGGCCGGGGCCGACCGTGCTGCTGCGGGCGGACATGGACGCGTTGCCGGTCACCGAGGAGTCGGGGGTGCCCTTCAGTTCGAAGCTGCCGGGTGCGATGCACGCCTGCGGGCACGACACGCACGTCGCGATGCTGGCCTGCGCCGCGCGGCTGATCGCCGAGCAGCGCGCCGAGCTAGCCGGCCGGGTCCTGCTGATGTTCCAGCCCGGGGAGGAGGGCTTCCACGGGGCGCGGCACATGCTCGACGAGGGCTTGCTGGAGCTCGCCGGGACGCCGGAACGCGCGCTGGCCCTGCACATCACCTCCACTCTGGACAGCGGACTGGTACAGACCAGACCCGGCACCATCATGGCGTCGTCGGATACGCTGCGGGTGACCGTCACCGGCCGCGGGGGTCACGCCAGCGCGCCGCTGAACGCCGTGGACCCGGTGCCGGCCGCCGCCGCGATGGTCGGCGCGCTACAAACCATGATCACCCGGACGCTCAATGTCTTCGACCCCGCGGTGCTCACCATCACCCGGATCTCCGCGGGCACCAACTCCAATATCATCCCGGAAACCGCGGAGCTGGAGGGCACGATCCGAGCGCTGTCCGAGCACACCCGCGTCACGGTGCACGAGGAGATGCGCCGGGTCTGCGAGCACGTCGCAGCGGCCCACGGCTGCGCCGCCACCGTGGTGATCGAGCACGGCTACCCGGTCACCGTCAATGACGACGAGGTGAGCCCGCAGGTGATCGACCTAGCCCGCCGGGTGCTCGGCGAACGCCACGCCGAGCCCATGCCGGACCCGCTGATGGGCGCCGAGGACTTCTCCTACGTGCTCGCCAAGGTGCCCGGCGCGATGGCGTTCCTCGGTGCCTGCCCATCCGGCCACGAGCCGGACACGGCCCCGGCGAACCATTCCAACCGGGCGGTATTCGACGAGGCGGCGATGGTGCACGGAGTGGCCCTCTACGCCGGTTTCGCACTGGAGGCGCTGACCACATGAGCGAGCGCGCCCTGTGCGTCATCGGATTGGGCCTGATCGGCGGGTCGCTGCTGCGTGCCGCCGAAGGCGCCGGGTGGAAGGTCCGAGGCACCGCGACCTCGGAGGCCGACGTCACCGCGGCCCGGGAGGCCGGCTTCGACGTCATGTCCTCGATCGAGGACGTGCTGGCGGACGCGGACGACGACGCTCTGGTGGTGCTCGCGGTACCCCTGCCCGCAGTAGTCGACGTCCTGGCGGCGGTGGCCCAGCACGCCCCGCACTGCCGCCTCACCGACGTAGTGAGCGTGAAGCAACCCGTCGCGGCGGCGGTGGAGCGCCTGGCCCCGTCGGCCCGCTACGTCGGCGGGCACCCGATGGCAGGGACGTCCGCCTCGGGCTGGGCGGCCGGGTCGGCGACGCTGTTCCGCGGGGCGCCCTGGGTGGTGGGTAGCGACGACGGCGCCGACCCGGTGGTGTGGACGCAGGTCGCCCAGTTGGCGCTGGACTGCGGGGCGCACGTGGTGCCGGCCGACGCCGCGGACCACGACGCCGCGGTGGCCCGGATATCTCATCTGCCGCACCTGCTGGCCGCGGTGCTCGCCTCGGTAGGCGCCGACGGCGGGCCGCTGGCGATGGCGCTGAGCGCGGGTTCGTTCACCGACGGCACCCGGGTGGCCGCATCTCGACCCGACCTGGTCCGGGCAATGTGCGAGGGCAACCGCAGCGCCCTGCTCGAGGCGGTGGACGACGCCCTGGGCCGGCTGGGCGCGGCCCGCGGCTCGCTGGCGTCCACCGGCGCGCTGGAGGCCACGATCCGGGCCGGCCACCTGGCCCGCCGGTCCTTCGACGCGGCACGCGGCGCAGCCCGCGACGACACCGTGCCCATCAACGACACCGTGCCCATCAACGACACCGTGCCCATCGACCTCACCACTGCTGGTGCGCTCACGCGGTTGCGCGAGCTCGGCCAGCAGGGTGGCCGAGTCATCGCCTTACACCACACCCGCTGCCAAGTCCTCCTGTGATCTCGCTCGCGGCATTAGCCGACAACCCGCATAACGCGATCGTGCAGCTGGTTGCGGTGGACGGCCGCGCACCGCGCCCTGGGCCGCTGAGCGGGGTGGCGGTGGGCGTGAAGGATCTGATCGACGTCGCTGGCATGCCCACCCGGTGTGGGAGTGCGGTGCTGGCCGATACCGGTCCAGCGCGCGAAGACGCCGCTGTGGTGGCGCGGCTGCGGGCGGCCGGCGCGGTGGTGGTTGCCAAGACCCACACCCACGAATTCGGCTACGGCCCCACCGGGGACGTCGCCGTCGAGGGCCCGTGCCGCAACCCGCGCGATCCGCAGCGGCTCACCGGTGGCTCCTCCAGCGGGTCCGCAGCCGCAGTGGCCGCCGGACTGGTGCCGCTGGCGGTGGGCACCGACACCGGCTGCTCGGCGCGCACCCCAGCCGCGCTGTGCGGCGTGGTCGGGCTCAAACCAACGCTCGGCGCGCTCCCCACCACCGGGGTGTTCCCGCTGTCCGACACCTTGGACCACATCGGGCTGCTCGGCGTCGACGTCGGCACGGTCGGCACGGCATTCGGCGCGCTGACCGGGCGCTGGATCAACCCGTCCGCTCCGGTTGCGGGCATCGTGATCGGGCGCCCCACCGACCAGTACTGGCGGGTCCACGACCCGGAGATCGCCGCCGCGGTGGACCGCGCCGCCGACGCGCTGAGCGCCACCGGTGCCGTGCTGCGTGAGGTCCGGCTGCCTGGCATCGACGAACTCGCCGCCACCTACCGGGTGATTGTGGGAGTGGAGGCCCACACCACCCACCGGCATTGGCTGGCGCAGCGCCCCGAGGACTATCAACCGGCCACCGCTGCACGGCTGCAGGCCGCCGCCGCGTACACCGCCGTGGACTATGTCACCGCCCAGCGCACCCGCCGTCGCCTGGCCACCGAGCTGACCGCCCGGATGCTCGCTGCGGGGATCGATGTGCTACTGCTGGCGACCACCCCGGTGCGGGCCCCCCTGATCGGCGCCCGGCAGGTGGACGCCCCGGACGGCACTCGGGTCGAGGTCGTGCCCGCGCTGCTGGCCCTCACGCTGCCGTTCAACTTGCTGGGTTGGCCAGCGGTGTCGGTGCCCGCACCGGAAGTGACCGGGCTGCCCATCGGAATCCAGGTGGCCGCGGTGCGGGGCGGAGAGCAGGCGGTGCTCGCCGCCGGTGCCCGGATCGCCGCCGGTTGACCCCCAGGCTCAGACCCCGCAGATCCCCCGGATTGTCACACCCGGCGGGCCACTCCGGGATACTCCAGCACCAGGCCGTCAGCGTCCACGGTGAACTCCACTTCCCACGAGTCGCTGCTGAGGCAGACCACCGCCGGCTTGCCATTGCCCAGAGAGACTGTGCGGTAGGTCTGGGAGACCCGGCACACCTCCAGGCTGGGCAACGCGACGAACACCACCGGCAGGTCGTGCCGGGCTGCGCCGCGGTGCAGGCCCAGCCGGCGAATCGGCAGCGCGTTGAACAGTGGGCTGAGCCCCAGATCGACGTCCAGAGCGCCACCGAAGTGGGTACGCGCCGCGCCCTGACCGTGGTCGACCAGCCAGACGCCCTCCTCCGAGCGAGTAAGGGTGACGTGTTGCTCGCCCTGGGCCCGCGCGGTACGGACGGTGAGCCGCTGAGCCACACATGCCTGGTCGGTGACCAACGAGTAGGACGCGGAGTAGGCCTCGATACCTTCCTGCGGGCCGTTGACCAACGACCCGGTAGCCCGCAGGCCACGCTCGCCGAGAATGACCCGAGCCGCCTCCAGCCGCAGGCAGTCCACACCCGCCCAGGCAAGCATCCTGGTCCCGTGCGGGGCGCGACGGGTCACCGTCCCGCCGGGGAGCTTCTCACCGGTCTGCTTCTCACCGGTTTGGGGGGTGCTCACTGCCCAGCCTGACTAAGGCCCGGAACAACGTCGGGGCCGAGATCCATCCGGAGCCTCCCTCGCACTGGTTAGGGTCCTGCCCGGCTGGCGGCCGGCTACAGCCGTGAGCCTACCCATGCCGGATGATGGCATGGTCAGGTGCCGGACGGGTCGGCGGCCTGCAACAATCCCGGACAATGCATAAGGCGCCGCACGCACTTACAATAGGTGCCATCCGATGGCAGGTATGCCCGTGTTGCCGGCGGGGAGTACTCTGCACCGCGGACGAGAGCCCGGGGGTAGTACTGTGCTGGCTGCTCGTCTGGAACAGCAAGCACGTCCGTCGATTGCCGGGGGGCGCCCCAGTATGCGGGTTTACTCCGCTGTGCACGCACGTTGCGCGCTCGGCATCCCGGCTGAGCGCTGCCCGTACGACCAGAACAAAGAAGGGCCACATGCGCACGCCCGTCTCCGACCGCCGACCGCGGGCCGGAATGACCCTCACTTCCCGCCATCGGCAGAACCGACCCCTGCCGATGAGTGCCGTGGCCGTGCGTCGCGGCCAGTTCGGGGAGTTCGAGCTGCGCCCGGTGCGCGAACACACCGTCGAAGCGCTGACCACTGAGGAGGCGCCCGAGAAAGATTGAGCACGGTTCTCGCTGATGAGCAGCCATCAGCCGTTGGCATGGGGGAGCAGCCACAGGCCGGTGTACCGGAAGACCATCGCGCGGACTGCCCCTTTAGCTGGCCGGATTCCGTGAGTAGTCGTTGTCGCGTAGCGGTTTTTGTGAGGATGATCGACTCCGAGACCACCGTGTCGTACACGTATGGCTGTACCTCACCGGTTTCGGCGAAACCCATGCACCGGTAACCCGCTCAGCGTAGATCGGCGCTCCCTCGAGCACCTTCTGCAGAGCCGCCATCTCGCATGGCTGGCCGGTCAGCAGTCGCAAGTTGATGTTCACATGGTCATGCTGTCGGGCCCGGTGTGGTGCTGCAACAGCTTTCCGCTTATGCGTTCGGGGGAATGACGCCTACGGTAGCGTCATGCTGACAGTGACCGAGGCAGCGGCTCGCGCCATCAACTCACTCGTGATCAAAAACCAGATGCCGGAGGGGGCTGGCCTGCGGATTGCACCGCAGAGCCAAACTACCCGGTCAGAGGGGTTGGGACTGTCCATTGCGGCGCATCCGGCCGACGATGACACCGTGCTCGAAACCCACGACGGCGCTAAGGTGTTCCTGGCCTCCACTGTGGTTTTTGACCTCCACGAACAACAGCTCGACGTCGAGCCCCTCGACGATGGCGACGAGGAACAGGTGCGCTTCGTTGTCGACCGCCAGCCCAAGGACAAGAACTAACGGATGGCACCCAGCGAGTAGCGTGCGTCCGCCCGATCGGGAGGGCCGCCGGGCGCCGAGGGGGATCAGTGCCGCTCCCAGCCGCTGTCAGGGGTTCAGAGTGGGGGGAAGGCGGTCGGTGACCAGGATTCGGTCGACTGACGGGTGTCGGACACGGAGCACCATCAGGGCGTAGTGACCGGCAACCGCCGGCGGGCTGGCCCCGGCGATCGTTCCCGGCGGGTAGCTACCGTGGTAGACGACCAGGCACGCCTTGGGCCACCTGGACCGGCCTGGACGGTGCGGTCCAGGTGATCCTGGGTGTGGCCGCGGCGGTGCTGGTGGAGTTGCACCCAGCTTTCGGCTGAGAGCATCGGCGTCACCCTTGCTGATCCGCCGGACCAGTGTCAGCGTGCCCTCGTCGTGGACGATGGCGTTAGCTAACGGCAGCACCGCCGCGCAACCGGAGACGTCGCTGGTGGCCGAGGCCCCGCTGCGCGGCCCCGAACAGCTCGCCGCGAGAACGAACGCGATCGCGATCCCAGCCACCACAGCGGGGCGGCACCACGGGCGGGCAGTCATGATGTTGATTCCGCTTCAGCAACCCCGGTGGCCACCGGGTCTGGATGGGTGCCGACGGCGAGGCGCGCAGGGACGCGCGAGGTCACTCGGAGAACCAGCCACGCCAGCCCTCCGGCGGGAATACAGCCCCAGTAGGCGATCAGCCGGTAGAGCAGCACAGCGGCCAACGTGATGGTCTCGGCGCCGCCGAAGGCGACCAAGGCCAAGGTGATGCTGCCCTCCACGACCCCGATTCCCCCGGGAGTCACCGGCAGACTCGCCGCGATCTGCCCGGCGCAGTAGGCCAACAGCAAGCCGGTCCACGGCGGCGTGGTGCTCAACGCCAGGAAGGCCAGCACCAGCACCGCGACGTCCGCCACCCAGGACACCATCATCAGGGCGAAGGTCGCTAGGCCCGCAGTCGGAGTCAGCCGGACCGTGCGCAGTTGGCCCGCCCAGCCACTCAGACGTGCTCGCAGGGTCGACGCACCAGTACTGATCCGTGCGCGCGCCGCCAGCAGAATTAGGCCGAACCGGTGACGCTCACTGCGGCCGTCCGGCCCAAGTGGGCGCCGAGGAGCCAACGGCAGGCGAACGCCGGGCAGCGCTCGGGCGAGTCTGTGCCGGACCGCGGGCCGGCGCAGCAGCGCGTACCCCCCGCCGACCAGGGCCAGCCCACCCAGCAGCCCGACACTGACCGCCTGTAAGCCGGGAACCGGATCATCGCTGCCAGGAATCTGGACCGCGATGATGGTCAGCACGGTGATCGCAGCGACGTAGCACACCGAAGACACCGCGAACATCCAACCGGCCAACGCCGCACCCACCTGACGGCGACGCAACACACCTATCATCACCACACCGGAGGCGGCGAATCCGAACGGCAGGCAGTACGCTGCCGCGTCGCCAGCCAGCGTGGCCGCTCCCAGGGTTATCGGCCCGACCCCGCCACCTGCGCGGCGCAGCACCACCGCGCTCGCGGCCCCCCGCGCCGCATAGGACAGCACCTCAACGAGGACCGCCGCCACCACCCATCCCACCCGGACGGAGGTCAAGGTGTCGGCGGCGGTGAGCAGCTCGTCGCTGCTGTCGAACAACACCCGCCCCGCCAGCGCGGCTGCGGCCAACCCGACGACCACCACGGCCGCCCGCCGCCACCACCCTCGGCCGCCCAGTGCCACCACCACACCATGTCACATCGTTCCCACCAGCCTCATGCCAGCGCCGTACAGAGGTGATGCGAACGCGCCGAATAGCGCAACTTTCCGCGGTCGCCCCTGACCTACCCGGTTCGCCCCATCGACTGCCGCATTTTCGGTGGATAGGCTACTGTGGATCTTTATCCCGCGCGGACTCGATGAATATGTCGTAATGTGCCCTGGACCAAGCTCGGAGGAGGAACCATGATCGTTCTTGGGATAATCTTGCTCGTGGTGGGGTGGCTGCTCCCGATATCGATTCTGATGACTCTCGGGATCATCCTGATAGTGGTCGGGGTGATCTTGGAGCTGCTCGGGGCTGTCGGGCACCCGGTGGCCGGCCGACGGCACTATTACTGACGCTCCGGGGTGGGGCACAATCACGTTGTGTTCCTCGCCCACCCGGTCACCCCGCTGTTCACCCGGAGCCGCTTGTGGTGCCGTGCGAGCGGCTTCCGGATACCGGGATGGACGCTGAGCTGGCCTACCAACAGGTGCACGGCGAACTGCCGGTCTTCAGCCTCCGGTTGCCGAGGTCCAGCCGCCGTGCTCCGCCTCCGTGATCTTGGTGAGTAGCGTGGTGATCTCTGCCATACCAGTGGTCAAGGTGGCGAAACCCTCGTGCATCCTCTGCCGCAAACCCGTCAACTCCCGACCCTGCGCCACCACGTCCCGCCGCAACTCCAACTGGGTCTCCCGCAACGCGTTGAGGCACTGAGTATGGGCGCGCAGCTCAGCACGGACCTCCGACACATCACGGTCGGCACCGGCCGCCAGCACGCGGGCCGCGGAAGCGTCGGAACTGGTGAGGGCGACCTGCTCGCGGAGGCGGTCTACCTCGTTCTCTCGAAGATCATTTGATGAACTCGATTTGATTGGCGCAGAGCGTCTTATCGTTCAGGAAGCCGGACATGGCCTCCATCGCGGCCGCCCGGTCCAGGCCAACCAGAGAGCGAATGAACAGGCCCAGGCCGTCGGCTTGCGCGACTGATCGGCTCAGCGTCGCTTCGTCGAGTTCCCCGCTCTCGCTGAGCATGCGTTTCGATCTGGCTGAAACCGTCGATCACCGCGATCTCAGCGGCATCGCCCAACTGGTCCTCGAAGTCAGTGTAGACGATCTTGCGGCTCTTTCGGGCCAGCAGCTTCACCAGGCTGCGTACCCGAACCCGGGCCTGTTCGAGCATGGAGAGCGTGACGTCGTGCCACCAGTCCACGCCCGCAAGCGCGGCCAGGAACACCCGCTGTTCGTTGATAGCGGGAATGGCGGTCTGCTCGAGCAGGACGTCTGCGATGGCGATGACGGCCCCACCGGGACGACGCTGTGCCCACTGCTGCATCTTTCTGCGTGCACGGTGCGCTCCGCCCCGCAGGCGCTCGCACCGTCGTCAACTAGCAGTTAGATTATCGCAAACGGCACATCAGCACGACTTCACCAGGCAGCTGCCAGATCAGCCGCCCTGTCGGCAACTCCCCGCGAGGGATAGTTGCATTTGAGATCATCTAGGATGACCCCTATGCTTTTAGGCCGGTCGCCGGAGCTCACGCGGCTCAACGACCTGCTGCTCGCCGCGAGGCAGGGGCACAGCGCGGCCGTGGTCATCAGCGGCGAGGCGGGGATCGGGAAGTCCGCACTCGCGGAGAGCATGGCGAGCCTCGCAGCCGCGCAGGCCGACACCGCTATCCTGCGCACCCGCGGAATCGAGGCCGAATCAGAAATCCCGTTCGCCGGCCTGGCCGATCTGCTCCGGCCGGTCCAGCACCTGCTCCCGGAGTTACCGCAGCCGCAGGCCGCCGCGCTCGTGGGCGCGCTGGCTCTCGGGCCGCCGACAGCGGTTGACCGGTTCGCGGTCGCCGCCGCGACGCTGAGCCTGCTCGCCGCGGCGGCCCAGGGTGGATCCCTGCTCTGCGTGGTCGACGACGCACACTGGCTCGATCCCTCCTCGGCCGAGGCCTTGATCTTCGCGGCGCGCCGGATGCGGGCGGAGCGGTCCATCCTCGTCTTCACCGTGCGCGACGACGAGCCCGGAGCAGACCGGTTCGGTGTCCTCGAGCAGGTGCGGCTGCAGGGTCTGGACGCCGAATCAGCCACCGCGCTGCTGGCCCACGGCGTCGGCCGGCCGCTCCCGCCCCAGGTCGTCCAGCGGCTGGTGGCCGACACGGGCGGCAATCCGCTCGCGCTGCTGGAGCTGCCCGGTCAGCTCACGGAGGACCAGCTCACCGGCCGAACCCCCATCCTGGAACCCCTTCCGATCAGCTCCCTGCTGACCGAAGCGTTCCTGCGCCGAGTCAGGCAACTCCCGCAGCGTTCCCGCACTGCCCTGCTGCTGGTCGCGACGAGTGACCTGGAGGCCACCGACCTGGTGGAGCACGCGTTGCAGCAGGCGGGCGGCTCGCTGGCCGACCTGGAGGCGGCCGAGGCGGCCGGGTTGGTGAGCATCGGGAACGGACGCCTGGCATTCCGGCACCCCCTGATCCGCCCCGCGGTCTTCCACGCAGCCTCGCCGTCGCAGCGCCGCTCGGCTCATCGCCAGCTCGCGCTCGCCTTGGACAGCGTGGCGGCACCCCAGGCCGAGGAGCGCCGGGCCTGGCACCTCGCGGCGGCGACGCTGACTCCGGACGAGGCGGTAGCGGCCACCCTGGAGCGGGTGGGCACGGCCGCGAACCGCAGATTGAGCTACGCCATCGCCGCCCGCGCGTTCGAGCGGGCCGCCGGTCTGAGCCCGAGCCGGACTGAGCGCGCTCGCCGGTTGGTCGCGGCCGCCCATGCCGCCGTCCCGGCGGGTTTGGTGCAGGAGGCGATACACCTGCTGGAGGAGGTCCGCACCTGGACCGACGACCCCGCCGTCGCCGCGCTCGCCGAGTGCGAGCAGCACCGGTTGGCCGTGTGGGGATCGACTCCCGAGACGAGCCGCGCGCGACTGTTCGATTTCGCCGCGCGGATTGAAGACCGACTCCCGGACGTGGCAGCGCGGGCGTATCTGGCGGCGGCCCAGGCCAGCCTGGCCAGCTATGACATCCCCGCGGTCACCGCTGGGGCCGAACAGGCGGCTCGGCTGGCGGGCTCCGACGAGGATATCGCGCTGCGCTGTGACGTCCTCGCGGCGTTCGCAGCCGCCCAGGCCGGTGCGGGGAATCGCGCTGAGGGGCTGCTACGCGGGCGCCAAGCTCAACTCGCCTCGCACGACCCGCTCGACCTCGACCAGCTCGTCACCACGAGCGGAGGGTGCTACCTGGCGCTGGAGCGGACCGCCGAGGCACGACCCTTGCTCACCCGCGTCGTCGAGGCCAGCCGCCAGGCGAATGCGGCCGGTCTACTCGCTCACCAGCTGCCCTGGATGGCCATGCTGGAATGGCTGGAGGGGGACTGGACCTCCGCGCTCGCCCTCGCGCATGAGGCGGTCGAGCTTGCCTCGCAGGTCGGTTGGCTGGCCCAGCGGCCCAACAGCCTGAGCATCCTGGCCCGGATCGAAGCGGGGTTCGGGATGGCCAGCTGCCGCGAGCACGCCGAGGCGGCCGTGGCAGCCGCGCGAGCCGGCGGCCACGCCGGCACCACGGTGCACGGACTGGCCATCCTGGGGCTCTTGGAACTGGGTCTGGACCATCCCCGCGACGCAGCCAACGCACTCCAGGATGCCTGGGATACCGCCGGCCCACAGGCGCCGCCGCGCCTGCAGCTGCAGATCCTGCCCGATCTCGTGGAAGCCTACGCGCGAGCCGGCCTGCCCGACCGGGCAACCGAGAAGCTCACGCAGCTCGACGACCTTGCCGCGCACGCCGGGCGCTTGTCGGCGCGGGCCGCCGCCGCCCGCTGCCACGGGCTGCTGGAACGCCGGGACTTCGCGGAGCGGTTCGAACAGGCCCTGCACTGGCACGCCAAGGGCACGCCGCCCTTCGACCGCGCCAGGACTCATCTCGCCTACGGAGCCCGCCTTCGCCGCAGCCGAAACAGGGCTGATGCCCGAGTCCAGCTACAGAGCGCACTGGAACTGTTCGAGCGCCTTGGTGCGGCGCCGTGGACGGAACGGACCCGCAACGAGCTGGTGTCCAGTGGCGGGTCGGCGCCCGCCCACGGCGACATCATCGAGCTGAAGCTCACACCGCAGGAGCTTCGGGTCGCCCTCGCGATCCAGCGTGGACTGACCAACGCCACCGCGGCGGCTACGCTGTTCCTCAGCGTCAAGACAGTCGAATATCACCTCAGCAACATTTATCGCAAGCTCGGGATCAGCTCCCGGACGCAGCTGATCCGCGTCCTGGGTGAAGGCCGTACGACTTAGCCGCCGCTGCCGACCCCCACGCAGGCGCCCGGCTGAGGACCGAAACCACGCTGCTCCAGCGTGCCCCGCAGCTCCCGCAACACTCGTCGACGGGTCGGCCCAATGCTGCCCTGGGGCATGCCAGTGGCTCGGGACACCTCGGCGTAGCTGCAGTCGGGCTGGTAGAACAGTAGCTGGATCAGCACTTGGCGGCGCCCGGTCAGTTCTTCCACGGCGGTGTCCACCGCCCGGTGGGCTTCATCGACGACAACCGCGACGTCCGGCCCCTCCTCCGTGGCGACCAACTGCTTGCCGGCAACGTCATCAGGGACCTCTCGGCGCCCGCGCCGGATCAGCGCAAGGCACTCCCGGCTGGCCGTCGTCGCCAACCAGGCACCCAGGCGCTCCGGGTCCCTGATCGTGTCCATCCGCTCCATCACCCGCAGCCAGGTGTTCTGCACGGCGTCTTCAGCGTCGGCCTCCTGTAGCCGGAATGAGGCCACGGTGGACCGCACCAGGCGGCTGTACCGGCGAATCAGCTCCTCCCAAGCCAACGGTTGCCTATCGTCTGCCGCCCGCAACAGGGCGGTGGTGTTCTCTTGGGTTTGTGTGCTCGCCGGTGACGACATCGGGGTGCTCCTTTATCTCGCCTCGATGCCGACGCTAGGGAGATCGCGGCTGAGCAAGATCCGAGCAAACCCTGGTGAGCACCCCAGGGTTATCGGAGAGCCCCCTTGGCTCCGGCCGGTTGAGGTGGGCGGCTCGTACGGCGTCCCAGCTGGCGCAGCCAGTAGTTGTGCGCGAGCCAGAGCAGCGGCTGCATGATCGGACGGGTCAGACCTGGCAGGACACCCCGCTGGGTCTCCTCAGTGACGATCCGGGTACCGCGCTCGTGAGGTTCGAGCAACCAGATGTGGTATCCGTGCGCTCCGCGACGCCACCAACGCCAGCCGATCCGGGCCGGACGTTCACAGGTGTTCACCTCGCTGGTGATGGGAGCGCCGAAGGTAACCCACCGGAAGACGCTGCCGCGCCGCAGACGGTGCTGCCGTGGATCCGCCAGCGCAACGAACTGCGCGTTGGCATAGAACTTTGACCAGCCTTGAGCGGCCACCAGCAGGTCCCATACCCGCTCCGGTGGTGCCGGGACGATGCGCTCGTTGTGGGCGAACACCTTCGCGCCCTTCGGCTGTTCCTCCTGCGGCCACTGGTCGAACTCGGAGACTGTGCTCCCGGTCCCGCGAGCAGCCTGGCGGAGGAAGAAGGCACCGAATGCGAGGACCGTCTGAACCCGGCCTAGCGGCGTGGTGGCCGTGGCGTGGAAAGTGCTCAGCTGGCGCAGGAATGACCGCAGGGACAGCCGTAGCCGGCCGCTCAACACCGGCGTGCCCGCTGGCCCCGAGCCGTTGAGATGGTGCCCCGAGCCGTTGAGATGGTGCTGCCGAGGGAAGAGCTGCACGTCCAGGGTGGTGGCATCGCGCCACAGGGCTAGCCCCGGATCGTTGCGGACAGTCTTGGTCCCCAGCAGGGTCAGCTCTCGTCCAGTCCGGTCGGCGAAGTCGAGCCGGTACTCCATCGTGGTCGCCCGGCCGGTCCCGTTCTCGGGCACGAGCGTGACGCTGCCGCGCTCGATCGGCAGCACACCACCGAGGATCTCGCAGTCGATGGATCCGGAGACCGCGGTCCGGTGCCGGCGGTTGGCGAGGAACGCGTCCACGTCGTCGATCTCCACCTTGAGCCGCAGCGTCATCTCGTCACCGCGAGCATCACCGAGCTGAGCCGAGACGAGGGCGTCGGAAGCCCCGAACGCCACCGTCCCAGCCATGCTCTCCCGGAAGTCGAGACCTCCCGCCACGGCGGCACCCTCACCGACGGTGGCCGGGCTGGACCCCACACAGACGTCCAGACCGCGCTCCCGGCACCACTCCCTCGCCCGCCGCACCCCCAGGTCCACGGCGGCCTTCAGGCTGCGACGCGTGAAGACCAGCAGGTAATGCAACGGCACTTCCTGGACCAGCGGGACGATCCGGACCGGGTGCGGGTACTGCGCGGGTCTGCCCTCGGCGTGCGCCCGGTTGCTCTGCGCAATCCGGTCCAGATCACGTTGCAGCGATCCGTTGGCGCATGCCTCGACGATCACCTGGAAGTACTCGGCGACCGGACCATTGCGCCAGCGCCCGGCGGTGCTGACGGTCCAGATGACCCACAGCTCATTGGCGCCGGCCGCAATGGCGGCCTCGAGGTTGGCGTCGGTGGCGAGCACTCCGTCGATGTACGTCCTCCCACGCACGGTCACCGGCGGGCACCAACCCGGCAGCGAGGCCGCGGCGACCAGCAGGTCCTCGTTCATCTGTGCCGGCGGCAGAGTGACCAGCCGCTGCCCGGAGACGTCGAAGACGTTGAACGTGGCAGACCGGGTGGACGCCTGGATCCGCTGCCAGTCAAGTCCCCAGGTGTCTCGCAGTACCCGGGTCCGGAACTTGCGCATCGTGAGCAGCGACTCGGCGCGCAGCCAACCACGACAGTTCAATTCCAGAGCGGCGTGGATCGGCGATGTGCGCCGCCAGTTCTCCGTGATCCGGTGGCCGCTCATCCCCTGGCACCACATCGCGAGCTGGAACACTCCCCCGCTGGCCCCGTCGGCGTGCATGAACTCCAGCCGCTTCCCGCCGTCGCGGGCCTCGTCCAACCAGACCTGAAGAACGCCGGCCTGGAACGCCACCTTCAGGCCGCCCCCGGCCAGGATCAAGGCGCGGCGCGACGGACCGTCCAGCTCGGGTGCCAGTGGACCGCCGGCATGGGTACCCTCGAACATCACCGGCTCCTCTCCACAATCCTGTTGGCGAAGCGCTCGGCCAGGGCCGCGATCGTCAGGGATGGGTTGGCGCCCACCGGAGCAGGCAGCACCGAGCCGTCGGCGACGAAGAGCCCCGGGTGGCCGAATGCCTCACCGTGCCTGTCGACCACCCCGTACGCCGCGTTCTTGCCCATCGGGCAGCCACCCAGGGGGTACGCGGTGATGTTGCGGCTCAGCAAGGATGAGACAACTTCTCGGAATCGCGAGTCGGAAGCCTTCCCCCTCGTCGTCATCGTCTTCCAGAGGCCCCATTGCCGGCTCAGCCGGCGGAAGTCGCGCACGTACTCGCGGGACTCCTCGGTCGGCCAGGCGAAGTCCAGGCGACCATCGGTCAGCCGCATCGTTCCCTGTGCGGGGTCCAGGCCCATCGCGAGCAGCGGTAGCGTGCTGCGCGAGCACCGCGCCGAGCCGAGGACCGCGGCCACCTTGGCGCTGACGTCGCTGTCTGTGCTGCTGTGTGGGTGGCCACGCAAGTGCTCCCACCAGCGGCGCAGGAGCAGGCGCCTGGCGCGCGCGGACAGAGCCGGGCGCACCGACTCCCCCAGCCAGCCCAGAATGGCGGGATAGCCGCCATCCTGGAGGTAGTAGGCCCTGTCCTCGTGCTGCGCGTACTCGGTGGTCACTGGTCCGCGAGGGGATTCCGCGATGTCCCGACCCTCGGGGAGGAAGCCGATGGCATCGCCGTTACCGGAGAACCTCGTTCCCAGTTGCCCGCTCAGGTAGGGCAGACCGGGACGGTTGACCAGCAGCAGCCAGGTGCTGCCGAGCGCGCCCGCGGCGACGACGACCGTCGTCGCCCGGACCCGCTGGAATGCCGGCTGCTCGCCGGGGGAACGCCGGACCCGCTCCCACGGCGGCTGGGCGGGCCGGTGCACCACGTAGTCCAGCTCGTACCCCTCGTCGATCGCGGTGATCCGCTTCACCTCGTGCAGCGGCCGGATCTCAGCTCCGCAGCGTTGCGCCTGGGACAGATAGGTGAAGTCGAGGGTGTTCTTGGCGCCGTCGTTGCACCCGAGGTCGCATTCGCCGCAGAGTCGGCAGGTTCGCCGCTGAAACCGGTGCAGATTGTCCTCGGGTGCGGCGAACGGATCACCCGGGTGCTGCCCGTTCTCGGCGAAGGTGACGGCTAGCGGGGCCGGCTGCGGGCTCATCCCCGCCTTCCGCGCGACATCTTCGAACACCGCTGCCTTGGGGACCCGCCGGTGCATGTTCGGTGGGAACGGCTCAGCGCCCATCATCTTCTCGACGGTCCCGTAGTGCTCCTCGATGTCGGAGTACTCCAGCGGCCAGTCCTGGGCACTCGCGTCGAACCACATCTGCGGCATCCGCAACATCACGTTGGCATAGACCAGCGAGCCGCCACCGACACCGCTGGACACGACTGCGTCGAGATGGCGGAAGGACCAGATCTGGAATAGCCCGAACAACCCTTCGCTGGGGTCCCAGAAGTTGGTGGACATCTCCAGCGGGCTCCGCGGGAATTCCCCCGGCTGGTACAGCTTGCCGCGCTCGAGGACGAGCACTTTCCGCCCGGCCTCAGCGACCCTGCAGGCCGTGACAGCACCACCGAAGCCGGATCCGACCACGACGACGTCGAAAAACTCCTCGCTCATGGCGACTCCCACCCTCATCACGCGGCCAACTGGCGCATGTCCTCACAATGAGGGAGTACTCAGTCGTCGCCACTGATACATCGACAGGCAATGGGGGCAATGGGTAAGCCTCGTCCGGGACCGCCGACAGCGTGGTAGAGCCCTCAGTCCCAAGAACCCGCCAGTGTCGCTGACCTGGTCGAACGCCGACTGCAGGCCGCCCGGAGGTGGTTCACCATGGGCCCCTCGCGCTAGAACCCGTATCGCGTGGAAGCGCCGCTGCATCAGCCATTCGTGGACTACTGACTGAACTGGAAACTGGCGCAGGCACGGGTCTGAGCCGGTAACCGCAGCCGATGACGACCGGACGAAGGCGCCCAGTGTAG
>Ga0213881_10000782_pt1 | contig 17501 bp, 19 predicted proteins | sample BarmaccoBMER_R08_FD_160104 | JGI IMG/M metagenome (GOLD analysis project Ga0213881, IMG submission 160104) | Barbacenia macrantha exposed rock microbial communities from rupestrian grasslands, the National Park of Serra do Cipo, Brazil - ER_R08 ... | reverse complement strand
GATCTTGGTCGATCGTTCTTCTACCAGGAGCCGCACTCACTTTCACAGCACGACGCGCCGAGTCCTCCCAGTCCCCCGCGTGGCATCCTTGACTGCCCGCCCAATCTCTTAACTACCGGGCATTGCGTTTAGCCCCGACGGGCATACCCTGGCCACCGGCAGCGGCGACCACACCGCGCGGTTGTGGGATGTCAGCGATCCCCGCCACCCCAGCTCACTAGCTACCCTCACCGGCCACGGTAACGAAGTCTTCTCGGTGGCGTTTAGCCCCGACGGGCATACCCTGGCCACCGGCAGCAGAGACACCACGGCGCGGTTGTGGAATGTCAACGACCCCCACCACCCCGCTTCACTGGCCACCCTCACCGGCCACACCAACAGCGTCTTCGCGGTGGCGTTTAGCCCTGACGGGCGGACTCTGGCCACCGGTAGCTACGACGACACTGCCCGACTGTGGGACTTTCCCGGGCCCATCTTGTCCTGGCATACCGACAGCGTTTTGTCGGTGGCGTTCAGTCTTGACGGGCGTACCTTGGCCACCGGTAGCTACGACAAGACTGCGCGGTTGTGGGACATCAGTGACCCTCACCACCCGACTCCCCTAGCCACCCTCACCGGCCACACCAGCGCCGTCGAAGAGGTGGCGTTTAGCCCCGACGGGCGCACTCTGGCTACCGGCAGCGGCGACACCACGGCGCGGTTGTGGGATGTTCGTGACCCTCGTCATCCCAGCTTGCTAGCCACTCTCACCGGCCACACCAACAGCGCCAACGCGGTGGCGTTTAGCCCCGATGGGCATACCCTGGCCACTGGCAGCAGCGACACCACGGCGCGGTTGTGGGATGTCCGCGAGCCCCATCACCCCAGCCCGCTAGCCACTCTCACCGGCCACACCAGCGCCGTCAAAGCGGTGGCGTTTAGCCCCGACGGGCGCACTCTGGCCACTGGCAGCAGCGACCGCACCTCGCGGTTGTGGGATGTCCGCGAGCCCCATCACCCCAGCCCGCTAGCCACTCTCACCGGCCACACCTCCAATGTCGACTCGGTGGCGTTTAGCCCCGACGGGTACACCCTGGCCACCGCCAGCGAAGATGGGACCGCCCGGCTGTGGGAAACCAATGTCGATCGGGTCGCCGCTCGGGTCTGTAGCATTACCACCCCGATCACCCGAAGTGAGTGGAGTCACTACCTGCCCGACCTGGCCTACCATCCCCCCTGCCGATGAGCTGCCGTGACCCGCTTTACGGCGTCAGCACGTAGAGGGTGTTGAAGGGGTCCTCGATCGGCACCCGTCGTACCTGGGAGAAGCCCGTCTCGGAAGCCAGCTCGGTGAGCTTGGCCTCGGGCAGGCCAAGGGTCCCCAGACCCGCTCCCCCTTCGGCCAGCGAGACGGTCATGCAGTAGGCGAGGCTGAGGCCGTACCTCACGGCGCTCAGCGGGCCGACGTTGTCCTCGGGACGCTCCGAGCACGTGATGTCGACGCAGAGATAGCGCCCATCGGGCGCAAGACCGTCGTGGATCGCTCGCAGCAGCCCGCGGGGATCGGCCGAGTCGTGGACGACGTCGAAGGTCGTGACGACGTCGTAGCGTTGCGGAAGGCCCTGGACCACGTCGCGTACCTCGAACCGCACCCGGTCGCACAGTCCCGCCGCAGCGGCCCGGCTCCGCGCGGCCACCACGGCCGGCTGGTAAAGGTCGTACCCTACGATCGAGCAGGCGGGGAACGCCCGGGCCAGCTTGATCACCGCCCGGCCCCGACCGCAGCCGATGTCGGCCACGGTCGCCCCAGCCTGCAGCTTGGCCAGGACATCGGGCATGGCGGGGAGCCACTCGGGCACCAGCAGATGCTCAAACCACGGGGCGGTGAACCGGTCGATGGACTCCACCCGCTCCTCGCCGAAGAGGTCCTGGGGGACCCCGCCGCCCTCCCGGAAGGCTCCCAGCAGCCGGTGGAATGTCTGCCCGTAGTTCGTTGAGTAACCGAAGAAGGCACAGCCGAGGAAGAACCGCCCGGCCTCCTCCGCGAGAACCGGAGCGTGTTCCGCGGGCAGCGCGTAGCGGCCCGTGTCGGGCTGGTAGCTGAGGTAGCCGGCGGCTGCCATCCCGGCGAGCCACTCGCGCAGGTAACGCTCCTGCAGTCCCGTGCGGGCCGCCAACTCTGGACTCGTGGCAGCTCCGCTCGCGGCGAGATCCTTGAACAGGCCGAGCCGATCCCCGATGCCGGCCATAAAGAAGGCGCTGGCGCCGGCGTAATCGCCCAGCACCTTCTCCATGAAGGCCTCCACGGCCTCAGTGGGTACTCCGGGTCCCATCCCGTGCCTCCTCGGGGGCTCAGCAGGTCAGGAGTGCAGGGCCGACATTGCCAGCCAGCTGTCCCAGGGTACGGTCCAGTCGTAGATGTCGCCGTCGGCTCCGGTTAGTGGGGTGGGGCTGCCGGTGACCTCGACGGGGTCTCCGAACATCGCGGTGGTGAAGTATTCCCGAGCGTTCGCGGTGGAGAGGTTCACGCAGCCGTGGGTGACGTTCGAGGAGCCTTGCACGCCGGTGGTCTCTGGGTTGGCGTGGATGAACTCGCCGTTATTGGAGATCCGCACCGCCCAGTACTCGGGAATGTTGACGTAGCCGTAGGCGGGGTTGGACATCAGCACTTTCTGAGCTTTGTTCATCACCACGTGGATGCCGTTGGTCGTGTTGCGCTGTGGGTCTGAGGACAGCCCGTAGCTGGCTGGGAAGTTCATCACTTCGTGGCCGTCCCGCATGACGATCATGCGGTGGCTGTTGACGTCGGCCTCGACGATCTGAGCGCGACCAATCATGAACTTGGTGCTGATGTCTTCCCTGCCGTAGGAGCCCTCGCCGAGGGCCACGCCGTAGAGCTTGGCGGTGACGCTGACGTGGGTGCCGGGCTGCCAGTAGTTCTTGGGCCGGTAGTGCGCCCGGGAGCCACCGTTGTCGTCGGGCAGCCAGGCCCACGACCCCTCGGTGGGCACCGACGTCTGCACCTGCAGCGCCCGTTCCGCGGCGGCCTTGTCCGACACGTGACCGTCGAACTGCAGGATGATCGGGGCGGCGATGCCCACCGTGTCGCCGTCGCCGATGTTCAGCGTGGCGTGTAGCTGCTGTAGTGGCGTGAGGGTGGTGAACGAGCCGGCGACCGGCACGGCCAGGTGATCAGGGCCGGCCGCGCTGCCACGCCAGGTGTAGGTCTTGCCGTAGCCCAGTGGCTCCGCGCTGACCCAGCTGCGCCGGTCCGCGCTCAGGGTGCCGGCCACGGCCTTGCCTTCCGGGTTGAGCAGCGCCACCTGCAACAGGGCACCTCCGGTGACGTGCACCGAGACGGGCAGCGTCGGGCTGACGTTCGTGGCCTTGTTGCCCGGCAGGGTGCTGACGTGCGCCTGCGGAGGCCGGGGAGCGCTAGCGCCGGAGCCCCCGGGGGGTCCCCCGGAGCACGCGACCAGCAACACCGCCGCGACAAGCAACATCAACACGCGCCGCATGCTTCCCACCGAATCTCCCCAAACCGTTGCCCGGCCAGAGGGTATCGCAGGGCACCGCGCGGACTGCGCAGAAGTTGTCGGTGTCGTCCGGCATGCTGGCACCGAGCAGGAAGGAGGAGGACCATGACGCTCGAGGGCGGTGGGCAGGGGCGATCAGCCGGCTCGGCGGACCGGTGGCACGTCCACGCCCAGGGTCGCACTCACCCGCTCGACCTCGCAGCGATGCGGCAACGCGGTGAGATCAGCGGCGGTGCACTGCACCAGCGAGGCGTCCGTGGCGAGCACCGCGAGCAACACCTCACCCGGCACGGTCGCGTCCCAGCTGGTGGTGCACAGCAGCCGGTCACCGGCGCTCAGAGCCAGCTGCTCGGCCCGGGTCCGGGCGCTGTGCAGGACCCGCTCGGCGTCCGGCCCCGCCCGGTCGGGCTGGAACGTGTCGCCGTGCACCCGGACCTCGCTGACGAAGTCCCGGACCCCTGGCGGGGGTGTCGCGATACCCCTACCCATCGCGTCCAGCCGTAGCACCGCCAGCTCGTCCGCCTCGCTGGCCTCGGTGAGGCGCTCGGGTGCGCACAGCGCGACCCGCGCTCCGGTGGCGGAAGGGGTGACCGTCGCGCCGCACCACCATGCGCCCAGCAGCACCCCGGCGCTCTGCCAGTGCGGCGGTAGCAACACCGCGACGGGGTCACCGGGCTGCACGTCCAGCTCGTCGCGCAACCAGTTCGCGGTCTTGGCCGCCCAGTTGGCCAGCGTGGCACCGGAGAGCTCAACCCGGCTCCCGGCGGCATCGTCGTAGTGAGTGATGCGCGGCCGGGCCGGATCAGCGCGCAGCAGCGGGCCGAGCATCTGGTCGGTGATGGTCATCGGCTGCCCAGCATGCCCCGGAGCATAGCGCCGGGTCAGAAGACGCAGGGCACCTTGCCCCCCACCATGGCGGCTCCCGGCGCGGTGGGGGACGGAGGTGGGGGGGCCGGGGACACCGCGGAGGAGGTGCTCCCGGCATGGGCGGTCTCGGCGATCGGGCGCACGTCCTCGGCCGCGGTACTCGCCCGCCACGGCAACGCACCCCCGATAGGCGGTTTGCCATGGCGGGAGGAGCGGGAGTAGTCCGAGCCGAGGTAGACCTGCACGGTACCGGCGCCCAGGTAGGGGGTCTCTTCGAGAGGCAGACCACCCAGCGCGTCGGCCACCAGGCGTCCGGCGTCCTGCCCGCCAGCCGGGTAGCGCACCACACTGGTGGCCCGGGCGGGGGCGTTGCCGACGGTGCCCGTACCGAAACCCTGCCCGCTCAGCTGCTCGGAGACCAATCGGGCGAGCCCGGTCACGGCCGTGGCGTTGAACACCGCGACGGTGATCGTCGCCTTGGCTGGGGGGCGGTGCAGGGGGCGCGCCGGGACAGGGGCCTCGATGGCCTGCGCGACGAACTCCCGCACGGCCTGCGGGTCGACCGTGAGCACCGCGCCGTCGGACTCGCTCTCGCCATCGCCCACCACCGGGACGGTCTCGAACACCATGTTGCCGGCGGTCATGCCCTGCATCCGGGTGGCGAACTCGAGCACGTCGAAGCCCTCGTCGAGCACCAGCGACTGCTGGGTCGCGTTGATCAGATGACGGATGCGGCGGGGGTTGGCGAGCGTGCCCGCGCTGAGCACCTTGCTGGCCAGCGAGGCCAGGTACGCCTGCTGGCGCACGATGCGGTCAAGGTCACCGCGGGGCAGTCCGTGCCGCTGCCGGACGAACGCCAACGCCTCCGGCCCGGAGATCAGCTGCGGGCCGGCCGGGAAGTTCGCGCCGGAGAACCGGTCGCGAACCGGTGCCCGCAGACACACCTCAACCCCGCCGACGGCATCGGTGAGCAGCGAGAAGCCCAGCAGGTTGATTTCCGCGTAGTGGTCGATGCCGACCCCGGTGAGGTCCCGGACGGCCTCCAGCAGCAGCTTGCGGCCAGCGGCGAGGGACTCGGCACGCACCCTGGCGGGGTCGAGGCCTTGCTCGGCGAGCCGCTGCGCGGTGGTGTTCTTGGCCCGGGCGAACGCCGAGTTGAGCTTGTGCTTGCCGTACCCCTCCGGCAGCGTCACGTACAGGTCCCGGGGCAGCGAGATCGCGACCGCGCGCCGGCCATCGTTGGGGATCCGCACCAGGATCATGGTGTCGGTGAGCTCACCCTCGTTGCTCCCCGCGTGCAGCCGGGACAGCGCATCAGCGGCCAGCGCGTTGCCCTGCGCGTCGGTCCGGCTGTCCAGGCCCACCAGCAGGATGTCGGTGGCCTTGTCCGCTGGGGCCGGTTCGATCACCTTCGCGGTGCTCATGCCCTGGTGCAGATGCCGGACCGTCGACCACCCATATCCGGTGAGGCTGAACACCAGCATCGAGACCATCGCGAGTGCCAGCTTGGCCAGGTGCAACCCGTAGCGGCACCGGCGCGGCACGGCCCTGCGCCGCTGGCGCGAGAATGTTGCCCTGCGCCGCTGGCGCGAGAATGTCGCGCTGTGCCGCCGGTGCGAGGACGCCGCCTTGCGCCGCCGACGCTCCACGGATGCCCTCCTGCCGCTCCCCTAGTTGTGAAAGGCAGACGTGTGAGCCTCTGATCAGGTTGCCGTGGCACACTCAACGCCCCTAACTGGCGGTCACAGTGAGGAGGGCGCGCCGATGCGGCTGCTGGTCACCGGTGGTGCTGGGTTCATCGGCTCGACGTTCGTGCGGCGGGTGCTGCAGGGCGCTGAGCCGGCGCTGGCCGGCGCTGACCTGGTGGTTCTGGACAAGCTGACCTACGCCGGCAATGAGGCGAACCTGGCGCCGGTCGCGGCCTGCCCGGCGCTGCACTTCGTCAAGGGCGACATCACCGACGAGTCGCTGGTGGCTGAGCTGATGGTCGGTGTCGATGCGGTGGTGCACTTCGCCGCGGAGTCGCATGTGGACCGCTCGATCCTGGGTGCCGATCCGTTCGTGCTGACCAACGTGGTCGGTACCCAGATCCTGCTGCAGGCTGCGCTGCACGCCGGTGTGCCGCACTTCGTGCACATCTCCACCGACGAGGTCTACGGATCGATCGAGTCGGGGTCGTGGTTGGAGCAGGCCCCTCTGGAACCGAACTCGCCCTACTCGGCGTCCAAGGCCAGCGCCGACCTGCTCGCCCGGGCCTACGCCCGCACCCACGGCATGGACGTGCGGATCACCCGCTGCTGCAACAACTACGGGCCCTACCAGTATCCGGAGAAGGTCATCCCGCTGTTCGTCACCAACCTGCTCGACGGGCTGCCGGTGCCGCTGTACGGCGATGGGCTCAACGTGCGGGACTGGGTGCACGTGGAGGACCATTGTCGCGCCATCGCGCTGGTGCTCGAGCGCGGTCAGGCCGGTGAGATCTACAACATCGGCGGTGGCACCGAGCTGACCAACACCGCGCTCACCGGCTTGCTGCTGGACGCCCTGGGCGCCAACTGGTCGCGGGTGCAGCCGGTGGTCGATCGCAAAGCCCACGACCGCCGCTACTCGGTGGACTGGACGAAGATCCGCACCCAGCTCGGCTACGCCCCCCAGGTGGACTTCGCGGCGGGACTGGCCGCCACGGTGCGCTGGTATGCCGAGCATCGGGCCTGGTGGGAGCCATTGAAGGCGGCGTGAAGGGTCAGTTGTCGTTGCTGATCACTGGTGCCGCCGGGCAGCTCGGGCGGGACCTGGCGGTGGCGGCCGCGCGCGCCGGGATCACCCGGATCCACATCCCGGGCTCGGCTGAGCTCGACATCACCGATCCGGTGGCGGTGTCCGAGGCGGTCGCCTTCGCCTCAGCCGGGTCCGGCGCACCGCTGGTGGTGATCAACGCGGCGGCCTACACCGCCGTGGACGCCGCCGAGGGCGCGGGTGCCGCGCGGGCCCAGGCGGTCAACGCGGAGGGTCCGGCGATCCTGGCCCGGGCCTGCGCCGCCCACCGGGCGCACCTGGTGCAGGTCTCCACCGACTACGTCTTCGCGGGCGAGAGCGTCGGGCCCAACCGGGTGGATGACCCCACGCTGCCGCGAAGCGTGTACGGCCGAACCAAGCTGGCAGGCGAGCACGCGGTGCTGTCTGCGGTCTCTTCCTGGGGCTCCCGCGCCCACGTGGTGCGCACCGCGTGGCTCTACAGCGCGCACGGCGGTAACTTCGTGCGCACCATGGCGGCCCTGGCCCGTGGGGGCGGGACCGTTCGAGTGGTCGACGACCAGCACGGCAACCCGACCTGGACGGCGGACCTCGCGGAGGGCTTGATCGCGCTCACGCTCGCCGCCGATCGGATGCCCCCCGGCGTGCTGCACTGCGTCAACGCCTCCGCGACGACGTGGTTCGGGCTGGCCCAAGCGGTGTTCACCGAGATCGGGGCCGATCCGGAGCGGGTGGTGCCCTGCAGTACCGCGGAGTTCCCCCGGCCCGCGCCGCGCCCGGCGAACTCGGTGCTGGACACCGCGGGCTGGGCCGCCGCCGGCCTGCCCGAGCTACGGCACTGGCGCCACGCCCTGCACGCCGCCGCCACCGCGGGCGTGCTCGCCGGCTGATCCACCAGACCGGCAGGCTGTGTGTGGAGTGTTGCGGATGGATTGGGTAGGTCGGCCGGTACCCTGTCGCGATGGCTGATAGGAGTGTGGGCTCCGAGCTGGATCTGGATGCGATCTTGGCCACTCGATGGGCTGATCCTGCGGTCTTTCCCGCGTCTGAGTTCCTGCGTGCATCGGAGTTCTATTGCCAGCGGCGAAACCGCGACGAGGAGCTGCTTGCGGTCCGTGCGAAGACTGCGGCGCTGATCCGAGAGTGGACGGGTCGGGACTCGCGCGACGTCGGGTCGTTCGGGTTGCGGTTGAACCTAGAGACCAGCGATCTGGATCTGGGTATCGGCTATCCGGTGGAACGGCGCGAGGAGCTGATCGCGCTGTTGGCTCCCAAGACGGTATTCAAGGGTGAACGGGTCACGCGGTTCCCCGCTGCGGATTTTCGGAGCAGTGAGCCGGCCGCCACGACACGGTTGGTGTTCGCCTTCGAGGTGGATGGCGTTGAGGTGGACTTGAGCGCGTTGACCGAGGAGGACTTTGCGGTCGCCTGTCGCATGCTCGATGACATCGAGGCGAGCATGACCGAGCCGGAGCGGATCGCCCACACCTGGGTCAAGTATCTGCTGCGCAGCTCGGGTCGGATGGCCGAGTACGCGCAGTGGAAGCTGGTGACCTACGCCAGATTCTGCCCGGAGTTCACCTGGGTGCCCATTCCCGAGCCTTCCTGACTCCGGCAGGCGCCATTAGCGAATGGTTGGCCGGCCTGATGGTCCCGTCTCGTTGGTCAGGTGCCGCAGGGATCAGCAGCGTTAATCAACTGCCAGGAGCCGGTGCCTGCCCAGCGGGTGTACTCGTCGGACAGCAGCTCAGCGTCGGTGCCGTGCAAGACCGGCGAAGTGACGGTCAACCCATAGCTGAGCGTGGTGGGAGAACCTGCCGATGCGCCAGTCGGCGAACTCCGCGTCCCGCCGTCCCATCGACGGTCGTGGCGTGCCGGCCAATCCGGCGGCTTGGACTTGGTTGGTATAGGCGGCACCGATCAGGCATTCCATCGACACCAGTAGATAGGAAATGTCGGTGTAGAAGGGTCGTCCGATGCGGTGTGTGGCGACCCAGTTCTCATCACGCACGCCGTCAACGATCTCCTCGACGTCCAGGTGTGGCATCGGCTGCAGCAGCAGGTCCCGGCGGTCCTGGAAGGCGTAGCTTGCTTGGAGTTCTTCGGCGGTCATGAGGTGGTCGAAGGTGATATAGGTGAACCGTGTCGGCACCCCCAGCGCCGAGAGTGTCCGAATCGCCAGCACGTTTTGCGTACTGGTGGTTTCCTTGTTGAACCGTTGGAGAATCGAGGTGACGCCGGATTCTACCCCGAACAGGCAGCATGGAGTACGTCGGCCACGGCTAGCGCCCTGGGGACGGCGTCGGGTCCCCGGTCGATGAACTCTTCGTCGACCAGGTAAAGGGTACGGGAGACCTCGGGGTAAAGGTCAAACACTTCGGCTATCGCGCGGATGATCCACGACAATGCTCCAGGATCGGTGCCCGACCAGCTCCCCTTGTGGCCCCGTGGGCAGAACGAGCAGTAGTTGGTGCAGCCCCGGGAGGATTCCAGCTGAGCCACGCCTCGGTGGTCGAATGTGGTGGCCAGCAGGTCGAGTTCGGGAAAGATGTCGGTCTGCGCGCGGTTAGCCATAGTGGCCGTCTTGCGATAGTTGCCGACCGCCAACGCTCGCATTCTTCCCGTTCCGTGTGCTGTACCGATGTAGCCGATACCCCGGACTTGGGGGAGGTCCAGGTCGCCATGCCAGTAGGCGAGAACGTCAGCGATGGTTGGCTCTCCAGCGCCTCGGGCGATCAGCAGCCATGGATAGCGCCGCAGCAATAGTCGTTCGTTGCGGGCGGTGAGGCTACCGCCGGCCAGGACCAGTGGCGGCTCGGAAAGCTCGCCGACGGCATCGAGTAGGCCCACGAGTAAGTCGTGCTGGCCGAAGGTCGCGGACACTCCAAGGATGTCGGGCCGGTCGTCCAGGACGGTGGTCACGATGTCGTCGAGGGTGACACCCAGTTGCATGTCCATCAGCCGCACCTGGCCGATGAGGGTCGAGCGGACGGCGCGAGCCAGGTCACTGATGCCCAACGGGAAACGCGGCACTGGGAACACTTCCGGGTGATACAAACGCGGCCAATAGCACACTTGGCCGGATTAGCCGGTAGATGCCGTTCGGGCTGATGCGGGCTGTGCTGATCCAATCCGACGGATTGTCGAACTCGATGGCGGTGGCTGCCCAGGGTGGCCACGCCCGGGTGCGGTGGGGGTGGCCGGCGAGGTCAGCGACCGTCCAACCGGCAGCATCGCGATGTTCGGCGAGGAGCAAACGCCGTTCGAGGGTGCTGGTTAGGATGGCCCGCGCTGGCACGATGACAGCCAGAGCGTCGGCGAGCCGGTGGGGCTCGCTAGCCGGGATCACTTCGATCGTCGTGCGACAGACGTTGGTGTCGCCGCCGAGGCGACGCACGACCTCGACGATCCGATCATGGACAGTCGTGGTGGCGGTGATAGGAGCCAGCATGGCGGTGTCTCCTGTTGTGCTCGGCGAGCGGTGAGAGGGAGAGGGCCAAGGTCATTGCCGCGTGGTCACTGAGACCGCTCTCGCGGATGGAGTGCAGGTAGCGGCAGTCCCGGATGGCCGCCGTGTGGGCGGTGGTGATGAAGGTGTGGTCGAACCGGTAGCCGTTGCGCTGAGCAGTGCTGGACGGGCGGCCGAACCAGGAGTAATCCATGCCAGGGGAGTGGGTGATGCGGAAGGCGTCGGTGAACCCAGCCTGGGTGAAGGAGCGATAGAAGTCGTATTCCCACGATCCGAACACCGGGTAGCGGGGGTGGTGGTCGGGCTCGACGACGTTGAGGTCCCCGGTGACCACCACGGGCCCGGCCACATCCAGCCGGGCGACCAGGCCGGGTAGCGCTGCGGCCACGGCGTCCTGGAAGCCACGTTTAGCGACGTTGCGTTGCTCCCGGGGAAACCACATGGTCATGCGATTGTCAAGGACGGAAGTCAGGCGGAATCAGGGGAGGGATCGAGGGAGGATTCCTCCTCCGGGTTGTCGGTGTCCAACAGGGTGGCGATCCGGTGCCGCAGGTGCTCGACCTCCTCAAGATCCTGGTGGGCGGCGGCGTAACGGTGCAGCTCGTGCAGTTCATCGGTGACTTGGCGGGAGCGGATGCTGCCGGCGAGTTCCAGGGCCTGGTGTCCGATCGTGGTGGCCTGCAGCGGGTCACCGGTGGCCATCGTGAGACTGGCCAGCTTGGTCAGACAGAACGCCCGGTTGCAGCGGCCACTTTCGGGGTGTCCGGCGGCTGCGGTCGTGAGTCGATGGGCGGCTTCGCCGGGGTCGTGGCCCAGGAGCGCGAGGTCGGCCAGGGGTCGTCCGGTGAACTGGGCATGGCGCGCGGGGGTGTAGAAAGCCATGCACGGCGGGTCGTTAGCGGGGCTGGAGTGCGCGAAGTGCTCATCGGCGGTGCCGATGGCCCTCAGGGTCTCCTGAACCTGGTGCATCGTGGCCAGCGCGCGTCCTCGCATGGTGTGTAACACCGCCCGTCCGGTCGCGGTGAGCCGGTCGGGGCGGACCAGAGCCTGTTCGGCCAGGGTGAGGCCGTCGTCGGGCTGCCCGGTCCGGATTGCCTGCTGCGTCATGCTCGACAGGACTTGCGCCCGCAGGTTCCAGTCTGCGGCTTGCTCGGCGCAGTACAGCGCGAAGCCGAACGCCCGGCGAGCCTCATGAGTATTGGCCTCCACGGCCAGCCACCCCGCGACGTCGGCGAGATTGCCGACTGCGGAGAACAGCTCGGGGCGCAGCCGATCCGGGCAGGTGGCCTTGAGCAGGCCGGCCGAGTAGCGCAGTTGGACCATGACGACCTGCCGGGCTACCCCGCTACCGTAGGCGTCCAACCACGACTCGAACTCCTGGGTGGCGTCGCGGATCTGTTCGATGTCGCTGGCACCGACCCGATCGGGGATCGGAGTCGGTTCGCTGATCTCTAGGATCTCTAGCAGCGCCGCCACCGCTTCCCCCAGGACGAGGCCGCTCACGCCTAAGGTGGTGGTTTCGATAAGATGTCTGCGTTTCACGTCATCCAGCTTCACTACCGCGCGGCGGGAACGGGCGCGGGCGTTGACGAATCCCAGTTCGGAGTCTTTGGGTGCCTTGAGGATTGCCCGGAAGGCTGCTCGGCGCACTGCGTCCGGCCAGCGGATGACGCCTTGCTCGATTTTGCCGACGTAGTTTTTGTTGAGGTCGTATTGCTTGCCGTGGTGTTCCCAGATCCAGGCGTTGGCCTTGTCGGCGAGTTCCTGCCGGGACAGGCACTCGTCGGGGTGGTCCGGGGATTTGGTGCGCTCCCGCGCGTCCCGAAACTTGTCATTTGGCGTCTTCTCCACTGTCTCGTCCCCCTCCTGGTTGACTCAGTATCGTTGTGAGAATTTTAACATTTTTCGTTTCGTGCCCCCGTGATGCCCAGCGTCGGCCCTCCTTCTGGTTTGCTCTCGCAGGACGAGATGGTCATGATGTCGTCTAGGCGTGAATAACGCGCACCCGGTTGCTGATCCGTTAGCGATCGCGTGGTAGAGGTAGTGCACCCCGAGATAGGGATCACTAGCCGTGGCTTGGGCCGGTCGGATTGTTGTCGTCGATGCCGCTGGTGGTACGCCGTCGAGGGGATCAATCCATTCGAGACGCTCTCCCGGTTCGAACCTGCTGACCCGCCAGGTCGCCTTGGGGAGCTTGGGTTGGCGGACCTCGGCGGTGCTGCCCAGTTCCCAAGGGCCGTATCCACGCTGGCCTGGTGAGGCATGCGCCGAACGCTAGTGCCTAGCGCCTAGAAGTGCACCGATCGGTCCCGAGCGACTGTGGGCAGCGGGGTGTGCAGCACGGAACCAATCAGCAAGCACCTCACCGGAACACGGTTGAGGGTCAACGGTCATGGCTCACGGGATGGGTCCAGCTGCTGTCGGGGTGGTGGCACCACACGTGTTGGGTGTGGGGGGTGACGGTCAGTCCGAGTGCGGTAGGCGGGGGTCGGCCGAGCTCGGTCCAGGTGTGGTGAGCGGCTTCGACGGTGCGCCAGGGGTTGTGGGTGCCGTCAAAGGTGACGAGGTCGCTGGTGGTTTGGGCCCAGGAGCCATCGGGGGCGACCACGGTGGCCTTGCTGGCGCCTCCGGTGACGTGGTGGCTGCTGCGCCCGGAGCCAAGGTGCAGCTGGCAGAAGAAGGCGAACGCCGGGTCGGCCAGGACCGCGGGGTCCAGCGTGGTGGAGGTGTGGCGGGCGCCGTGGAGCGCTTCGGGGGGCAGCTCGGCGGGCCGGGTGATCCGGTGGGGAGTGTGTCGCAGGGTCATGAACAGGCCCGGGTAGTCCAGGAAGTGCCCGCACGCGGTGCCATCGTCGGCGACGGTGAGGCGGACCAGCATGCCGTGGCCCCCGGCGAGTGCCTCGGTGAGGATCAGCCCACCAGGTCGGGTCTGCGCGATCCAGGAGTAGGGGATAGTGGAGATCCCACAGGTGGCGATGATGCGGTCGTAGGGGGCGTGCTCGGCCCACCCGCGGGCACCGTCGAGGCAGGCTAGCTGCGGGTAGTAGTCCAGGCTGGCCAGCCGGGTCCCGGCGGTGGTGACGAGCTCGGGGTGGATGTCGACCGAGTGGACGCGGCGGTCGGTGAGGCGCTGGCAGAGCAGCGCGGCGTTGTACCCAGTGCCGGTGCCGATCTCCAACACCTGGTGGCCGGGGTGGGCGTGCAGGTCGGTAAGCATGCGGGCCATCAGGCTGGGTTTGGTGGAGGAGCTGGCTGAGATGGTCAGCGGGCGCAGGGTGGCACCGGGATCGATCTGGCCCAGCTGGGTGGTCAGCGCGGTGTCGGAGTACACCTCCGTAAGCCACTGGGCGCGTTGCGTCAGATCGCTGCCTTCGATCGCGACCAGCTCCCCGGTGGCGTCGCGGCGGAAGAAACGCGGAACGAAGACGTGACGGGGCACCGCAGCGAACGCCTCAACCCATCCGGGGTCGGCGACCTGCGCGACAGCGTCGGCCAACGCCGCAGCGTGGGCTCGCCACTCGGTGTCGGTCACCAGCGGCGTCGCGCTTGTCACGAGGTTCCCTCGCCCAGGAGCAGATCGGCTAGCGCCGCGGCGATGGGTAGCTCGAGGGCATCGGTGAGCCACCCCCACTCGCCGTTGGGGTTGGCCTCCAGGAAGTAGTGCTCATCGGCCGTGGTGCGAACCAGATCGAATGCGGCGAAGGCGAGGTCAGCTGCTTTGAGGTAGCTACGCAGCCCGGCGGCGATATCGTCGGGCAGATCGGTGATCTCGTAGTCCAGGCTGGCGTAGTCACGGCGCCAGTCCACCCGCGCCGCAGGTGTGCGGGCCCGGATCGCCACCGGGAACAGGCGTTGTCCCACGGCCGTGACCCGCACGTCGGCGTCCTTGTCCGCGATGTAGCGCTGGAACTGGTTGGCCGTTACCCGCAGCGCCTCAGCGTCGAGCCATTGCTCGACGGCGGCGGGATCCAGCAACGTCGCGTACACGGCAGCGGGTCCTCCTGACGTCCGCAGCGCCCCGGGGGACATCGGCTTGTACACCACCGGAGCATCGACCTCCGCGACGAACCGTCGAACCTGCCCCGGCGAGCTACTGATCAATGTCTGGGGAACCCGCAGGCCACACGCCGCCGCCAACTGCAGCTGTCCCGGCTTTCCCGAGGCGTCGGCGATCCTGGCGGGATGCGAGACCCACCGGCATGGCAGGCAGGACAACAGGCCGCCCACCCCGTGATGAGCTTCCGCCTCGACGAACCGACGATCCTCCCGCGACAGGCCCGCCCCCACCTGGTACCGGCTTGGCCTGCGGTAATAGACTGCCGCGAGGCATTCCAGATCCACCTGGGCACCCGGGCCGCTCAGCTCTCCCTGCCATATCCCGGCCGAATCGATCCGGCCCGTCACCGTCCACCGCTGCCCGAAATCACCCGTATCGACCCGTGCCACCTCGGCGCCGCGCTCGACCAACGCCTCGATCACCATGTCTGCGGTGGTATCAGTCTCCTTGGTCAACACCAGGACTGTCGGGGAAATCGGGGTGACCGCCTCTACTCCTCATCCTCATACGGCTCGTCAATGGTGTCCGGCTCGTCGGTGCCGTCAAGGATGTTGCTCGTTTCCTTCGTCCTCACCCCGTGTGTCGGCGTCTTCCGGTGCCGGACGCGCACCGGCTCCACCGCGAAACCAGCGGCAAACGGCCGCGGTCCCACCGCCACCGGCTCCGCTACGCTGGGCAGACACTCCCGCACCGTCAACGGGAACCGGGCAAAGGCCACCGGGCCGGCGCCACCAACCGGGCCGTCCTCTTGCCCCACCGACCCCATGTGCCCCTCCTCGAGGCCCGGTCTTGGCAGCAGCCTGCTCGGCCACCCCACGTCCCTGAGCACACTACCTGGTCTGCGACGTCGGCGGGCGCGCTATGTCGTCGCCTACCGGCGCTTTCGAGTCGCCGAAGGCCACGGCCCGTTGTTTTCACCTGCCCCAGCCGACTGCCGGGGTGGCTCAACCGCCCCAGTCCTTGATGGTCAGCAGAGATCGGTCAGGTGGAGATGTACCGGGGGGCAGGACGGTGCCCAGCCCGAGTTCGCAGGCAAGGTGGGTGAGCAGCGCGGCCCTATCGGGTTGGAGCAGCAGCCAGTCGTTCGCGGTGAAGTGGACCCGGCAGCGTCGGAGCCCAATGATCGCGCCGGAGCCTCGGCAGGACCGGCAGCGGCCTCGCTGATCGATGGGGTGCTGGAGCAGCAGCGTGTACAACACGGCAGCAGCCCGGCCTTCGATCGAGTCGATTCCCCCGGCAGCGCCAGACCCCGCCCGCATGGCCTGGCGCAGGGCCTCGCGCAGGGCGTTGCGGATGAGCCGGTGGTTGGTCTGCTCGACGGTCCAGCCCCTGCTGTTCATAGCTCTTACCCCGTCTCTGTCGGTGATGCCGCGGCCAGTACCGCTGAACTGCGCAGACAAGTGCGGTGCCGGGACAGAACTACCGGTCGGTCAGGCTGCTGGGCTCCCATTGTGTCGGTGGTCGGGGATACCGTTTTGCCGCAAGTTCGGTACTGCAGGTGACTGGTGGGGGGTGGGTTGTGGCGCGGGCTGCGGGAAGCTCGGCGAAAGCCAAACGTGATCAGCTTCGCGACCGGATGCGCGGTCTGGGGTGTTCGGTAGCTCAGATCGCTGTTGAGATGGGCCGCCGGTTCAACATGCGGCCCCGGGTGGCGTGGCGGCACGCGTTGGGTGGCCGCAGTGGAAGGTGGCGCAGCGGTATAACACCGTGCACCCGGGGGCCAGGCTGTCCGACCACCGGGTCAGTGAGTACGAGATCTGGCCGCATGGCGGTAATCCGCCCAGCGTGCGGTATCTGGCCAGGTTGGCTGCCACCTATGGTCACGGGTGTACTCCGTCCCAGGTGGTGGACGCCGACGACTTGGAGCACTTCACCCCGGCCGACCGCTGCCTGCTCACCTCGTCTCCGAGCGGGTCCTCACCCGTCGTAATCGCCCCGGGGGTGTCGCGCTCCGCAATACGCACCACGGTCAGTGACCGAGGTGACCCCGATCGGGTGTCCAGATACCGGGGCGGTGACACTGTCTCTATCCGGGGCAGCCGGCGGATCGTGCGCTGCGACGCACGCGGTCTGCCGATCCGTGAGGAGGTCATCGTGGCATCTGAGGAGTCCGCCCAGTTCCGACGCTGGAGTGCGGCCACCAACGTCGATGACGACGTGCTGGATCTGCGGGCCTTCGTCCGCTACGCACAGTCCAACATTGCCTACTGGGAGGGCCGCTACGACGAAGCCGCCGCGCTCGTCGAGTCTGCCTTACCGGATGCCACCAGTGGCACCGCCTTGTTGCGGCTGGCCAGCCAACAGGCCCGGATCCACGCCGCCCGTCGTCAACCCAGCGAGGTCGATCGGGCCCTGGCGCTGGCCGCGACCGCCCCTACCGAACTCACCCCCGACGAGCCGGGCACCTTCGGCTTCGACACCGGGAACGCCGCTTATTACGCTAGCGAGGCCCATTGTGCACTCGGCGGTACCGACCATCTGGACGCCGCTGTGGACTGGGCGAACACCGCCGTGGACGAGTTCACGGCTGAGTCCCAGCCTAAAATTTCCTACGTCGTCGCCGCGCGGTTCGTCCTCGCCAGCGCTCACCTGGCCTGAGGTGAGCTGGAGGCGGTCAGCGAGCACCTCGCCCCCGTACTGCGCTCCACCCAGGCTGAGTACCGCACCGTGCCGATAATCGGCCGAGCCCGCTCCCTGCACACCCTGCTGACCCAGCGCACCGACCTTGCCTCCGGCACCATGACCGCCCTCCGCGATGACCTCGCCGAGTTCTGCACCCACCCCGCCCCCACCCCGCCAGGACTCGAGCCAGATCCCACCTGACTCACCATCGACAGCC
>Ga0213881_10000781_pt1 | contig 17519 bp, 20 predicted proteins | sample BarmaccoBMER_R08_FD_160104 | JGI IMG/M metagenome (GOLD analysis project Ga0213881, IMG submission 160104) | Barbacenia macrantha exposed rock microbial communities from rupestrian grasslands, the National Park of Serra do Cipo, Brazil - ER_R08 ... | reverse complement strand
GTCAAACACCCCTGCGGATCCAGATCGACCAGCAGCACCCGCCGATCGTTCTCCACCATCGCCGCCCCCAACGACGCGACCGTCGTCGTCTTGGCAACACCGCCCTTCTGGTTGGCCACCGCCAGTACTCGGGTCACGTGTTCATCCAAGCACGCACACGGACGCCCGCGGGCCGGTGCGGCAGAATCGGCACGTGGCCATCGAGACCCATCGACTCGTGTTGGTGCGGCACGGCGAAACGGAATGGTCGAAGTCGGGCCAGCACACCAGCCGAACCGATCTGGACCTGACCGGGCACGGTCGCGAGGAGGCGAAAATGCTCGCCGACGCGCTCACCCGCCTGCACCTGGACAATCCGTACACCGCAAGCAGTCCACGCAAACGCGCCGTGCTGACCGCGGAGCTGGCCGGGCTGAAGGTCGACTACGTCACCGGCCTGCTGGCCGAATGGGACTACGGCAACTACGAGGGGCTGACGACCCCCGAGATCCGGCAGAAGGTTCCCGGCTGGCTGCTGTGGACCGACGGCGCGGAGGGCGGCGAGAGCCTGGAACAGGTCGGCGAGCGCGCCGACAAGGCGGTCGCCCTGGCGCTGGAGCACCTGGAATCGCGCGACGTGGTGTTCGTCGGACACGGCCACTTCTCCCGGGCGGTCATCGCCCGGTGGGACGAACTGCCGGTGACCGCGGGTGCGCGGTTCGCGATGCCCGCGGCGTCGGTCGCGGTCTGCGGCTTCGAGCACGGGGTGCGCCAGCTGGCGGCGCTGGGGCTGACCGGCTGCCCCGCCCCGACCGGATCTGGATGACCGGCGCGCCGACGTTCGTGCTGAGCGGCCCCGGCGGAACGCTGGTCGCCGAAGGCACCCACACCGCGTATCGCGACGTCGCCGCCGCCCGGGCGGCCCTGCGCCGTGGGGACACGCCGATCATCATGGGAGCGTTGCCGTTCGATGTCGCTTCCCGGACGGCACTGGTGCGGCCGCAGTCCTACACGTTCGGCGGCGCGCTGCCGTCCTGGCCTATCCGACCGCTGCCGCGGGTGCGGGTGGCGGCCACCATCCCGGCTCCCGGCGAGCACCAGGCCCGGATCCGGCGGGCCATGGCCGCCCTGCGGAACCCGAACACCGGGTTGCGCAAGGTGGTGCTGGCCCGTGCCCTGGACCTGGTCGCCGACAACGCGCTGGACGTCCCGACGCTGCTGACACGGCTGGCGGCGGCCGATCCGGGCGGCTACGTGTACGGCGCGGACCTGTCGCCGGCCGGCGCCCGCTACACCGGCAGCGCCCTGGTCGGCGCCAGTCCCGAACTGCTGGTGGCGCGAACCGGTGAGCGGGTGGTCTGCCAACCCTTCGCCGGGTCGGCACCGCGCTCGGATCATCCGGACACCGACCGTGGCAACGGCGCGGCGCTCGCCGCGTCGGCGAAGAATCGGCTCGAGCACGCGCTGGTGATCGACGCGATGCGCAAAGCGCTCGATCCGCTCTGCGTCGACCTGCAGGTCGCGCCGACGCCGCAGCTGAGCCGCACCGCGGCACTGTGGCATCTGAGCACACCGATCACCGCCCGGCTACGCCAAAACTCCACCAGCGCTTTGGATCTCGCCCTTGCGCTGCATCCCACACCCGCGGTTGGCGGCGTGCCCACCGAGCATGCCGTCGCGATGATCGCCGGACTCGAGGGCGACCGGGGCTTCTACGCCGGCGCGACGGGCTGGTGTGACCGCCACGGCGACGGCCGCTGGGTGGTCTCGATCCGCTGCGCGCAGTTGTCTGCCGATCGGCGCCGTGCGCGCGCCTACTCCGGCGGCGGGATCGTCGCGGACTCCGACGTGGGCGACGAGTTAGCAGAGACCACAATCAAATTCAAGACCATCCTGGCGGCGCTGGGGGTGCCGACGTGATCAGGCGGGCCACTCCCGGCGACGCGGCGGAGCTCACCGCGATGATCCATGAACTGGCCGCGTTCGAGAACGCCGCCGAGGTGTGCACGATCACCGAAGGTCAGCTCCACACAGCGCTGTTCGGCGACCATCCCGCCGTGCAGGCACACGTGGCGGAGGTGGACGGCGACATCGCCGCCGGCGCGCTGTGGTTTTTGAACTTCTCCACCTGGGACGGCGAGGCGGGCATCTACCTCGAGGACCTGTTCGTGCGGCCGGCGTTCCGGCGCCGCGGGCTGGCCCGCGCGCTGCTGGCGGCCCTGGCCCGCGAATGTGTGGCGGCCGGCTACACCCGGCTGACGTGGGCGGTGCTGGACTGGAACACCGACGCGATCGGGCTTTACCAGGCCGTCGGCGGGCGGCCGATGACCGAGTGGATCACCTACCGCGTGTCGGGTCCGGCGCTGTCCGAACTGGCCGGGTCCTGAGGCTCGTCGACACCAGACACCCAGCGCAGCGCGGACGGGCTGAACAGCAGCGCGAGCGTGCCGATCGCGACGACGCCGATCGGGATGCCGTAGGCCGGCTGGTGTGAGCTCACCGCCATGGCCCACGCGGTGGGCAGCAGCAGCAGCTGCGCGAACACGGCCAGGCCGCGGCCCCAGCGCCGGCCGTTGAACAACGCCCATCCGGCCGCGAACACGCCACCGCCGATGATCAGGAACCAGGCCGCGGTGCCGAACGCGATCTTGCGCTGGCCGTCGACGATCCCAAGCACCGCCAGCACCACCCCCACGACCACCGCGGCAACGCCCTCGGCCGCCACGACGAGCCCGGCGCGACGCACGGCGGTCGGCGGCCGATTGGTCACCGCTAAAGCGTAGAGCCGTAGGCTGAAGCCCCGTGCGCGCCGTGCTGATCGTGAACCCCAACGCGACGTCGACCACCGCCGCGGCCCGGGACCTGCTCGCGCACGCGCTGGAGAGCCGGGTCAAGCTGACCGTCGAGCACACCGACGCCCGCGGCCACGCGATCGAGATCGCGCGGGAGGCCGCCCGCGACGGGGTCGACGTGGTGATCGTGCACGGCGGAGACGGCACCGTGAACGAGGTCGTCAACGGGGTGCTCGGCGCGCCGGGCAGTGCCCGGCCGGGGCCCGCGCCGGCGGTCAGCGTGGTCCCGGGTGGTTCGGCCAACGTGTTCGCCCGCTCACTGGGCATCAGCCCCGATCCGGTCGAGGCCACCAACCAGCTGGTCGACCTGCTCGGCGAGCACCGCCGCGACCGCTGCTGGCGGCGCATCGGCCTGATGGACTGCGGCGAACGCTGGGCGCTGTTCACCGCGGGCATGGGTGTCGACGGCGAGGTGGTCGCCGCGGTCGAAGCACAGCGCAACAAAGGCCGGCGAGTCACCAGCTCGCGTTACATCCGCACGACCGTGCCGCTGATGCTGCGCAGCGCCCGCCGCGAGCCGCGGCTGACCCTGCAGCTGCCCGGGCGGGAGCCGATCATGGGCGCGCACCTGGTGTTCGTCTCCAACGCCAACCCCTGGACGTACGCCAACACCCGAGCGGTCTGGACCAACCCGGGCACCACCTACGAGACGGGTCTGGGCGTGTTCGCGACCACCAGCATGAACGTCTGGTCCAACCTGCGGCTGGTGCGCCAGATGCTGGCCAAGCGGCCCCGGTTGCAGGGCAAACACCTGGTCCGGCACGACGACCTGGCCTGGCTGAAGGTGAGCGCCGACACCCCGGTGGCCAGCCAGATCGACGGAGACTACGTGGGGCTGCGCAAGGCGATGGCGTTCACGTCGGTCGCGGGCGCTCTGGCGGTGGTCGCGCCACCCGCACGGACCCGGCCTGACCTGGACTAACCAGCGCTGGGCGGGCGATTTCGGGCGCGAGTCGGGCGAGTGTAGTACAAACGAGTAAGGGAACTGCTAACAGACCAGGATAGTGAGATAGCCCACGAGTTACCGCGCGGTATTGACATCTGTTGAGCTTGTGAAACGATCACAGGCAACAGTGCCGAAACATTTCGTGTGCGCGGGTTAACAGCTGAAGTCATCTATGCGCGTATCGCCGCGCACACAGCAAGGAGAATTTTCATGGATTGGCGCCACAAGGCGGTCTGTCGTGACGAGGATCCGGAATTGTTCTTCCCGGTGGGAAACAGTGGCCCGGCTCTCGCCCAGATCGCCGACGCAAAGCTTGTGTGCAATCGGTGTCCGGTGACCACCGAGTGCCTCACCTGGGCGTTGGAAACCGGCCAGGATGCCGGTGTGTGGGGCGGCATGAGCGAAGACGAGCGGCGTGCGCTGAAGCGGCGCAACGCGCGCACCCGGGCCCGCAGCAGCGTCTAGTCGCCGCGTTCGGCGCGCACAATAAAATTCGGCGGATATAGCGGTTCGCAATTTTCCGGCGGCGGTAATTTGCCCGGTTAAATGCCGGGGGACCGCACGCGCCGACCAATCGGCACGCGCAAAATCACGTCGGTACCGCCCCCGGGTGCGTCGTGCATGCCCAGTGAGCCGTCCAGTTCGGTCGACACCAGGGTCCGCACGATCTGCAGGCCCAGCCGATCGGACTTCTCGAGGCTGAACCCGTCGGGCAGACCCCCGCCGTTGTCGTGGATGACGACGTCGAGCCAGCGGGCCGAGCGTTCGGCGCGGATGGTGACCGAGCCGTGCTTTCCGGTCGAGTCGAAGGCATGCTCGATCGCGTTCTGCACCAGCTCCGTGATGACCAGGATCAGCGCGGTGGCCCGGTCGGCGTCGAGCACCCCCAGCGCGCCGACGCGGGTGACCCGGATCTGCGCGTCGACGGTGGCCACGTCGCTCATGATCGGCAGGATCCGGTCCACGACCTCGTCGAGGTTGACCTCCTCGTCGACCGACATCGACAGCGCGTCATGCACCAGCGCGATGGACGACACCCGTCGCACCGACTCGATCAGCGCCTCTCGGCCCTCGGCGTTGGTGGTGCGGCGGGCCTGCAGCCGCAGCAGCGCGGCAACGGTCTGCAGATTGTTCTTGACCCGGTGATGGATCTCGCGGATCGTGGCGTCCTTGCTCAGCAGCGCCCGGTCGCGGCGCTTGACCTCGGTGACGTCGCGGATCAGCACCGCGGCCCCCACCGGCCTGTCATGCACCACCAGCGGCAGTGTGCGCAGGAGCACCGCCGCCCCGCCGGCGTCCACCTCCAGCCGCATGCTGGATCCCCCGGTCAGGGAATCGCGGACATGCTCGGCAAGCTCCTGCGCCTCAAACGGGTCCGAGATCAACGGGCGCGTGACGGTGACCATGTTGTGGCCCTCCAGCTCCGACGTCAGGCCCATCCGGTGATAGACCGACACGGCATTGGGGCTGGTAAACACGACGTTGCCGTCGACGTCGAGGCGGATGAACCCGTCCCCCACCCGCGGGCTCGAGCGCGACATCGGCAGATCGCCGACGTCGGGGAAGGTACCCTCCGACAGCATCTGCACCAGGGCGTTGGCGCAGTCGAGGTAGGCGATCTCCAGCGGGCTGGACTTGTGCCGAACGTCGAGCGCGGTCTGGTGGGTCAGCACCGCGACCACCTGGTTGTCGTAGCGGACCGGCACCGCCTCAACGATCAGGCCGTCCGCGGCGGCGCCGTCGCTGTCCCGCCCGATCGCGCCGGTGGCGAAGGCCGCGGTCACCAGCGGCACCCGGTGGGCGCCGGCAACCGTCCCCACCGCATCGGTCATCAGCACGGTCGGGGCGGTGTTGGGCCGGCACTGGGCCACGCACACCAGCGCGCCGTCGTCGCGCCGCACCCACATCAGGTAGTCGGCGAAGGACAGATCCGCCAGCAGCTGCCATTCGCCAACGACGGCGTGCAGGTGGTCGACCGCGTTGCCGGGGAGAACGGTGTGCTCGGCGAGCAGGTCACCGAGAGTGGACATGGATGCGCTAGGAGATCACCGCGATGAGGTCGCCGGCCCGAATCACGTCACCGACCGAGACTTTGACCTCGGTGACCGTGCCCGCCACCTCCGCGTGCACCGGGATCTCCATCTTCATCGACTCGAGCAGCACCAAGGTGTCCCCTTCGCCGACCTGATCGCCCTCGTTGACCACCACCTCGAGCACACTGGCCACGATTTCCGCGCGAACGTCCTCGGCCATCCTCACCCCGATCATGTTCTGCCCTGCCTGCCGCTCCATCGAACCACAAAGCGACATGAGAGGATGAGCGCAGCCGACTCAGGAGGATCAGCAATGGCCAAAAGGGGCCGTAAGAAGCGCGACCGCAAGCACAGCAAGGCCAACCACGGCAAGCGACCGAACAGCTGAGCGGCCGGTCAGCCGCGGATGATCGTGGTGCGGCTGATCTCCACCATGAGCCGCTTGCGCAGGCTCTCCGGCGCCTTCTCGCCGCCGCACTTACGGGCGATCAGCTCCTTGATCCGCTCCTCGACGCCGTAGTAGCGCAGGCAGCCCGGGCACTCCTGGAGATGGTGACGCAGCTTGTCGCGGGTCTCGGGTGTGCACTCGCCGTCGAGCAGCGTCCACACCTCCGCCATCACCGCCGCGCAATCGGGATGATCTGGGTCGACCGGGCCGACGGGCGTCCGAAACTCGCGCTCGCTCATGACACCTCCTGTGCGGTGTGCCCACGCATGAAACCGCGTTCCTTGGCCACGTTGGCCAGCAGCTCACGCAGCTGGCGCCTGCCGCGGTGCAGCCGCGACATCACGGTCCCGATCGGAGTATCCATGATTTCGGCGATTTCCTTGTAGGGAAAGCCTTCGACATCGGCGTAGTACACGGCCATCCGGAACTCCTCCGGCAGGGCCTGCAGCGCCTCTTTGATCTCCGTGTCCGGCAGCGCCTCCAGCGCCTCCACCTCGGCGGAGCGCAGTCCCGTCGACGAGTGCTCGGCGTTGGACGCCAGCTGCCAGTCGGTGATCTCGTCGGTCGGATACTCCGCGGGCTGGCGCTGCCGTTTGCGGTAGCTGTTGATGTAGGTGTTGGTCAGGATCCGGTACAGCCAGGCCTTGAGGTTGGTGCCCTCCTTGAACGACCGGAAGCCCGCGTAGGCCTTGACCATCGTTTCCTGGAGCAGATCCTCGGCATCGGCCGGGTTGCGCGTCATCCGCAGCGCGCCGCCGTAGAGCTGGTCGAGCAGCGGGATCGCGTCGCGTTCAAATCGTGCGGTCAGCTCGGCGTCGGTCTCATGCGCCGCCCGATCGGACCGCCCGGCGCCGTCCGACGACGCGCCGGGCGCACCTACGGCGTCGGTCATCGCGGTCCCTTTCCTGACGGAGTCGTCGACGAACGCCAGCCACGCCGGGCGCTCGAGGCACGCCGTCAACACCAGACTCCTTCGATCAATCGTAGAACCGCGGACCCACGCCGCTTGACTGCACCCAACAACACCACGTCGGGGGCCGCTTGTTCCTGGGCTCGCGGCGCCGCGGCGCACCGCGGGGCGGGCGAAGAAGTCAGGCGGGAATCGGCTCTATATGGTGACGCCATGTCCCTTTCCGGCAAAACCATGTTCGTCTCGGGGGCCAGCCGCGGCATCGGCCTCGCGATCGCCAAACGCGCCGCGCGGGACGGCGCCAACGTCGCGCTGATCGCCAAGACCGCCGATCCGCACCCGAAGCTGCCGGGCACGGTGTACACCGCGGCCAAGGAGATCGAGGACGCGGGCGGTGCGGCGCTGCCGATCATCGGAGACATCCGCGACGGCGACATGGTGGTAGCCGCCGTCGCCAAGGCGGTGACGCAGTTCGGCGGCATCGACATCTGCGTCAACAATGCGTCCGCGATCAACCTCGGCTCGGTCGCCGAGGTGCCGCTGAAGCGTTTCGACCTGATGAACTCCATCAATGTGCGCGGCACGTATGCGGTGTCGCAGGCGTGCATCCCGCACATGGCCGGCCGGGACAACCCGCACATCCTGACGCTGTCGCCGCCCATCAGCCTGGATAAGAAGTGGCTCAAGCCCACCGCGTACATGATGGCCAAATACGGGATGACGCTGTGCGCCCTGGCGCTGGCCGAGGAGTTGCGCAGCCAGGGCATCGCGTCGAACACGCTGTGGCCGCGCACCCTGGTGGCCACCGCGGCCGTGCAGAACCTGCTGGGCGGCGAGCAGGCGATGGCCCGGGCCCGCAAACCCGAGGTGTACGCCGACGCCGCGTACGCGGTCGTCACCAAGCCCGCGAACGTCTACACGGGCAACAGCCTGCTGTGCGAGGACGTGCTGGTCGAGTCCGGGGTGAGCAACCTGGCGGTGTACGACTGCGTGCCGGGCGGCGAACTCGGGCTCGACCTGTGGGTGGACAGCCCCAACCCACCCGGCTACCACCAGCCCTGAGCTCGCCGCCTACAGCAACGTCGGCTGGGTGCCCTGCGGCTCGGCGGGTTCGATCAATTCGGGCCCGTTGTTGCGGACGTTGTTGACCAGCGTGGACACCTCGCGGATCTGCAGCTGCGACAGGTCGGCGCGCACGGTCAGCAGTCCGGGGTCGAGCGGGCGGTCCGGGTCGAGCCAGCGGTCCCAGTCCCGCTCGTCGACCATCAGGGGCATCCGGTCGTGGATCTCGGCGAGCGGGCCGACCGCGTCGGTGGTGATGACCGTGCAACTGAGCAGCGGGGGCGCGTCCCGGTCGGGCCGCCACACCGACCACAGGCCCGCCATGCAGATCAGCTCGTCGTCGCCGGGGGTCATGAAGAACGGCGTCTTGCGGGCCTTGTTGTCGGCGTTGGGCCGCCACTCGTACCAACCGGTCATCGGGACCAGGCAGCGCTTGGTCTTGGCCGAGGACCGGAACGCCGGCGAGGTGCTCACCTTGTCGGCGCGGGCGTTGATGAGCAGCGGACCCCCACCCTGCGGCGCCCCGTCGGGGGCCGCCTTGGCCCACGGCGGGACCAGCCCCCACCGCATCAGCCGCAGCCGGCGGGTGGGCTCGTCATCGGGGTCGCTGTGCCTGCTGACGACGGTCGCGATGGTGGCGGTGGGCGCCACGTTATAGTTCGGCCCCGCATTCTGCTGCGCCGCCGTCGCCTCGTCGATGGCCTGAATCTTCTGCGCCAGAAGGGCCGGATCGGTGGTCACCGCGAATCGCCCGCACATGACTCCATGGTGCATCGCGGCCGGGAGTTACGGCAGGCCGGAGCACCATCGGTCAGACCGCGTCGATCACCAGCGACCCGAACCGGGCGATGGCCTCGAGGACATGGCTGACGCTGTCCCCCGGCAGCGGAACCTGCACCCACGTCACGCCGATCGCCGCCAGCTTGTCGAGGCCGGTCAGGTAGGCGTCGGCATTGAAGTCCCGGTTGCCGGGGTTGCCGCCGGCGAAGTTGGTGAACGTGATGTCGATTCGGTCGCAGTCCCGCCCGGCGGCGTCGCATCGGCGGCGCAGATCGTCGATGCCGTCGCGGAGTTTGTCGATGGTGTCCATGGCCGCGGTGCCCGCGGCGTCCGCCAGCCCGGGCGGCGCGGGAAACGGGCACCACCCGTCGCCGCGGGTGACGACCCGCCGACGAGCCGTCCCGGTGTTGCCGCCGATCCATATCGGCGGGTGTGGCTCGCTGCGCGGCCGCGGATGGGCGGTGATGCCGCGAGCGGTGAAGTGCCTGCCTGCCAACGTGATGTCGTCGCCGGTCCAGATTGCCCTGATCGCGTCGAGTCCCTCGTCGAACAGCGCGTTGCGCTCGTCGTAGTCGACCCCGAGTGCGGCGAACTCGCGCTTGAGGTAGCCCGCTCCGACGGCCAGCGTGAACCGACCGCCGGACAACAGGTCCAGCGTCGCCCCGGCCTTGGCCACCACGAACGGATTGCGGTACGGCAGCACGACGATGTTCGGGATCAGCCGGAGCGTGGTGGTGCGGGCCGCGGCGAATGCCATCGCGACGAACGGATCCAGCGCGTCGTGCCCACCGGCGTTGAGCCACCGGTGCGTGGGCGCCGGGTGATCGGTGAATCCGAAGCCGTGGAAGCCGGCCGCTTCGGCGGCTTCGGCGAGTACAGCCACCCCCGCACCGGACACCAGGTCGCGATCGCAGGGATGGCTGAGGATGGGGTAGGTGAACGCGTAACGCATTCTGAGAATGACGTTACCACCCCGGGGGTGTGCGACACGCCATCATGGTGGGGTGAGCACCGAGGTGTGGGCGGCACCGACGACCCCGACGCCCGTCCACGCCACGGTGCGGATTCCCGGCTCGAAATCGCAGACCAACAGGGCGCTGGTGCTCGCCGCGGTGGCCGCGGCGCAGGGCAGCGGCACGTCGACAATCGGCGGGGCGCTGCGCAGCCGCGACACCGATCTGATGATCGCAGCGCTGCGCGCACTCGGGATCGGCGTGCACGGCGACGGCGGCACGCTGACCGTCGGCGGACGGTTTGGCCCGGGACCCGACGCGCGGGTGGACTGCGGGCTGGCCGGCACCGTGCTGCGGTTCGTGCCGCCGCTGGCCGCGCTGGCTACCGTAGCGGTCACCTTCGACGGCGACGAGCAGGCCCGGGCCCGGCCCATCACACCCCTGCTGGACGCGCTGCGCACGCTGGGTGTCGCGATCGACGGTGCCGGCCTGCCGTTCGTCGTGCACGGCACCGGCGCGGTGGGCGGCGGCACCGTCGCGATCGACGCGTCGAGCTCCTCGCAGTTCGTGTCGGGCCTGCTGCTGTCCGGCGCGGCGTTCGAGGGGGGGCTGACCGTCGAGCACACCGGCGCCACGCTGCCGTCGGTCCCGCACATCGCGATGACCGTGGCCATGCTGCGCGCGGCCGGCGTCGAGGTGGAGGACGGCCAAGGAAGCCGGTGGCGGGTCGCGGCCGGCCGGGTGGGCGCGCGGCAGTGGGCGATCGAACCCGACCTGTCCAACGCCGTGCCGTTTCTGGCCGCCGCGGTGGTGACCGGTGGGACCATCCGCGTCGAGGGGTGGCCCGCGGTCAGCGTGCAACCCGCCGGCCACATACTCGAGATCCTGCGCTCGCTGGGTTGCGTGGTGCACCAAAGCGATACGTATCTCGAGGTGCACGGTGCGGCGATCTACGACGGGATCGACGCCGACTTGCGCGCCGTCGGGGAGCTGGCGCCCGCGGTGGCTGCGCTCGCGGCGCTGGCCAGCCCCGGCGCGGTGTCCAGGCTCACCGGGATCGCGCATCTGCGCGGCCACGAGACCGACCGACTGGCGGCGCTGACCGCCGAGATCAACGGGCTGGGCGGGCGCTGCGAGCAGACCGCCGACGGGCTGGTGATCACCGCCGAACCGCTGCACGCGGGAACCTGGCACAGCTACGCCGACCACCGGATGGCGATGGCCGGGGCAATCGTGGGGCTGCGGGTGCCCGAGGTCACCGTCGAGGACATCGCCACCACCGCCAAATCGCTGCCCGAATTCCCACAGCTGTGGGCGGAGATGCTGGCGGGCCAGGACCCCTGCTGTTGAGGCCAGGGGACTACGACGAATCCGACGTCCGGGTGCGGTCCGGCCGAGGGTCCCGGCCACGGACCAAGACCCGACCCGAGCACGCCGACGCCCGCCAGGCGATGGTGATCAGCGTCGACCGCGGCCGGTGGGGCTGCGTGCTCGACGGCCACCCGGGCGGCCGGGTGACCGCGATGCGAGCCCGTGAACTGGGCCGCACGCCGATCGTCGTCGGCGACGACGTCGACGTGGTCGGCGACCTGTCCGGGCGCCCCGACACGCTGGCACGCATCGTGCGGCGCGGACCGCGGCGCACCGTGCTGCGTCGCACCGCCGACGACACCGACCCGAGCGAGCGCGTCGTCGTCGCCAACGCCGACCAGTTGCTCATCGTGGTCGCGCTCGCCGATCCGCCGCCGCGCAGCGGCCTGGTGGACCGGGCGCTGATCGCGGCCTATGCCGGCGGCCTGACGCCGATCCTGTGCCTGACCAAGACCGATCTCGCACCGTCGGAGCCGTTCGCCGCGCAGTTCGCCGACCTGGACCTGACCATCACCACCGCGGGCCGCGACGACCCGCTGGACGCGGTGGCGCCGCTGCTGGCCGGCAGGACCACCGTGCTGCTGGGGCACTCCGGAGTCGGCAAGTCGACGCTGGTGAATCGCCTTGTGCCGCAAGCGGATCGGGCGGTCGGAGAGGTCACTGACATCGGTCGGGGACGGCACACGTCCACCCAGTCGGTGGCGCTGCCGCTTGGGAACGGCTGGGTGATCGACACACCGGGCATCCGCTCCTTCGGGCTCGCCCACATCGAGCCCGACGATGTGCTGCTGGCGTTCTCCGACCTCGCCGAGGCGATCAAAGACTGCCCGCGCGGCTGCGGGCATCTGGGCCCACCCGCCGACCCGGAGTGCGCGCTGGACACGCTGACCGGCGCGGCCGCTCGCCGGGTCAGCGCGACCCGGCGGCTGCTGGCGATACTGACCCAGACATAGCAAACCTCGCCCGCGGCGCGGCCGCCCGGCGTATCGTCCGCTCAGGCACAGACCGGTCAAAGACGAGCGGATGGGGGTAAACGTGGCGTTCGTTGCATGGATGCGGTGGGTGGGGCGGCTGGGTGTCGCGGTGGTGATGGCGGCGGCGGCGCTGCCGGGCTGCGCCGGTGTGGATTCGCCCACCGCCCGGGCGTTCAGTCCGGGCGCGCCGGTCGAACAGCTGCAGGTGCCCTCGCCGTCGATGGGCCGGAACATCAAAGTCGAGTTCGAAAGCGGCGGTACCGGCGCCCATGCCGTATACCTGCTCGACAGCATGGAAGCACCCGAGGACGTCAGCGGCTGGGACCGCAACACGACGGCGTTCAACCTGTTCAACAAGTCCGGGCTGGCGGTCGTGATGCCGGTGGGCGGCGAGTCCAGCTTCTACAGCGACTGGTATCAACCGGCCACGGGTAACGGCCAGACCGTCACCTACAAGTGGGAGACGTTCATCACCCAGGAACTGCCGGGATGGCTGGCGGCCAACAAGAACGTCGCACCGAACGGCAATGCCGCGGTGGGTGCGTCGATGGGCGGCTCGTCGGCGCTGGTGCTGGCGGCCTGGCATCCGCAGCAGTTCGTCTACGCCGCGTCGCTGTCAGGCTTCCTGAACCTGTCCAACGGCCAGTGGCCGGCGCTGGTGGGGATCGCGATGCGATGGAACGGCGGCTTCGACCCCAACGCGATGTGGGGTCCGTCCGGTGACCCGGCGTGGGCGCGCAACGATCCCACCACCAACGTCGGACGGCTCGTCGCCAACAACACCCGCGTCTGGGTGTACTGCGGCAACGGCCAGCCGACGGACGTAGCGTTCGCCAATCCCGCGCCGGTGGCCGGCGGCGAAGGCTTCCTGGAGGGCTTCGCGATCGACAGCAACGTGGCCTTCCGCGACCAGTACCTCGCGGCCGGCGGCAAGAACGGGGTGTTCGACTTCCCAGCCAACGGCACACACAACTGGGGGTACTGGGCGCAGCAGCTGCAGCAGCTGAAACCCGACCTGCAACGCGTGGTCGGCGTCAGCGCGAACGCTTGATCGGGCGCCAGCCCCGCACCGTGGCGATCGCGGTCTTGAGGCCGCGCCGCCGCCCGGTCGCCGGATCGGTGTGCGCGAAACCGGGCTCAAGCGCGGTGAACATCTTCTCGCTGCGGGTTTCCGGCGCGTCGTCGACGGTGTCGGTCAGGTACTTGTCCGGCAGCGACAGTTTGGCGATCGTGCGCCACGCCTTGCCGTACTGGACGAGAAACGATCCGGTGGTGTAGGGCAGATCGTACTTGTCGCACACCTGACGCACCCGCACGGAGATCTCGGCCAGCCGATTGCTGGGCAGGTCCGGGTAGAGGTGATGCTCGATCTGGTACGACAGGTTGCCGGTCATGAACGCCATCACCGGGCCGGCGTCGATGTTCGCGCTGCCGAGCATCTGACGCAGGTACCACTGCCCGCTGGTTTCATTCTCCAGGTCGGTCTTGGTGAATTTCTCTGCGCCGTCGGGGAAATGACCGCAGAAGATCACCGCGTTGGCCCACACGTTGCGGATCACGTTGGCCATCACGTTGGCGGTCGCCGTGGACTTGTAGGTCGCAGCGGGCGACAGCGAAGTCAGCGCCGGGAACGCAACATAGTCCTTGAACAGCTGCCTGCCGGCCTTGGTCGACATCTCGCGCAGCCGCACCTTGGTCGCGTCGCGATCGGCCCGACCCTTGAACAGCTTGCCCATCTCCAAGTGCTGCAACGCAACTCCCCACTCGAACCCGAGCGCGAGCGTGGTGTTCCACAGCAGGTTGGCGAGGTTGTAGCGCCTCCAGCGCTGGTCGCGGGTGACGCGCAGCATCCCGTAGCCGACGTCGTCGTCCATGCCCAAAACGTTGGTGTATTTGTGGTGCTGGAAATTGTGGGTGAACCGCCAGTGCTTGGCCGCGCCGCCCATGTCCCATTCCCAGGACGACGAATGGATCTCTGGATCGTTCATCCAGTCCCACTGGCCGTGCATCACGTTGTGGCCGATCTCCATGTTCTCGATGATCTTGGCCAAGCCGAGGGTCGCCGCGCCCGCCCACCAGCCGGAGCGTTTGGAACTGGCGGCGAGGATCACCCGGCCCGCGACCTCGAGGGTGCGCTGCGCGGCTATGGTACGGCGGATGTGGCGCCGGTCGCGCTCACCACGGGAGTCCTCGATGTCCCGGCGGATCGCGTCGAGCTCGACGGCCAGGCTTTCGATGTCCGCGTCGGTCAGGTGAGCGAACGCCGGCACGTCTGAGATCGCCATCGCCTCTTCTTTCGTCGTTGTCTACCTACGGTAGCGTAACCTACGACGCCGTAGGTTACCAGCCGGTACACATCACACGTCTAGCACGCAATCACCGGACGGCGCCGAAATGCAGGTCTGGACCCGGGTACCCGGCTCCCGCTCGGCGCCCGAGCGCAGGTCGCGCACGTGCCCGTCGAGCAGCCCGACGACGCAGGACTGGCAGATGCCCATCCGGCACCCGAACGGCATCGGCACGCCGACGTTCTCGCCGGCCTCCATCAGCGACGTCGCCGCGTCAGCGGTCACCGTCTTGGCGCTGCGCACGAACGTCACCCGCCCGCCTGCACCGTGGCGTGCCGGCCGGGACACCGCGAACCGCTCCAGGTGCAGCCGCGCGCCGACATGCGCGTCGGCCCACACCCGCTCGGCTGCGTTCAGCATGCCTTCGGGTCCGCAGGCCCACGTCTGGCGGTCCCGCCAGTCCGGAATCTCGTCGCCGAGCCGGGCCAGGTCCAGCCGGCCCTCGGCGCGGGTGAAGCGCAACTTCAGCCGGTAACCAGGATGGTTGCGGGCGAACTCGGCCAGCTCGCCGGCGAACATGGCGTCGGACTCGGCGGGTGCCGAGTGCAGGTGCACGATGTCGGTCACCTGATTGCGGCGGGCCAGCGTGCGCAGCATCGACATCACCGGGGTGATACCGGATCCGCCGGTGAGGAACAGCACCGACGCCGGCGCGGGATCGGGCATCACGAAATTGCCCTGCGGCGCCGCCAGCCGCACAATCGTGCCGGGCGCGACGCCGCCCACCAGGTGGCTCGACAGGAACCCCTCGGGCATCGCCTTCACGGTGATCGCGATCGTCCGGCTGAATCCAGATGCCGCCGACCAGGCGGCTCCGGGCGTTTGCGGGGTAGACGTCAGCGAGTACGACCGCCAGCGCCACCGGCCGTCGACCAGCAGCCCGATTCCGATGTATTGGCCAGGCTGGTAGTCGAATTCGAAGCCCCAACCGGGCTTGATCAGCAGGGTCGCCGAGTCGGTGGTCTCGCGGCGCACCTCGAGCACCCGGCCGCGCAGTTCCCGCGCCGACCACAGCGGGTTGGCCAGCTGCAGGTAGTCGTCGGGCAGCAGCGGCGTGGTGATGCGGCCGGCCAGCGCGCGCAGCGCCTTGGCGACCGGGTGTCTGGCTCCGGCCGCGGAAATCGTCGGACGTTGCGTCTCGGCGACCACCGCGGTGGGCTTGGGGATCTTCGAACGCATCGCACTCCCGTTAAGTTCCATCCGAAACAACCTACGGTACCGTAACCTACGGTGGCGTAACAACCCACTCGGTGGTCAGAGCAGGTCGAGCAGAAACGGCAGTTCCTGCGGCGCGTACCAAGCCAAATCATGGTCCTGCGCGTCACCGACCACCAGCTCGGCATCCTCGTCGCCGAGATCCGCCGCGTCGATCGCCTCGATCGCCGCGGCCACAGCCGCCTCGGCGTCCGCGTTGTCGACGTGCGCGCAGATCACCCGCTCGAGGGGCACCGGGCCCGCCAGCCGGACCACGGCATCATCGAGGTCGGGGCGCGGCGTCGCGTCGTCGACCTCGGCCACCAGCACGGCCCGCCGCCGGGGCAGTGCTTGCGGCTGATCGACCGCGAGCAGGCGCAGCGACGCCAGCGCCGCATCGCGCAGCGCCACCTCGGCGAGCTCGTCGTCGTCACCCTGCGCGTAGGCCTCCCGCAGCGCCGGGGTGAGGGCGAACGCGGTGCCGTTGACTGCGCGCAGCTCGGCGTCGGCGACCAATCGCTGCAACATGGCCAGGGTCACCGGCACGTAGACCCGCATCACGACAGTCCGGCGGCGTAGTCGTCGACGTAGTGGTACACCTCCCGGGGCGGCCTGCGGTAGGTGGCGGAATGCACCGGCCGCTGCGGCAGCTCGACCTCGGGGGGCGGCACGTCGCGGTAGTCGATCGTGGACAGCAGGTGGGCCATCATGTTGAGCCGCGCGTGTTTTTTGACGTCGGATTCGACGACGTACCACGGGCTTAGCGGGGTGTCGGTGTGGCGCATCATCTCGTCTCGGGCGCGCGAATAGTCATCCCAGCGGTACACCGACTCCAGGTCCATCGGGCTGAGTTTCCACTGCCGCATCGGGTCGTTGAGCCGCGACCGGAACCGCCGCAGCTGTTCGCCGTCGGACACCGAGAACCAGTACTTGCGCAGCAGCATCCCATCGTCGATCAGCATCTGCTCGAAGATCGGTGTCTGGTGCAGGAACATCGAATGTTCCTGCGGGGTGCAGAATCCCATCACCCGCTCGACGCCGGCACGGTTGTACCACGATCGGTCGAACAGCACGATCTCGCCCTTGGCCGGCAGGTGCGCGATGTAGCGCTGGAAGTACCACTGGCCGCGTTCCCGCTCGGTGGGCGCGGGCAGCGCCGCGATGCGCGCGACGCGGGGATTGAGGTATTCGGTGATGCGCTTTATCGTGCCGCCCTTGCCGGCCGCGTCACGGCCCTCGAAAACGATCACGATCCGCGCGCCGGTGTGGCGCGTCCACTCCTGCAGCTTCACGAATTCTGCCTGCAGACGGAACAATTCGGCTGCGTAGACATCGTTGGCGATCTTGCGTCGCCGCGCTTTCTGGTTGCCCACTGCCGAATCGTACTGCGGGGCGCTACTGTGCGGCCTCGAGCAGCTCGTCGAGCGATTCGCGCAGCAGCGTCGGCAGCACATCCACGTCGCTCATCGCGTCGCGGTCGGCGTTGATGCCGAAATAGACGTTCCCGCAATAGGAGGTCACGCCGATGGCCAGCACCTGGTTGTGCAGCAGTGGCGGCACCGCGTAGGTCTCGAGCAGCTTGGCGCCGCCGACATACATCTGCGACTGCGGACCGGGCACGTTGGTCATCAGCAGGTTGAAGACACGGGCGGAATACGTGGTGGCCACG
>Ga0213881_10000780_pt1 | contig 17550 bp, 13 predicted proteins | sample BarmaccoBMER_R08_FD_160104 | JGI IMG/M metagenome (GOLD analysis project Ga0213881, IMG submission 160104) | Barbacenia macrantha exposed rock microbial communities from rupestrian grasslands, the National Park of Serra do Cipo, Brazil - ER_R08 ... | reverse complement strand
CTGGAGAATGCTAAGCGCGATTTTTTTCATCGGCGGAAGCGTTCGTTCCAGATCGCCCGCGATTGCGCAATCTCTTCCGCCGTGCGGCGCGGGCTCAATTCCCAGACGATTTGGCAGTCTGCCGGCAACATGCGCGTGAGTGTCTCCAGATTTTTCATGTCGCCGAGAAATGGCGGCTGATGATCCTGCGCCGGCCACTTCACGTCCTGCATGTGGCAGCCGATCGTGCGCGGTGCTATTTCGCGCAGCCATTCGGCGTGCTCGAGAAACCCGAGGTTTTCTTTCACCTGAATGTGACCCATGTCGTGCCAGTAACCTGCATGCGGCGAAGCCAGTTCATCCAGCAACGCCGGCAGCTCGCGCTCGCTCGGAATTTCTTCGTAGCCGCGCCGGCCTTCGATGCCGAGTCGAATCTTCTTTTCCGCGGTGCGCTCGAGAATCGGTTTGAGGCATTCCTTCACGCGCTCCAAGTACATAGGAGCGCGCTGCTCGCGCGTTTTTACCGCGTTCACTTTTTTGCGCACGTACTTACGCGAGAGCAGTTGATCAGTCTTTGCCAGCTCAACCAGTTCATCCGTGATCGGGCTCATGCGCACCGACCCACAATGCAGCACGACGAATTGCGCTTGCAGCCGCTCGGCGAAATCAATCGTCTGCAACGTTTGTTTTATCGCGCGCTCGCGTTCGCGCCTGTCGGCCGAGGACATCTCGTAGCAATCAGGCGACGCGGTCATCACTTCCACCGGCAACGGACAGAAGTTATGCAAACTACTGAAGCGTACTTCGCCGGCTTCAAACATTTTTTGAATGCCAGGCATCAAGGAAATGCGAATGCCGTGGCCGAGCTCAACAAGATCGAAGCCGAGGGCTTTGATCTCGCGCAACATCTCGTCGCCGGAAGTGTGGCGGCCGGAATTCCACGACGTGGAAAAAGCAATCGGTCGCGCAAAGCTCACGCGACGGCAGCTGGTTCTGCTTCCCGCTCGACTTCAGGAATGGTCGCGCCGGTTCTTTCACACCCGCGCCGTCCCGCCATTTGCAAAACAACAACGCCAATCAGGCCAAACGCTATCGCGGAAATGGACAACGTGAGCCGCATGCCGATGGCATCAGCAAGCGCGGGAATACCGAGACCGGCGAGCGGCATCAACCCAAAAAAGCTCAGGCCGAACACGGCCGAAATGCGCCCGCGCAACGCCGCCGGCGCGCGCTCCTGCACGATGGTATTCGCAAGACCGAAGTTCATGGAAAGTCCAACGGCGAGAATGCCCATGGCGACGGCTGTGATTGTGAAACTGTTGAATCGCGACAAACAAAACAGCGCCGCGCCGACGACGATGACGCCGCCGGTCATAAAATGAAATCGATGATCGCGCGCGATGCTGAGGAGCCCGAGCGCGCCCATGAGCGAGCCGGTGCCGGAAAACGCCATCAGCGTGCCGAGTTGCTCCGGGCCGAGGTGGAGCACGTTCTTGACGTAAAGTGGCAACATCACTCCAATCACCGGATAGACGAAGAGCGTCACGGAAGCGATGAGCACGATGAGCAAAAGAATTACCCGGTCCTGCCGTACATAACGAAATCCTTCCGCAAAACCGCTTTGGCGTTGCTCTTCCTCTTCGGCTGAGCCGCGGGCGCGCGGCGGCAATGTCAACATCGCGGTGATCATCGCGACAAATGAAATCGCGTTCGCGAAAAAGGCGGAGGCCGCACCCCACATGGCTACGGCGATTCCCGCCAGGGAAGGGCCGACGAGGCGTGAACCGTGAAAGACGGAGCGGTCAAGCGCGATGGCAGTGGCGATTTCGTCCCGCTTCACCAGTTCGGGCACGAGTGCATTAAGTGCTGGCATTTCAAACGCGATGCAAACGCCCAGAAACGCGGCCAGCGCGCCGATGTGCCAGATCTGAATGCGCCCGGTGAGAACGAGCGTGCCGAGAATCGAGGCGGACACGATCTGCGCGAGATTCGTGCTGATGAGAATCTTGCGTTTGTCGTAGCGATCCGCGACCGAGCCGCCGAACATGGTGAGCGCGAGACTCGGCAGGCCGGAAGCTAAACCGATGAGCCCGAGATACAGGTTGCGATTCGTCAGCGTACTCATGACAAATCCCTGCGCCATCACCTGCATCCATGTGCCGGTATCGGAAATGGCCGAGCCGATGATGTAACGGCGAAACGGCCCGGCATGCAGCAGCTTGAGCATGCCGCGATGTGATGCAGGTGAACTCATCTGAGGTGTGACTCATACGCGCGGGGCGATGAGCTGGCAATGCGAGTCACTACACGGGCCGAATCCGCATGTTGTAGAGGCGGGTGTCCTCACCCGCAACTTCTTCGACGCGCCGTTCTGGTGCGGCTGAGGACAACCGCCCCTACACCCTGGCCATTCCGGCGCAGCGAGAGGCGAAGGCTAAATTCCGTGGGGCCGGAGGTAATTCGCCCAGAGCAATAGCGCCACCAATACAAGTAGCGCGCCGATGATCACCGCGATCGCCTTTTGCGTATCTTTTTCCATTCTCAAACGGGGATGCTCGGATGAGATCGAGTCCGCGTCCAGCATTAATGGTGCGCCGGACTACGCAGTTGAACAGGCTCATTTATCCAACCCGAAAAATACGAGAGCCAGTCCGAACGTATCGATTAAGCCATGCGCGAGCACTGGAGCCCAAACGATGCGCCACCAAAAATGCGGGCATTTGAATCCGATTGCGCTCCAGCGTCCGTCACGAATCCTGACTGAGAGTAGACCCAGGACGAAAAGTATTGGGACCTCATTTGGCAGAACGTGGAAGACGTTGTGTCGGATCACGATCGCAGTTCCGAGCAGGAACTCGCACGCGCTGATCACTCGCGGAACACTATCGCACGGCTGGAATTCCGTATGATTGCTTTTCACGCCAAGCTGACGTTCGATTAGCACGGCACTCTCGTCGAGAGCCGTTTGCCGCATTCCGCGGCGTGTTGTTGAGCATCCGCGGGATTACAGGCTCGCAGCCTGTGCTCACTGGAACAGATCCACACGATGCATCGCGTTGCCGGGCGAGCAGCGATTGTTATTTTGAACCATGCGCATTGATCGGTTTACGCAGAAAATGCAGGAAGCGCTCCAGGCGGCGCAGGATCTCGCCTCGCGCGAACAGCAGCCGGAGATCGGGAACGAACAGTTTTTGCTCGCTCTTCTCGAACAGAGCGAAGGCGTGACGCGGCCGCTGCTGGAGAAAATTGGCGCCGCGCCGGATGCGGTGCGGGCGCGCATTGAGGCTGAGCTGTCGCGGCGGCCAAAGGTGAGCGGCGCGATTTCAGATCTGCGCATGTCGAACGATTTGCGTCGGACGCTCGATGCGGCGGAATCGGAAATGACCAAGCTCCGCGATGAGTACGTCAGCGCGGAACACTATCTTCTCGCGCTTTCTAACGAGAACAATCCGGCAGCGAAGGCATTGAAAGACCTCGGCGTTACACACGCGAAGCTGATGCAGGCGTTGCAGCAGGTGCGCGGCTCGCAGCGTGTGACGGATCAGAATCCCGAGGGTAAGTACCAGACGCTGGAGAAGTACGGGCGCGATCTGACCCAGGCCGCGCGGCGGGGGAAGATCGATCCGGTTATCGGGCGCGATAATGAGATTCGGCGCGTCATGCAGGTACTTTCGCGGCGCACGAAAAACAATCCGGTACTCATCGGCGAGCCCGGCGTGGGCAAGACGGCGATCGTGGAAGGCTTGGCGCGCCGCATTATTTCCGGCGATGTGCCGGAGTCGCTGAAAAACAAACGCATCATCGCGATGGATATCGGCGCGATGGTGGCAGGCGCGAAGTTCCGGGGAGAATTCGAGGACCGATTAAAGGCGTTCCTTAAAGAAGTCACTGACTCGCAGGGAGAAATCATTTTGTTCATCGATGAGCTGCACACGATCGTGGGTGCCGGCGCGGCGGAAGGTTCGGTGGACGCATCGAACATGCTGAAGCCGATGCTCGCGCGCGGCGAGCTGCGGACCATTGGTGCGACTACGCTGGATGAGTACCGCAAGTACATCGAGAAGGACGCGGCGCTGGAACGGCGGTTTCAGCCGGTGATGGTAAATGAACCGAGCGTAGAGGACACAATCGCAATTCTGCGCGGACTGAAAGAACGATACGAAGTACATCACGGCGTGCGAATTACCGATGCGGCTCTTGTCGCAGCGGCGGTACTTTCCCATCGCTACATCAGTGATCGATTTTTGCCGGATAAAGCAGTCGATCTCGTGGATGAAGCAGCTTCACGTTTGAAGATTGAGCTCGATTCCATGCCGACGGAAATCGACGTGATCGAGCGCGAGATCATGCAGCGCGAAATGGAGCGGCAGGCGCTGAAGAAGGAAAAGGATCCGGCGAGCAAGGACCGGCTGCAAAAGCTCGAACGGGAGCTGGCGGAGCTGAAGGAAAAATCGAGCGCGATGAAGGCCGAGTGGCAGAAGGAGAAATCGCAGATCGACGAGCAGGCGAGGATCAAGGAACAACTGGACCAAGTTCGTACTGAACTCGAGCGGGCGCAGCGACGCGGCGAGTTGGGCAAAGCAAGCGAGATACAGTACGGCAGGATTCCCGAGCTGGAGAAAAAGCTGGCACAGGCTGATGCGAAAACGAAGGGTGATGGAGCGCGTCCCCGTCTGCTGCGCGAGGAAGTGACGGAAGAGGACATCGCGCAAGTCGTCTCTAGCTGGACCGGCATTCCCGTTTCGCGATTGCAGGAAGGCGAAAAGGCAAAGCTTGTCCGCCTGGAGCAGCATTTGCACGAGCGCGTGGTCGGTCAGGATGCGGCGATCAAAGCCGTGGCCAACGCAGTGCGGCGTGCCCGCGCCGGCTTGCAGGACCCAAATCGGCCCATCGGCTCGTTTATTTTCCTCGGCCCGACCGGCGTCGGCAAAACAGAGCTGGCGCGCTCATTGGCGGAGTTTTTGTTCGATGACGAGAACGCGATGATTCGCATCGACATGAGTGAGTACATGGAGAAGCACACCGTTGCGCGGTTGATCGGCGCGCCGCCCGGCTACGTGGGCTACGAAGAGGGCGGGCAACTTTCCGAAGCCGTGCGCCGCAAACCGTACTCAGTGGTGTTGTTCGATGAAATCGAGAAAGCGGCGCCGGATGTCTTTAATGTCCTGCTGCAAGTGCTCGATGACGGACGCATCACCGATGGCCAGGGTCGCACGGTTGATTTCAAGAACACGGTCATCATCATGACCTCAAACATCGGGTCGCAATTCATCACCGAAGAAGAATCGAGCGAGCGCCGGACACGGCTGGTCATGGATGCGTTGCGCGCACATTTCCGGCCGGAGTTCCTCAATCGCGTGGACGAAATCATCATCTTCGATCGGCTGACTGAAGATGACCTGAAGAAGATCGTAGAGATACAATTGCGCGGGCTGAGCAAACGTCTAGCGGAGCAAAACATCACGTTGCGGCTGAGTGATGCTGCCAAGGCGTTCATCGCGCGTGAAGGGTACGATCCGGTGTATGGCGCGCGGCCGTTGAAGCGGGCGATCCAGAGCGATATTCTCAACCCGCTCAGCCTCGATCTGCTCGAAGGGAAATTCCACGAAGGGGAAACGATCCAGGTGGACGCAAAGAACGGGTCGCTGGCCTTCTCAGCGGGTTGACGCGACATCGCGTACTCGCGATCGCTCTCCTTGACTGTTTTCGCACAAATGTGGGAGCATGAATCCGCTTTCGCACGACAGCGCTTTGCCTGCGTACTTGTTTCACAAGTTGCAGGCCGGTGCCGTCGAAAAAGTTTTCCAGAATGCCACACGCTCCATCACTTACAGATTTTGTCGCGGTGCTGATCATGTTTAGCACCATGTCGAGCGCTGCCGTTGTCGGCGGCCGCCAGCTTGCACGCCAGCAACGACGCCGGCGTCGCAGACGCCGCTCGCAGCTGCACGTGGTGTAAGTACGGGCGGCTTTTTCAGGCGCTTCCTATTCTTCGTCTAAACGAAGCGGCGTCTCCGGACGGACGAATTTCGGTTGCCAAGTTATCGCTTTCCGGCATCTTAGCCGTTCGGCCGCCACGTGGCGCGAGCTTCCAGCTTGCGGCCCAGCTTCGCTGGCAAAAGGCAATCTCCTGGAGGTTGCTCTACCATCACGCGGGCGATTCTTACTTATGGCGGAAACGACTGAACTTGTGCCGGAGTTGCTGGAAGCGGGCGTGCATTTCGGGCATCAGACCAAGCGCTGGAACCCGAAGATGCGGCCTTACATCTTCGAGCAGAAAAACCAGATTTACATCATCAACCTGGATGAAACCGTGCGGCAGTTGCGGCGCGCAACCGAGTTTCTCCAGGAAGTGACACGGCGCGGCGGCAAGATTTTGTTCGTCGGCTGCAAAAAGCAGGCGCAGGAAGCCGTGAAAGAAGCGGCGCTCGCGTGCGGCCAGTTCTACGTGAACCAACGGTGGCTGGGCGGGACATTGACGAATTTGACGACGATCCGGAAGAGCATCGGCCGGCTGAAGTATATCGAGGAGATTGAGCAATCGCCTGAGTACCGGAAAATGGGAAAGCAGGAGATCGCGGCCCTCAATCGCGAAGGAGCCAAGCTGCGGCGCAATCTCGATGGGATTCTCGACATGGCGCAGTTACCGGATGCGCTCGTGATTGTGGACACGACGCGCGAGCAGAACGCGGTGAACGAAGCGCGCCGGCTGAATATTCCGACGGTGGCAATTGTAGATACCAACGCCGACCCGGATATCATTGATTACCCGATCGCCGGCAACGACGACGCGATCCGTGCCATCCGCGTGGTTTTGCAGAAGCTGGTGGACGCGATTGTTTCGGCCAAGGCGGATTCGCCGGTGGCCGGACAAGCCGAGATGGCGGGTGTATCGGCGTAGCGCGACGCGTCGAGAGTTGATGGTTGAGGTTTGAGAGACTCTCAATCAGCCACTGCGCGGCTCTCAACTTTCAACTAACGACACTCAACTATTTTTCATGCAAATTGATCCAAAACTCGTAAAAGAACTCCGCGAAAAAACGAACGCGGGCATGATGGATTGCAAGCGCGCGCTGACGGAGGCCAACGGCGATCTTGGGAGGGCGGAACAGATTTTGCGCACAAAAGGCATCGCAAGCGCGAGTAAGAAGGCTTCGCGGGCAACGAAGGAAGGCATCGTGGCCAGTTACATCCACCTGCAAGGCAAAGTGGGCGTGCTCGTCGAGGTAAACTGCGAGACGGATTTTGTGGCGAAAAATGAGAATTTCAGGGCGTTTGTGAAGGACATCACGCTGCACATCGCCGCGGCGCATCCGTTGTACGTCAGCCGCGAAGACGTACCCGGCGCCTTGGTGGAAGCCGAGCGCGAGATTTACAAAGCGCAGGTCAAGGGAAAGCCGGAGCCGGTGATCAGCAAGATTGTGGAGGGGAAGCTGGAAAAATTTTACAGCACCGTTTGCCTGTTGGAGCAGGGGTTCATCAAGAATCCAGACCAGACGATCAAGGAGTTGGTGAGTACTAAGATCGCGGAGCTGGGCGAGAACATTGTGGTGCGGCGTTTTACGCGTTATTTGGTGGGCGAGCCGCTGGGGCACGATGAAAATAGTGATGAGTGACGCACTTCCGGGCGATGTTCCGGCTCGCTGAGACTCATCACGCGTCACTGTTTCCCGACACGCGCATTCGCTCGTCCGCGTGCGTTTCCTTTTAGCGCGGCAGGCGATTGCGCGCGCCGGGCTTTCAGGTGTTCTGGGGCCTGAAACACGGAACTCAACCTTAGGAAGAAAAAATGAAACTTGATTCGCTGGAACCGCTGTTCGTCGAGGAACTGCGGGACATCTACAACGCTGAAAACCAACTCACGAAAGCGCTGCCGAAAATGGCTAAAGCGGCCAGCTCGGAAGAACTAAAGAGCGCTTTTCAGGAGCATCTCGAGCAGACGAAGGAGCACATGGAGCGATTGGAGGAAATCTTCGAGGAGCTCGGCAAAAAGCCGACGGGAAAAACCTGCAAGGCGATGAAGGGGCTCATCGAAGAAGGCTCCGAGATGATGCAGGAAGATGGCGAGGACTCGGTTATTGACGCGGCGATTATCGCGGCAGCGCAAAAGATCGAGCACTACGAGATCGCCAGCTATGGCACGGTGCGGGCATGGGCAGAGCAACTGGGGAAAGACGATGCCGTTGATCTGCTCCAGCAAACGCTCGACGAGGAATCGGAGACGAACGAAAAGCTGACGGAACTCGCGGAAAGCTCGATCAACGTCGAAGCGAAAGCGGGAGAGTAGGGTCGTCTTAAGTACGGGAAAGCCGCCGGCGGGTTCTTGCACCGGTGCGGCGGCTTTTGTTTTCGCGCTGATGCCACCGCATTGTCGCCGTGTTGCATGCGCGTGACACAAGGCGCACCCTTCAACCGCAATGGGCTTGACCACCTACCGTCGCAAGCGCGACTTCGATGTCACGGCCGAGCCGGCCGGTACGTCGCAGCCAAAGGCGAAAACGAAGGCGGCGCGATTTGTCATTCAAAAGCATGATGCCACACGCTTGCACTACGATTTCCGCCTCGAGATGGAAGGTGTACTCAAGTCTTGGGCAATACCAAAAGGGTTGCCGTGGGCGCAGGCGGAAAAACATCTCGCCGTCGAGGTGGAAGATCATCCGATCGAGTACGGCGACTTCGAAGGGATCATTCCCGAGGGGCAATATGGCGGCGGCACGGTGATGTTATGGGACCGTGGGACGTATGAAGTGACTCACGCCGACAGCCCGCTGGCGGGTCTTCGCGCCGGCAAGTTCCACGTGATTTTGCACGGCAAAAAAGCGCAGGGCGAATGGGCGATGATCCGTATTCGCCCCCAAGGCGACAAGAACCAGTGGCTCCTCATGAAAACGGGCGGCAGCGTGAAGCCGCTCTCAAGCAAGCGCGATGATGAGTCAGTGAAAACCGGCCGGACGATGAAGCAGATCGCGGCGCAGGCGGATGCGGAGTGGCAATCGAACCGGGTGGAACAACAAAGTACGGGCTCCGAGTTCAAGTCGCGCATTCGTGCCGCGATCAAAAGGAAAACAGCGGGGGTGGCGGAGCCAAGCCGGTCGGTGTCCGACAAGAAGGAAGCTGGCAGTTTGCTCCAGCTCCCGAAAGCCAAAGCGCAATTCATCGAGCCGATGAAGCCGCGGCTGGTTGAGCAACTGCCGGCGGGCGGCAATCGGAGCTACGAGTTGAAGTTCGATGGCATCCGCGCGCTGGCGGTGAAGAGCAGCGGCCGTCGCGTGCAACTCATTTCGCGCAACGAGAAAGAACTTAACAAACGATTTCCCGAGATCGCGGCGGCGTGTGAGGAGATTGCGGCCGAGCAATTCGTCATCGACGGCGAAGTCGTCGCGGTGGACGAGGAGGGTCGCTCGTCATTCCAGCTTTTGCAGCGGGGCGAACTTGATGCGCAAGATGCGCCGCTGCTGTTTTACGCTTTTGATCTTCTGCAAATGAACGGCCGCAGTCTGCTGTCGTTACCGCTGACGGAGCGCAAACAGTTGCTTGGGGCGATGCTGCCGAAAACGAGTAACGCGATCCGTTTTTCCGGTGAACTTCCGGGTGAACCGCAAACGTTGCTTGAGGAAGTGAAGCGCCGCGGGCTCGAAGGTTTGATCGGTAAACAGCGCGATTCAGTGTACGAGCCGGGGCGGCGGAGCGGCGCATGGATCAAAATCAAGTGTGTCAACGAACAGGAATTCGTCATCGGTGGGTACACGCCGCCAGCCGGCTCACGTAAATTCTTCGGAGCGCTGCTCGTGGGGTACTACGACCGGAAGCGGTTGCTCTTTGCCGGCAAAGTCGGAACCGGATTTGACGCGAAATCGCTGGCTGAGCTGTACCAGAAAATGCGCTCCGAAAAAGCCGAGGCATGCCCATTTGCCGATCTGCCGTCGAAGCAAAACGGGCAATGGGTGCAGGGCATTACGCCCGGCGAAATGCGCAGGTGCACCTGGGTGAAACCAAAGTTCGTGTGCCAGATTAAATTCGCCGAGTGGACCCGCGATTTGAAATTGCGTCAGCCGGTATTTCTCGGATTGCGCGAGGACAAGGCCGCGCGCGAAGTGGTGAGGGAAAACGGATCAGCGGGCGCGTGAGCGCAGCGCGACCGACGCAATTGATATGACGAACAATAGTACGCCGAAGGTGCAGACAATCGCCGCGCCCGATGGAAAGTCGCCGTAAAACGACCAGAAAAGCCCGATGATTCCGCCGAGTAATGAGATGATCCAACCGAGCAAGAGGCGCAGCGGCGTGGAGCGGGCGAGTGTCACTGCGCACACAGCGGGCACGATTAAGTAGCTGAAAACGAGCAGTACGCCAGCGACGCGCACGAACACCGTCACGACCACACCGAAGGTGGCGTAGAAAAGAAAATCCCAGAGCCGAACCTTGAGCCCGCGCTCGTAGGCCGACGCCCGGTCGAACGACACAAGCATGAAGTTCCGCCGCAACAGGAAGTGAAGTACGCCGACGGCAACAAAGACGGCGAAACATTTCCAGACTTCCACCGCGCTCACGACCGTGATGTCGCCTACCAGCATGTTGCGGATTTCCTCGTTGCCGTGCGGTGACTTCGACAATAAAAGTACCGCGGCAGCGGCGGCCACGACGTACGCGATGCCGATGATCGCTTCCTGCGGGATCTCGCTTTCGCGTTTCCCTGTCGTCGCAAACAGGGCCGCGCCGACCAGCGTAAGAGCAAGCCCGATCGCGTAGGAGATGAAGCTCTCCGGCTCGAAGTTCAAAAGTACGGCGATGCAGATGCCGAGCGACGCCATTTGCGCCATGGCGATGTCGATAAAAATAATGCCGCGCTGGACCACGTGCAGCCCGAGGTAAACCAGCAGCCACGGCAAAAGAATGCAAGCCGCAATGGGCCAGAACATCACGTCAAACATGTGAATGGTGACGGGTGATCAGCGAACGGGTAAACGCGCTTGGTCTATTCACAGTTCACCGGTCGGTATTCAGATACTACCTCAGGGCCGCGGCCAATCGCGAGACCAGCGTGTCGATAAGTTCAATGTAAGTACCAGTGTTCGGCAGCGCGCCGGGATATTGCGCAAACTCCACCACCTTCGCGCCTGTGGCGCTGGCGACTCGCTCAGCAATTTTCCGGTCGTGATATGGTTCGACGATGACTGCTTTGATGTGCATCGCTTTCATCTGCTCGATCACTTCGGCGAGATGAGAAGGGGATGGAGGAATGCCGGGTTTCGGCTCGAGGAAGACATCAATCTCAATGCCGAAGCGATGCGCAAAGTACGGCCATGAATCGTGGTAAGCGGCGACGTGTTGACCTTTAAACGGCAGCATCGTGGCGCCCCACTGCTGGAGTTTCGCGTTGATGGCAGCTTCGAACTTTTTCTCGTTAGCATCGTAGGTCGCGGCATTGGCAGGATCCACGGCCGAGAAGGCGCGCGCGATGTGCGCCGCGATTGACTTGGCGATAATCGGGTCAACGCCGAAGTGCGGATTACCCATGGCATGCACATCACCGGCGGCCCTCGTGAGAGTCGCTGGTACTTCCATCAAGCGCACACCTTCGGATGCTTGTACTCTGCCCGGTTGGCCGAGTTCGATCTTCGAATTGCGGGCGTTTTGCAGGAGCGGAGGCAGCCAGCCGATTTCAAGCTCAGCGCCCCCATCGATCAAGACATCCGCCTCGCGCAGCGCGACGACAAAACTGGGCCGGGCATCGACGAAGTGGGGATCTTCCGTCGGCTTGGCCAGCACAGTTAACGAAATCTTGTCATCGCCGACCGCGCGCGCGAGTGCGCCGAAATCGGGGAGGGTAGCGACGACGTTGATTTTCGCCTGCGCGGCCGTGGCCGTGAGCAGAGCCATGAGTACGAGAAGTTGTTTTTTCATAGTTTTACAAAGCCGGAATTTGTTTCCCATCCGCTGCCCAGAAACTCGCGAATCGAACATCAGAACTTGTGCGCGCCGTGCGCGCCGAGGATAAATTCAAACTGTAGGAACACCGAGTCGGCCTGTCGTTCAGTCAGGAAGTAATTGGAGTCCAGAAAGTCGTGGTTGTACTGCAAGCGGAGCTTGGAAAATTCAGTCGGATACCAGGTGATATTCGCACTGATGCGCGAGCGACTCTGCCGGTCGGGGTCATCCGTGTAACGCGAATCCTGCATGTGCATGTAATCACCACGCAAGCCAGCAACCCAGCCTTTGTGGTAGCCCCAGAGCAATTGCGAATACATGCCCCAATCGTGAAACGTTTCCGCCACCGGGAATGTATCGTCTAGCCCGCGGCCCGCTTCGAAGCGGCGATACATCACTTCGTTTTGCCATTTCACAAACGGAAACCCGCCTTCCGCACGCGGGCTTTTCCATTTGTATAACAAATCTCCGCCATAAATCTGCGTCCGTGCATTCGGGCCGGTGTCATTTGAGCCGAAAGCTCCGCTCGCGCCGGCCAGGACCGTCTGCGTACTGCTCAGGTTGAACGACGTCTCGAAACGAGGTTCCCAGGCAAAATCGTAGAGACCGCGGGCTTCGCGATCGTTTGTCTCCCGCCCAAAGAAAATCCCGTTGTCGCCCGGATTGCGAAATGAGTACCCCGTGCCGCCACGACCGTTCTGCACCGCAAGCAGCAGTTGCGAGTACCACGGAAGCGGCAACGTCCACGAGATCTGCGCGCCGACGCCGCGTAATCCGTCCGGCCCCAGCAGCAGCCCGTGCACGATTGGATCATCGGCGAAATCCCACGTGTGCGGATGCGTCGGATTAATGCGGCCAAAAGGCGCGAAGAACTGTCCGCCGCGCGCCTGCAACCCGAACGGCAAGTTCGTTGTCTGCAAGAATGCCTCTTCAGCTTCCACTTCGGTATTATTGTTGTTGTCGAGCAGGAACACGATATTGGCGAAGCCTTCAAAGTACGGATCGACGGCGCCGTCCACCGCGAGCTCGAGATTGCGCGCATTGAAGCCGCGTTGTTGCGGATCGTGATCGCCCACTTCGAGGCGACTAAGATCACGATCGCTGGAATAGGCGAGCGCAAACATTCCATCGAAGGAAATGTTCATATAGGTGCGGCTGCCGCCGATTGTGATCGGCGCGGTGAGCGAGCTGCTGGTCGAGCTGGTAATCGCGCTTTCAGGTCCCGCCGGCGCTGTGGCACCGGTCGAAGCGACAACAGATTCGTCGGTAGTAGGAAAGCCGCCCGCCGTCGTCGTCGTCGCAGCCGCTGACGCGGACGGCGGCGGCGCAGGCGCGCCAGCAACGACCGAGGTGTCTGTTGTCGGAAACTGCGGAGCGGCCGGAGCCGGCGAAGCTCCCGCGATGGGAGACGGTTCGACGGTAGCATTTGCTGTTTGAGCGAGGTTCGCTTTCTCCAGCGCCGTTTGCTGATCTTTCACCTGCTGTTGCAATGCTTTCACCGTGTCCGTAAGCGCCTGGACCTGCTGGCGCAAAGATTCCATGTCGCTTGCCGGCGATGGCGATGGCGAGGGTGATGCACTCTGCTGAGCGAGGATCGCGAGGGGCAACAAAGGTACAAATGTGCTAACAAGAAAAATTTTTATCATGAATTTCCTCGGCAAGTTCCGTCCGCTTTTATGCGGATAAGAAGACGTTCTGCTCGCGTATGATCAGCAACCACCTAAACGCCACGGCGTTGCTGCCCCGCAAGGGGAAGATCACCGCGTCAGGAACGTAGCGGCGGCGCGTGCTCGAGCACGCTTGCGCTGAGGAAAAGCGGCGGCGTTGAAGGCGGCGCGAGGAGCGTGCAAAGGCGCCCGAACATCCGCGCAGGCCCGGCAGGCGCGCAGGCGGGCGGAACAAAGTGATGGTAGCTGCCTGACTGGAGCAACGTCACCACGCAGCCGTGATGCACTTGTGCGGCGTCAGCGTGAATGCGCTCGTGAAGTCCCGGCGCGACGGCCAGCACCAGCGCCCAGGCGAAAGCTGCGGCGAGGATCGCGCCAATGCTTTGCCGCTTCATTGCGGCGCGAGCATGTCCCGCCGGTGTCAATCGCGCAACATCTTTCGTCATCCTCAAACAAATCGCTGCCGCTGGCCTTCGGCCGTACCGACATTAAATTAGCGCCGGATGAAACGCGTCTTTGGGTTGGAGACGGAATTCGGCATCACCATTGACGGCGCTGAGTCGGTCGATGTCGTGGCGGAATCGATCGCGCTCGTGCGCAGCTACACCGAGCATGGCGCGCTGATGAAGTGGGATTACGGGCACGAAGACCCGCACCGGGATGCACGCGGCTTTCGCGCGCGTGAGCTACGCCAGGACACGGACGAATCCGCCTATTACGAGATCGACAAAAAGCGGCCGCTCAGTTTTCAGGAAATCAAAAGCGATCTCGTACTCTCGAATGGCGCGCGCTTTTACAACGACCACGCGCACCCGGAATATTCCACACCTGAGTGCACGACCCTGCGCGAGATCGTGGCTCAGGATAAAGCCGGCGAGCGCATCCTGGCCGAGTGCGCCCGGAGGCGCGACACACATCTGCCGGAAAACCAGCGCGTCCGAATCTACAAAAACAATACCGATTTTCTCGGGCACAGTTACGGGTGTCACGATAATTACCTGATGCGGCGGGATGTGCCCTGGGAACGCATCGTCAGCGGCACGTTGCCGTTCCTGATCACGCGGCAGATTTTCGCCGGCGCGGGCAAGATGGGCGTGGAATCAGAATGCGCCGCCAATGAACCCGGCGTTTTCCAGATTTCACAGCGCGCAGATTTCTTCACCGTGCTGGTCAGCATCGACACCATGAATCGCCGCCCGCTGGTGAACACGCGCGACGAACCGCACGCCGACACCAATAAGTACCGCCGTTTTCACGTCATCATCGGCGACTCAAACATGAGCGAATGGTCGACGGCGGTGAAGCTCGGCACCACCGCGCTCGTACTCGAGCTAATCGAGCGCGGGAAAGTACCGGCGATCGAGATCGCGCAGCCAATCGACGCGACCAAGGCGATCAGCCGCGATCAGAACCACGACTGGGTGATCGAGCTGCGTGATGGACGCAAGATTTCCGCGATCGATGTGCAACGGCTGTACCTTCACGCAGCCGAGGAAATCAGCGCGGAGAGCGACGAGAACCGCTGGGTTTTCAACGAATGGCAAAACGTGCTGAACGATCTCGAGCACGACGTCGCGCTTTGCCGGGATCGCGTCGATTGGGTGGCAAAGATGTTCCTGCTGCGTTCGCTACAGGAAGAAGAGAAGCTGGCGCCGGGTGATCCGTGGCTGCAATCGATCGATCTTGAGTACCACAATGTCGATCTCGAGCGCGGCTTGTACTACGAGCTTTTGCGCCAGGGAACGGTTCGGCGCGTCGTCACCGAAGACGAAATCCGCGACGCGATCTTTTCGCCTCCGCAAACGACGCGAGCGTTTCTGCGCGGGCGCGCCGTTGCCCGTTTCAATGAGCAGATCGAGTCGATCCAGTGGAACGAGATTGTTTTGGCCGATGGCACACGGGCCGGGCGCCGCGTCATCATGCCTGAACCAGCCGATGCGACTTTGAATACAACAATTCGCGAGAGTACGGATTACTCGGATTTTCTACGGAAGCTTGACGGCCGGACAGACGCATAGGGGAGATGATGAATCTCGCCGGCGCATATCGAGTATCGCTTTTGCTTCGCTAAGGTGGCTGGCTTGAGTACGGCAGCCGGGTAGTTGCGCCAGCGTAAACAATGCACTTAAGTACGACCGGAGGTCGAGGGATGAGAAGGTTGCTGTTTTTGCTCGCGAGTTGCTTCGCGCTCGTAATTGCGTGTTCGGCTTTTGGTTTTAGTCAGGTCATCGTCTTCGGCGACAGCCTTTCCGATGACGGTAACGTGGCGCATCGCGTGCGGGATGTCGTCGGCTTCAGTTATCCCAGTACGACCTTCGATTATAGCAACTATCGTTTCACCGACGACTTCGATACTTATCCGGCGTCGAAGCTGTACCACGGAACCTGGCATGAACAATTGGAGCAATCGCTGCTACAGCTTCCCGTCGCGACGAACAGTCTTGACGGCGGCAATGACTATGCTTTCGGCGGCGCGACTACGCAGGATGGCACCCAGCAACGCACCGTAGTTAATAATCCTTCGCCCATCGGCAATGGAAGCGTTTCGGTAACGATTGACAACATGGGCCAGCAGGTCGCCGATTACCTTGCCGCCCATCGCGCTGATCCTAACGCCCTTTACATAATCTGGGGCGGAGGTAACGATCTCCTCGGCGATGATAGTAGCGCCAATGTCACTGCCACCGCCGGCCGCATCGGCATCTTAATCCAGCGCCTGGCCAACGCCGGCGCACGCAGCTTCCTCATCCCGAATCTGCCGCCGCTTGGCGAAACACCGAGTTCACTGAGTGACGCCGCGCGAGCGTTACAGCTCGACGTTGCTTCCGTCAGCTTCCGCAATCAGCTTAACTCAGCAATCGCATCTACAAAGGCCAGCCTCGCTTCGCACCAGATAACCATCAACGTTTACATGCTCGATAACTGGCTGAATGGCATTCGAGTCCTTGGCGAGCCAGCGACATACGGCTTTGCCAATGTCGTTGCACCCAGTCAGGCACAGTTCGTCAACCCTGATCAATACCTGTTCTGGGACAACCTTCATCCTACTACCGCCGGTCATCGCGAGATCGCAGACCAGGCATATCGATCAATTATGAATCAGATTCCGCCGCAGGGACATGCACTGAATATCTCTGCTCGTGCGTTCGTCGGCACGGGCGAGGACGCGCTGATCAACGGCTTCATCATTACCGGCACCAGCCCTAAGACAGTTATCATCCGTGCTTTGGGCCCTACCCTTGCGAACTTTGGAGTCACTGGTGTGCTGGCTGATCCTACTTTGACTATTTACAACAGTGCCGGCCAGATGGTAGCTGCGAATGATAACTGGCGTTCTACTCAACAAAGCGCGATTGCGGCAACTGGACTGGCGCCGACCTATGACTCTGAGTCTGCCATCATCGCTACTTTGCCGCCCGGCAGCTACACCGCGGTAGCTCAAGGTAAGGATAACACCACCGGCATCGCGCTGGTTGACCTGTATGATCTTACCGTTTCCAGCAGTTCCATAATCAGCAACCTGAGTACTCGCAGCTATGTCGGCACCGGAGACAATGTTCTCATTGGCGGCCTGATTATCGGAGTGGGGGAGCCGCCTGTGGTAGTGCTGCGTGCAATCGGGCCAACCCTGAGCCGCTATGCCATCGTTCATCCACTCGCTGATCCGATGCTTGAGCTGCACGATGCCAATGGCAGCCTGATCGCAGCGAACGATAATTGGCAGGATACGCAGGCCGGGGCTGTGCGCGCGACACTGCTCGCCCCATCCGATCCCCGCGAAGCCGCAATCGTCGCACCTCTCAGCGCCGGCAATTACACCGCCATCGTGCGCGGGAAGAACGCCACGAGCGGCGTCGCCCTCATCGAAGCGGACGTTTTGCAGTAGCTCTTCGGCTTTTCGCAAAGGAGCGGCGCGGCGCTGGGGTGCGACCTTTTGCGTCGCCTCCCGCAATGGCGTTTCACGATCCTGAAATCT
>Ga0213881_10000779_pt1 | contig 17554 bp, 17 predicted proteins | sample BarmaccoBMER_R08_FD_160104 | JGI IMG/M metagenome (GOLD analysis project Ga0213881, IMG submission 160104) | Barbacenia macrantha exposed rock microbial communities from rupestrian grasslands, the National Park of Serra do Cipo, Brazil - ER_R08 ... | reverse complement strand
CACAGGCGAGTGCCCGCCAGAACGTGGTAACCCCGAAGTAGGCGTACAAGCCCTGTAACACGCCGCCGATCGGACGTGGATCGTCCCGCCACGGGGTGTAGAACCGCTCGCGCGGGTCGTCGTCGTGCAGCCGGGTCAGGTGCAGCAGGCCGCTGAGGCGGATGTGCTGGAACTCGTGAACGAGTGTGGCCGCCAATGCGGCGGCGTCCGATGGTCGGGAGATGGTCGCGCTGCCGAAGGCATCACCGGTGGAGGCACTGGGTATCCGGAACGGAATCGCCGGACGGGGCACCAGCGAGTCCAGCCCGGCGGGGAGGGCATCGGCGATGTCGGGAAGATGGTGGACAATCAGGCGCCAGGCCTGGTCGAGCAGGGCGTGCCACACGTCCACCTCAGCGTGATCAAGTCGGTGTGGTCCCACCGGCTCGTAGAGGCCCCGGTAGGGGTCGAGGTCGTCAAGGCGCACCGAGAGCACCTGCTCGCCGGCCCGCATCGTGAGCCGCGGGATGCCCCACCACCCCGGTGCGTCCACCGCGAAAGCGGGTGGCAGGGCCACCCTCGCGACGTCGTTGCTGACTTGCACCCGACCATGTTCGCTGTGCACCTCGGCCACCGAGTACGGTGAGTCGGCGGCCAACCGGACCAGGCCCAGGGTGGGCAGCATGGCGCTGCTGTTCCAGAGCGGGATGTGGGTGTGAAAGTCAAGCCCCGCGTGGATTGCGGCTGCGGCGGCCAGCGCGTGCAGGTGTCCGGCGTGCATCCACATCGGGCACACTCCAGTGATCCGGTTGCGGAGCAGCCGCGCAGTGTAACCGGCCCAGGAACCGGTATAGGGGTGGGCAAGGATCACCTCAAGGGCCCGGGGTGCCCGCTCCTGGACCCGGGCCAGCAGCTCCCAGGCATCTTCCGCCGGGGGGAGCGGACCGAACAGTTCCGGAACCTTGGTGGTCTCCTCCACCAGAGCCCGCAGCAGGAACAGCCTCCTGCTGCGCTCCGCGCGCCGCAACCGCCGCACCGCACCCGCTCCGCCTTCCCCGCGAGCCAGGTTGTCGAAGTCGGCCCAGGACAGGCGGTGGAGCGTGAAGCCATCACCGGTGTCGGACAACGCTAATCAGTTAACCCGTCGCTCTAGCAGCTCTGCCAGCCGGCGACAACGGTCGCCCGTGAGTGCGCGGTTTGTTGCATCACCCGCTGTACCGCTTGCCTGAGCACCGCGTCGTCCGACTCCCGCAACATCGTCATCGATACCGCACTGAGGTCGATCAGCCTGGATTCGACGCCCGGTTCCTGGTCGGCTGAGAGCGAGTCCATGGTGTAGTGCCCCCTTTGGTAGAGCACCAGTCCCCGCATCTTCTGGAGTCGAGGCGGGGGACGGCGCGGCCAGACCACGTCAATCCCATGATGCCCTATCCGAATGGGTTTCCGGAAGGGTTTCGTGGTCGGGCCGCACCGTCGCTCTACCCCGCCGGGCCTACCACACCGCTATTTGCCCGAATTGCTCCTGCGGGTAGGGGGCACCGGAGGTCACCGCGCTGAGCTGGCCATCGACCCCGAAGTGGTCTCTGGCGGTGAAGGCTGTCTGGTCGCCACGCCAGACGTAGTGCCGGTCGGCTTCCTGCAGTGCAAGGCGCCACTCGTTCAGTTCCCGCCGCTCGCGTGCTACGCGTTCGTACCGTGCACACAGTGCCTGGTCAGTCCATGAGGTACCCACCAGCGCGCCGAGGCACAGCAACAGCAGTCCGCCGAAGCAGACGATCAGGACGGCGCTCATCGTGATCGGCGGGACGTCCCGCCGCGGCAGCTCGGGCCCACAACCGGCCGTAGCGCCGCGCTCCTCATCGTGTTCAACCTGCGCACGACCTACCCCTTTCCGTGTGGAACAGATTGCCAGCCTCACCGTGCCGGGGGTGGCGGCTGCGGAAAAGGGATTCCTACCGGGAGCGAACCGGTAATTTTGCACATCAGCGGATGAGCCGACGAAGCCTCTCGATGTCGATCACAATGATCTTGCGGTGCTCGGTCTGTATGCAGCCACCGGCGCGCAGCCTCTGCAGGGCTTTGGTCACGGCTTCGCGTGACGCGCCGATCCAGCTGGCGAGTTCCTCCCGGGTGAGCCGCAGGGTGATCCTGACCCCGGATTCGGTCGGTTCGCCGAAGCGGTCGGCCAGTTCGACCAAGCGGCAGGCGACCCGGGCCAGGGTGTCGTAGACGCCGAACTCGGCCCGTTTGCGGTCCGCGTCGCGCAGCCGACCGGTGAGGGTGCGCAAGAGCAGCCACATTATTCGGGGATGGGCCTGCAGGAAAGCGGTGAAATCGGGCACCTTGATGGTCACAACCTCGACGGGTTCCATCGCGCTGACCGACGCCGAGTGTGGCTGCCCGTCGATCGCCGCGAACTCGCCCACCAAGTCCCCTGGCCCGCGTACCGCCAAAAATACCTCGGTGCCGTCCTCGGCGGTGTGGAAGACCTTGACTTGGCCCGAGATCACCACCTCCACTCGCTCGGAGCGGGTGGCCTCAAGGAACAGCAGTGCGCCGGCAGGCAGTCGATGCGGGCGGCCCTGCCGGAAAAGGTCGTTCCGTTCTTGCTGGGTCAGTTGCGCACCGAATCCCTGCCCCCCGGCAGCCTGATGTTCCACCGGGTCCCTCCCTCACGGTTAACCGCCCCGCGCTGCCACTAAGCACGATAACCGCTTCTACGATCACTACGTGTACCCCTATGCCCGGGCAGGTGAGAAAATGAATGACGGCGGCTCACCAGGCCCCACGGAGTGGAGGGAGGCGGTTGGCGTCGGACCCTGGCTGGGGCCGTGGCCAGAGGATCCACGCTACGACCCCGCGCTGCTGCGGGAGGGCGACCGCCGCAACGTCGTGGACGCCTACCGCTACTGGCGCCGCGACGCGGTGGTCGCGGCTCTCGACACCCGCCGTCACCCGCTGCACGTTGCGATCGAGAACTTCGACCACGACCACAACATCGGCACCGTGGTGCGCACCGCGAACGCCTTCGCCGTGGCCGAGGTGCACATCGTGGGGCGCCGCCGGTGGAACCGCCGAGGCGCCATGGTCACCGACCGCTACCAGCACCTGCGGCACCATGACGATATCGCCGAGCTCCTCGCGCACGCCGCCGAGGCGGGCCTGACCGTGGTCGCTGTGGACAACTCCCCGGGAGCGCAGCGGTTGGAGACCGCCAGCCTGCCCCGGTACTGCCTGCTGCTGTTCGGGCAGGAAGGGCCGGGCCTGACCCCCGAAGCCTGCAAAGGGGCCGCGCTGACCGTCTCGATCGCCCAGTTCGGCTCGACCCGGTCGATCAACGCCGGGGTGGCTGCCGGCATCGCCATGCACGCCTGGATCCGCCAGCATGCCGATCTCGGGACTGCCTGGTGAGCCAGTGGGCGGCCCGGGCCGCTGCGGCCGAGCGGGCGGTGCACACCCGCCACCTCGGCTGGCTGTGGGGGTTGCCGGCCACCCGGCTGGGACGCACCGGGTGGCCGGGGCGCTCGACGCACTGGCATTACTGGTGGCAGGCGCACCTGCTGGACTGCGCGCTGGATGCCTACCAGCGCGCCCCGACGCCGTGGCGGCGCGAGACCATCGCGGCCCTGGTGCGGGGCGTGCGGGTGCGCAACCTCACCGGCTGGGTCAACGACTACTACGACGACATCGCCTGGCTCGGCTTGGCGCTGCAACGCGGCGCGCGGGTGGCGGGGCTGCGCGCGCCGGGCGCGGAGCAGGCCATCCTGCGCCGGTTGCGGTCCGGGCGGGGCCCGGGCGGGGGGATGCGCTGGCGAGTTGGTGACGACTTCGTCAACGTCCCGGCCACCGGCCCGACCGCGATCTTCTACGCCCGCCGGGGAAACCTGGGCATCGCCGCGTCCCTGGTGGACTGGGTCCTGGAGCACCTGATCGACCCGCACACCGGCCTGGTCTTCGACGGGGCGCGGGTGAACCCGGACGGGTCGGTGCGCGCCCTCGAGCGGGCCGTCTACAGCTACTGCCAGGGGGTGCTGCTGGGGGCCTGTGTGGAGCTGGGTAAGGCCACCGGTGCGGCGCGCTGGTGGCAGCAGGCCGAGGCGACGGTGCGCGCGGTCGCCGGACACCTCACCGACGGTGGCGTGCTGCGCGGGCACGGCGGGGGGGACGGCGGGTTGTTCACTGGTATCCTCGCCCGCTACCTCGCGCTGGCCGCGGCCACCCTGCCCGCCGAGCCGTCCCGGCAGGTCGCCGCGCGCCTGGTGCTGGACTCCGCCGAGGCGGCCTGGCGCCACCGGGGGGTGGCCCACGGCGGTCCAGTGTTCAGTCCGCAGTGGACGGCCGACGCCCGCCCGCCCGGCCCCGGGCTGGCCGAGCGTGACCTGTCGGTGCAGCTGTCGGGTTGGATGCTCTTGGAGGCCGCCGCCGCGCTGCCGAGCCTCGGGCGTCCCGGCTAGGCTGATCAGTCATGATCGACCTCAAGGTGCTCCGGGAGGACCCGGAGCGGGTGCGCGCCTCGCAGCGGGCCCGCGGCGAGGACGAGGAGACCGTCGATGCGCTGATCGCCGCCGACGAGCGGCGCCGCAAAGCCGTCGCCACCGCCGACTCGCTGCGGGCCGCGCAGAAGGCGCTGGGCAAGCAGCTCAGCCAAGCGAGCCTCGCCCGGGGCAACCGTGAGGAGTTGCTCGGCCGCGCCAAGCAGCTCGCCGAGGAGGTCAAGCTGGCCGAAGCCGAGCAGGCCAGCGCGCGGAAAGCGATCGAGTACGCGCACCGCGCGGTGCCCAACCTGATCCTCGAGGGGGTGCCCGCCGGTGGTGAGGACGACTACGTCGTGCTCAAGCACGTCGGGACGCCACCGGAGCGGGATTTCCCCGTCCGCGACCATGTCGAGCTGGGTACCGCGCTGGGGTTGTTCGACCTTGAGCGCGGCGCGAAGGTCTCCGGGAGTCGCTTCTACTTCCTCACCGGCCTGGGCGCCCGTCTCCAGCTCGGGCTGCTGCAGCTGGCGGTGGCGCAGGCGGTGGCTGCCGAGTTCACCCTGATGATCCCGCCGGTGCTGGTCCGTCCGGAGATCATGGACGGTACCGGGTTCCTCGGCGCGCACGCCGCTGAGGTGTATCGGCTGCGCGAGGACGACCTCTACCTGGTGGGGACCTCGGAGGTGCCGCTGGCCGGCTACCACGCCGAGGAGATCATCGAGCTGTCCCGCGGGCCGTTGCGCTACGCCGGCTGGTCGTCCTGCTTCCGCCGGGAAGCCGGCTCCTACGGCAAGGACACCCGGGGCCTCATCCGGGTGCACCAGTTCGACAAGGTGGAGATGTTCGTCTACTGTCGGCCCGGCTGCGCCGAGACCGAGCACCAGCGCCTGCTGGCCCTGCAGGAGCAGATGCTCGCCGCGATCGAGGTGCCCTACCGGGTCATCGACGTCGCGGCCGGGGACCTGGGCAGCTCGGCGGCCCGCAAGTTCGACTGCGAGGCGTGGCTGCCCTCCGGGCGGGCCTACCGGGAGCTCACCTCCACCTCGAACTGCACCACGTTCCAGGCCCGCCGGCTGGGCATCCGCTACCGGGACTCCGAGGGGCGGGCCCAGATCGCCGCCACCCTCAACGGCACGCTGGCCACCACCCGGTGGATCGCGGCGCTCTTGGAGAACCACCAACGGCCCGACGGCTCGGTGCGGGTCCCCGCAGCCCTCCGGCCCGCTCTCGGGGGCATCGAGTTGATCACTCCTGGCTGAGGTGCCCGTAAGGTTCGAGGCATGCGAAGGCCGCGGCTGGTCGCCTCCGACGTGGACGGCACCTTGCTGGACCCGGTCGACCAGATCTCCGAGCGCACCCGGGCGGCGGTGCATCGGGTGGTGGCCGCCAGCGTGCCCTTCGTGCTGGTTACCGGCCGCCCACTGCGGTTCATCCCGCCGGTCGTCGAGCAACTCGGGCATGCCGGGCCGGCGGTGTGCGCCAACGGCGCGGTCCTGTATGACGCCGCGACCGATCAGGTCAGCTACACCGTGACGCTGGATCCCACCCAGCTGCGCGACGTCGCGAACGTGGTCGCCACCGCGCTGCCGGGCGCCAAGCTCGCCGTCGAGCTGCCTACCGGTGGTGCCGCGGTGAACGGGGTGGCGGCGTTCCTCGCCGAACCGGGCTACACCCACCCCTGGCCCGGCTCGGACGCCTTGGACGCGCCGCGCGACGTGCTGCTCGGCCGACCCGCGATCAAGCTGCTGGCCTGCCAGCCGAACACGAGCAGCGACGTGATGGCCGCCGCGGTCCGCGAGCTGGGTCCGCACCTCGAGGTCACGTTCGCCACCGGCTGCGGCCTGATCGAGTTCTCCGCGCCCGGTGTCACTAAAGGCACCGGACTGGCCCGGCTGGCCGGTGAGCTGGGGGTCGCGCCGCCCGACGTACTGGCTTTGGGTGACATGCCCAACGACCTGTCGATGCTGCGCTGGGCGGGATACGGGGTGGCGATGGCCAATGCCCATCCCGCCGTGCTCGAGGCGGCCGACGAGATTACGCGGGGTAATGCCGAGGACGGTCTAGCGGTCGTACTCGAGAGGTGGTTCTGAGCCCAAGTGGTGAACACAGTGGGGCTAGAGTGACCCCATGCTGACCCAGCCCACCACCATTGTCCGGTCCCGTCCCTCGACGATCCTGTTCACGATGTTACTCGCCGTGCTGGGGCTGGTGGTGGCCTGCGGCACGGCGTCAAACCCCAGCGGCGGCCCCGCGACGAGCGGCAACACGCCAGGCGGCGCTGTTGTCACCACGACACCCGCGGCCAACACCATTGTGATCAAAAATTTCGCGTACGTGCCCCCGTCCTTGACGGTTGCGCCCGGAACGAAGATCACAGTGATCAACGAGGATAAGGCCCCGCATACCGTGACGGCTACGGACCATTCCTTCGACTCCGGCACCATCGAGGGTGGGCAGCGCGGCGAGGTCACCGCACCCACCACCCCGGGCACCTATCCCTACATCTGCACGGTCCACCCTTACATGAAGGGAACACTGATCGTGCAGTGAGCCCCCGCCCCTCGGCCGGTGAGCTCCTGGCCCGCGTGGTGGCCGCCGCCGGGCTCGGGTATGACGCCTACGCCCACCTTGATCTCGCCAGCAGGTTCGACGCGAACACCGCCGTGATCAGTCAGGGCATGCTCTTTCGCGCCGAGACCGTGCTCGCCGTCCTCGCCGCGCTCGGGGTACTCCTCACCCGCTGGCGAGCGGCGGTGATCTTCGCTCTGCTGGTCGCGGGCAGCGCGCTGGGTGCGGTGCTGCTCTATCGCTATGTCGATGTCGGAGTTCTCGGCCCGCTGCCGAACATGTACGAGCCCGCCTGGTACCCGGAAAAGACCCTCAGCGCCGTTGCCGAAGCCGCCGCTGTTCTCGCCCTGGCTGCGCAACCGCTATTCGGCTCCGAATGGCGGTCACCGGGCTCTCGCTGAGTGTCATTTGGCTCCGAATGGCGTTGGAGGGGGTTTGCTGCGTTTGGTGGGTGGGTATGCGGGTCTGACCAGGATCGTAGGACGAAGGGAAACGGAATGATGGCGGGTACGTTGACCGGACGTCGGGTGGCCATCTTGGCCGCCCGGGGCGTGGAGCAGGTCGAGCTGATCCAGCCGCGACAGGCGGTCACCGAAGCCGGCGCAACCACTGAGCTGTTGTCCCTGCAACCCGGCACCATCCAGGCCACCACCCACGATATCGAGCCGGCCGAGGAGTTCGAGGTGGACCGGGTGGTCTCTGCGGTCTCCATCGACGACTATGACGCGTTGATCTTGCCTGGCGGGGCGGTCAACCCCGACACACTGCGTCAAGACAGCGCCGCGGTGGGGTTTGTCCGGGACTTCGTCGAGGCCGGCAAACCGGTCGGGGTGATCTGTCACGGACCGTGGACGCTGGTGGAGGCCGACGTCGTGCGCGGGCGCACCCTCACCAGCTACCCGAGTATCCGCACCGACATTCGTAACGCTGGCGGCACCGTGCGGGATGAGGAAGTCGTCATCGACGGCAACCTCGTGTCCAGCCGCGGGCCCCAGGACCTCCCGGCGTTCTGCCGCGCGATCGTGGCGCGCTTCGCCGCCGCCGAGGCGCACGCCTCCTAACGGCTCCTCAAGGACGGGGGGACCCGGTAACCCGGCGGATGGTCGATTCCCTGCGATGACCTGCGGGTCTGTGATGCAAGGGGTGCCGGCCCACCGGGGGTTGTTGCTGAGGGCTACCCTCTGGCGGCGCTACGCCTGTCAGGATCTATGTCGCGCTTGCCGCCATCCGGGAGGACTGAGGAGTTCATGCCGAGCAGCACCCTCCCCAGCCCGGGTGGATCGGACCCCTCGACGCTGCTGCAGCGGGTGATCCTGCCCCGCCGAGCGGATCCGAGTGCGGTCCGGGCGCTCTACGTCGATGAGCAGCAGGCGATCGCCCGGCGGGTGTGGCCCGTGGCCGGGGGTGGTGCACCCAACCCCCGGGATGTGGATGTCGAGGTCGTTCTGGCCCACGCCAACGTTCGGCGGGTGCACGCGCTGTCGCGGACCAGCGTGCGGGTGCCCGAGCGGACCGAGGTCTCCTTCGCCGCGTACTTCAATGCCTTCCCGGCCAGCTACTGGCGGCGGTGGACCGCGCTGCGCACCGTGCATCTGCGCCTGGAGGTGCAGGGCGCTGGCCGGATCGACGTCTACCGCTCCAAGGCCGACGCGACCCAGATCCACGTGCACGGCGAGCTGGTTGAGCATGCTACAGAGGGCGCTCCTGGGCGCCACCAGGTGGATATCGAGCTGGATCTGACCCCGTTCGAGGACGGCGGTTGGTACTGGTTTGACCTGTCCACCGAGGACTCGGAGCTGGTGGTGTACTCCGGTGGGTGGCACGCGGGGCTGCCCGCACCCGGGCGTGCTGCGGTGACCGTCGGGATGCCGACGTTCAACCGCCCCACCGACTGTGTGGCCACCCTGCGGGCGATCGGTGAGGACGAGCTGGTCCGCTCGATCGTGACCGCGGTGGTGGTTCCCGATCAAGGCGTGCACAAGGTTTGTGAGCAGGAGGGTTTCTCGGCCGCGCAGGCTGTGCTGGGGGAGCGGCTGCGGATCATCGACCAGCCCAACGTCGGTGGCTCCGGTGGTTATGCGCGCATCATGTACGAGGCGTTGGAGAACACCGACTGCGAGCAGATCCTCTACATGGACGATGACATCGTCCTGGAGCCCGACTCGATCCTGCGAGCCGTGGCGTTCTCCCGCTTCGCGCGCCACCCGATGCTGGTCGGCGGGCAGATGCTGCAGACCCAGTGCCGTTCCCGGCTGCACGCCTGGGGCGAGATCGTCGACCGGCAGCGGATGCGGTGGAACAAGGCACCGGGCACTGAGTATGACCACGACTTTGCCCAGCACTCGCTGCGCCAGACCGCGTGGCTGCACCGGCGCGCCGACGTTGACTATAACGCCTGGTGGATGTGCCTGATCCCGCGCAGTGTCGTCGAGCACATCGGGTTGCCGCTGCCGCTGTTCATCAAGTGGGACGACGTCGAGTACGGGTTGCGGGCCCGGGCGGCGGGTTACCCCACCGCGACGGTCCCCGGTGTGGCGATCTGGCACATGTCCTTTGCGGACAAGGACGACGCCACCGACTGGCAGGCCTACTTCCACCTGCGCAACCGGTTGGTCGGCGCGGCGCTGCACAGCCCCGAGGAGCGGCCCAGGGTGATGCTGGCCGACAGCCTCAAACATGCGCTCAAGCACGCGCTGGCGATGGAGTACTCCACGTTGGCGTTGCAGGAGATGGCGATCCGGGACTTCATGGCCGGACCGCAGGTGCTGTTCGACAAGCTGCTCACGGCCCTGGGTGAGGTCCGGGCCCGCTGTGCGGAGTTCCCCGACGGGCAGGTGGTGGACTCCCAAGAGCTCCCGCTCCCCGTGGGCGGGCAGCTGGAGGTGCAGCGCATGCTCACCCCGCCCACCAACCCGGTCACCATCGGCGCGAAGCTGCTCACTCGCCTGGCGCATCAGCTGCGCCCGGCTGATGCCCGGGCGGCGCAGCGCCCGCAGCTGTCGCTAGCCCGTCAGGATGCTCGGTGGTTCGTGCTCTCCGGGCTGGATGGGGTGACGGTCTCCACGGCGGATGGCCGTGGTGTCACCTACCGCAAGCGCGACCCCCGGGCGTTCCGCTCGATGCTGGCCCGCTCGGTGGCGCTGCACCGCCAACTCGCCCGGGAGTTCCCCCGGCTGCGCCGGCTCTACCGCGACGCCGCACCGGGGCTGACCGATCTCACCGGCTGGAAACGGATCTTCGACGCGTGATGCCGCCCCCCCTGAAGGATCAGGAGACCGCGCTGCTCGTTGCGGTGCAGCGCAGGATCGCGGTACCGCGGGTGGTGAGCCTGGCCCGCGGGATGTCCTACTTCGGTGAGCACGCCGTGGGCTGGCTGGCGCTGGGTGCGCTGGGTGCGCTGCTCGATCGGCGGCGGCGGCGGCAATGGCTGGCCTCGGCGGCCGCGGTGGCTACCGCGCACGGGACGTCGATCGGCCTCAAGCGGGTGGTGCGCCGGCACCGCCCGACCGATCCTTCGGTGGCGGTGCTGGCGGGTACACCCAGCCGGTTGTCCTTCCCGTCCTCGCACGCGGCCTCAACCACCGCGGCGGCGATGCTCTACGGCGGCCTGCTGGGTCGCCGGATCAGCCCGCTGCTGGTGCCCCCGATGCTGCTCAGCAGGCTGGTGCTGGGCGTGCACTACCCGAGCGATGTCCTGGTGGGCTCCGCGCTGGGCGCCGCTATCGGTGCCGGGATGCGACGCCGGCTTCGCCGTAACGCTCATCAAGGAGGGGGATGACCACCACCCTGTCGCGCGAGGTGACCACCGCCCGAGCAGGTTCAGTGCTGGCCGGGCTGGTCCGCACCATGCGGCCCCGGCAGTGGGTAAAGAACGTCCTGGTGCTAGCCGCGCCCTTCGCTGGCGGCACCATTTTCCAGCTGCCCGTGCTCGCCGCCGTCGGGATCGCCTTTGTCGCGTTCTCGCTCGCCGCCTCCGGCGTGTACCTGGTCAACGACGTCCAGGACGTCGAGGCTGACCGCGCGCACCCGACCAAGCGTCACCGGCCCATTGCCGCTGGAGTGGTGTCACCGGCCCTGGCGCTGGCCGTCGCGGTGGTCCTGTTCGTGGCCGCGATCGGGACCTCGGCGCTGGCCTCGAAAGACCTGGTTTTGGTCACCTTGGTCTACATCGTGGTGCAGCTCGCCTACTGCTGGTGGCTCAAACACCAGCCGGTGGTGGACATCTCCATCGTCGCGTCCGGTTTCCTGCTGCGCTCCATCGCGGGGGGCGCCGCCGCGGAGATCGCGCTGTCCCAGTGGTTCCTGCTCACCACCGCGTTCGGGTCGCTGTTCATGGTGGCTGGCAAGCGCTACGCCGAGATCCGGCTCGCCGAGCGCACCGGCGCGAAGATCCGTAAATCGCTGGACCGGTACACCGCCTCCTACCTACGCTTCGTGTGGACTCTCTCGGCCACTGGGGTGATTATGACGTACGGTCTGTGGGCGTTTCAGCTTAGCCAGACCCACCACTCGCGCTGGCCTGTCATCTCTCTAGTGCCTTTCGTGGTGGCCGTGCTGCGCTATGCGGTGGATGTCGATGGCGGCAACGGTGGTGAACCCGAGGAGATCGCGTTGGGTGACCGGGTCCTGCAGGTTTTGGGTGGTTGCCTTGTCCTCACCCTCATCGCCACCGTCTATCTCTGACAGCAAGGAGCAGGCATGGCTAAGAGTGTCACGGAACACCGAGAGTCCCCCCAGGTCCAGACCGTGTCCCCGGGCGGTCAGATCGCCGACCCCGGCCCGCTGGGGCTGGCCGCATTCGCGATGACCACTTTCGTGCTCAGCTGCGTCAACGCTGGCCTGGTCGACAAGGCGATCGAACCGGTTGTCCTGCCGCTGGCGCTGTTCTATGGGGGGCTGGCTCAGCTGCTGGCCGGGATGTGGGAGTTCCGCAAGGCGAACACCTTCGGGGCGCTGGCGTTCAGCTCCTACGGCGCGTTCTGGTTGTCCTTCGCCGCCTACGCCAAGTTCATCGCCCCGGCGCTACCCGCCGAGGCCGCGGCGTCCGCGACCGGGCTGTTCCTGCTCTCCTGGACGATCTTCACCGCCTACATGACGATAGCGTCACTGCGGGTCTCCGGCGCCGTGGCCGCGGTGCTCATCGCCCTGCTCGCGACGTTCATCTTCCTGACCATCGGTGCGTACGCGGGCGACGCCGGCATCACCAGGTTAGGTGGTTACCTCGGCCTCGTCACCGCTGTCCTGGCCTGGTACGCCTCCTTCGCCGGGGTCACCAACGCGACGTTCAAGAACACTGTGCTGCCCGTCTTCCCTGCCGTGACGAGGTAGGTGTCGTGAACTCGACACCAGCGACGTTTCCAGCCCTCGGAATGTCGCTCCTGTCGAGTTCACGACACCGGCCCTGTGGATGCCAAGGTGAGTGGGGACAAAGTGGGCATGTGGGGGCCGCGGGCGGGGGTGTTCGTGAGGGCGTAGGGCAGGCTCTGGGGTGTGATCGACGAGCTGACCCTGGGTGGCGCCCCGTTCCGAGGGTCGTGGGCGGTGCAGCGCGGGCTTCTCACGAAGCCTGTGCTCCGGGGCCCCCGGTATCGCCGGCTGTTTCCCGACATCTATCTGCTGGCCGATGCGCCAGCTGATCTCGATGCCCGGTCGCGCGGGGCGCTCCTGCTCGCTTCGGGGCGGTGCGTGCTGTCTGGTTACTCGGCGGCGGAACTGCTCGGTGCACGATGCGCACCGGCGGGGACGAACGTTGAGCTGACGGTGCCTGGCGGTGATCTTCGCGAGCAACCGGGCCTCACCATCCACCGTGACCAGCTCGCCAGCGACGAGATCATCGACTCCGGCGGTGCACCGGTCACCACCGCGCTGCGCACGGCCTGGGATCTGGCGCGGTGGCTGCCGACGGTGGAGGCGGTGGTGGCCCTGGACGCCCTAGCCAGGATCGGAGGGTTCGCGCCCCAGGCGGTGCTCGGCATCCACGGACGTTACCCGCGGGCCCGCTGGCGCCGCCGAGTACCCGGGGTGATCGACCTCTCCGACCCGAGAGCCGAGTCCCCCATGGAGACGCGCTCCCGGCTCGTGCTCGTCCTGCGCGGGCTGCCGCGTCCCGAGCTGCAGTACCCGGTGTACGACGAGCTCGGCGTGTTCGTCGCGCGCCTCGATATGGCGTATCCGTGGTGCAAGCTCGCGATCGAGTACGACGGCAGAGGCCACCTCACCGCCTGGCAGCAGGAGTCAGACGCCCGCCGCCTGAACAGGTTGGCCGCCTCCGGCTGGTCCATCCTCCGCTTCACCGCCCCCGACATCCTCCGCACCCCGACGCCACGGCCGCCCAGATCCGCGAAGCCCTCTCCCGCCGCTCCCGACGCTCGGCGTCGTGAACTCGACACCAGCGACGTTTCACGGCCCGCCAAAGTCGCTGGTGTCGAGTTCACGGCCCTGCCCCGTATCAGGGCACCGTAGCTCAGGCTCTTAGAAGCAAGTGGGCACGAATAGGGGGGATGTACGTGGCGCAGGTCCCGATGGTGGGAGCGCGGGAGGTCCTGCCGGAGCTGGATATCCTTCCGCCGCAGCGGCAGCGGCGCTGGACGGTACTCCTGCGGGTGCTGCTGGTGATCCCGCAGTACATCGCCATGGCCGTGCTGGGTATCGCCGGGTGGGTGGTGATGGTCATCGCCTGGTTCGGGGCGCTCGCGCTGGGCCGGTTGCCGGTGTGGTGTGCCGAATTCCTCGGCGGATGCCTGCGGTACGCGACGCGGGTGACCTCGTACCTGTTCCTGCTGGTGGACACCTACCCGCCGTTCCAGTGGTCACCACAGCACCATCCGGTGTCCGTGCAGCTGGCACCGGGGCGGCTGAACCGCGCCGCTGTGCTGTTTCGGTTCATCCTGTACATCCCGGCGGCGTTCATGACAGCGTTCCTCGGGGTCGGCTGGACGATCCTGGCGGTGTTCTTCTGGTTGACGGTGCTCATCCTCGGCAGGATGCCGCGACCGGTGTTCGACGCCACCGCTGCGGTGCTGCGCTACACGATGCGCGCGCAGGCCTACCTCATGATGCTCACCTCGGCGTATCCGAAGTGGCTGTTCGGTGACCGGGCGCTGGTCGCGCCGGACCCCGACTGGCAGCAGCCGGTGCCGCCGCGTCCCAGCAGCACCCGCCCGCTGCTGCTCTCCCCCGGTGGCCGGGCGCTGCTGATCGTGATCATCGTGCTCGGTGTGTTGGGTTACATCTGGCAGAACATCGGCTCGGCGGTGCTACAGAACCGGGATCTGGACACCGACGGCACCCCCGACCAAATCCAGGTGGTGGCCACGCTCTGGGGCTATCACCCGGCGCTGAACGGTTCGGTCGCCGTCGCGCCGGACACGCTGCCTTTCTGAGAGTCTGTGCTTGTTGCCCAACTGTCGGAGTTGCCGCAGTGCCCGCGCTCGGGTAGGTCCAATGCTGCCGAGCGGGATTCCCGTGGTGCGGGCGATCTCGGCGTAGGGCTGGGGGCTGTCAGTAAAGAGTGCTTGCAACAGGTTCCGCTTGGGGGCTTCCAGCTCGGCGATAAGGTTACGCAGCCTCTGTGCGGTATCCATGTCGATGACGTGCTGCTCCGGGTCGACGGATGGATCGGCGACAGTGTCACTGTCGATAGCGACAAAGACGAGTTTGGCTCGGTCGCGGAGGATGCGGAGGCATTCGCGTCGGGCGGTGGTCGCCAGCCACGCGCCCAACCGTTCCGGATACTGCACTCGGTGGGCGTTTTCGGCCAGCCGTAACCAGGTCATCTGCACTGCATCGAGCGTGTCGTCGTGCTGCAGCCGATACGACCGCGCTGTCGCGGAGACAAGTTCTCCGTACCGGCGCACGATCTCCTTCCAGGCCTCTGGGTCGCCGCCGCTCACGCGTGGCAGTAGGTCGGCTACCCTGAGGGTTGCGCTGGTCGGGGTGTATTTGGCGTTGACGGTTGTCATTGGGCGTCGCAGGCCCTTTCATGAGCCGTTGGAGTTGGTGGGTTGAGTCGGCCCTGTTCACCCGACATTGGTCACCGGACGCTGGGGGCCTAAGGCCCAACCCCGGGGAGACGGCCGTCCGGTACCGCGCAAGCTGGTCGCCATCCCGTGATCAAAGGTGGCATGGGTGGTCGGAAGTCTGGCTGTTACCACCCCGATGAGAACCTAAAGCTCCTACTCAGATGCGCTAGATTTCTTTCCGGTCCGGATCCGGACCGGAGTCGTCTGCAGGCGGGGGTGTGGGTGATGATGGAGCCGTCGGGGGCGCAGCGGGGGCCACGGGCGGTTTTCGCTGAGCGGTTCGCGGTGCTCTATGCCGAAGCCGGTGATCCACCGCTGCGGCAGGTGACCGCGACGGTCGCGCGGAGTGGTGCCGTGGATGAGTCGGGGCGGGCGGTTCGGGTCAGCGTGCAGCGGGTCAGTGACTGGCGAGCTGGGCGCAATGTGCCGGCCCGCTTCGCGGTTCTGGCCGCGGTGCTCATGGTGCTCATCGCGCAAGCCCGCAAGATTCGACCGGATCCCTGCCTGGAGGGTCTTTATGATGTGCCGGCTTGGCGCAGGCTGTGGGAGCAAGCCCTGGCCAGCCCGGTAGCCCCGGCGGATAGCCAGCTCGGGACACCAGAGTCTGGTGATACCGGGGTGTGTCCCTATAAGGGGCTTGCGGCATTCAGCCAGCAGGACGCCGGATGGTTTTTCGGCCGCGAGCACAGCACCGCAACCCTGGTAGCGCGGCTGGGAGAGGCGCTGGATAGCGGGGGAATCGTTATGCTGGTGGGAGCATCGGGCGCCGGGAAATCGTCTCTGCTCAACGCTGGTCTGCTCCCGGCGCTGGCGCAGGGGGAGCTGGGAATGGGGTCGGAGAGCTGGCCCGTGCTCACCATGAGCCCGGGGACCGATCCTGTGAAAGAATTGGTCCGGAATATTCCGGAGTTGACTGAAACCCTGGATACGGCGGGGGACCAGTTCGCCTCAGGTGTGCGGGCCGCGTGCGCCTCGCATCTTGCGCATACCGCGGGGGAGAACACCAGGTTAGTCATTGTCGTTGACCAGTTCGAAGAAACCTTCACCCTGAGCGGGAACGAGCAACGGCGCCGGCTGTTCGTGCGCATGTTGGAGGCGGCCAGCAGGCCCGAAGACCCCGGTGGGATGGCTCCAGCACTCGTCGTGGTGGGCTTGCGGGCGGATTTCTACAGCCAGTGTTTGGACTATCCCGAACTCGCGCGCGCGTTGCAGAACCGGCAGATGGTCCTGGGCCCGATGACGACGCAGGAACTGCGGGCAGCCATCACGCGTCCAGCACAGGCCGAGGACCTCACGCTTCAGCCAGGGCTGGTAGAGCTGCTCCTGCGGGATCTCGGTGTGACCGAGGACACCGCCGCTCAGGCGGCCGGTGACGACCCAGGGGCGTTGCCGCTGTTGGCGCACGCGTTGCGTGCGACGTGGCACCACCGCGAACGTCAAACCTTGACGGTGGCCGGTTACCGGCGCACCGGGGGGATCCGCCAAGCCCTGGCCACCACCGCCGAACACGCCTACACCCAGCTCAGCCCGATCGAGCAGCCGATCGCACGGCAGGTCCTGCTGCGGTTGGTCAACGTCAGCGACCAAGGGGGCAGCGCAGACACCCGCCGCCGACTACCGCGGGCTCAGCTCATCGAGGCACTGCCCGACTCCGCCCCGGCGGTGGAGGCGGCGCTGGAGGCCTTCGGGGGCGCCAGACTGCTCACCTTCGACACCACCAGCGTGGAGATCACCCACGAGGCCCTGCTGCGCGCCTGGCCGAGGCTGCGCCACTGGATCGACACCGACCGCGCGGGCAACCTGACCCGCCAAGACCTCGAACACGCCGCCACCCGATGGGACCGGGATGGCCGCGACAGCGCGGCACTGTACCGGGGAGCCCGACTGGAGACCGCCCGCGCCTGGATCGCATCCCAGCCGAACAAGGGCGACCTGAGCCCCGCCGCCTCGGCGTTTCTCACCGCCTCCACCACCCAGCAGCGCCGCAGCGCGCAACTGCGCCGCACGGTCCTCGCCGCGCTGTGCGTGCTCGCCCTGCTCACCTCCGGGACCGCGGCCCTCGCCATTTACCAGCGCACCACCGCGCAGCAGCAACGCGACACCGCCATTCTCAACCAAATCATCGCCCGAGCTGACCGGCTGCGCGGCACCGACATCTCCCTCGCCGCCCAACTCGACCTCACCGCCTACCGCAGGCGACCGACTCAGGATCTCTACACGGCCCTCATCACCGACGCGAACGCCGCTTTGTCCACCCCGCTGAGCGGCCACACGGACTCGGTCAACGCGGTGGCGTTCAGTCCGGACGGGCGCACTCTCGCTAGCGGTAGCAGCGACCACACCATCCGGCTGTGGAACATGGCCGACCCGACCCACCCCACGCCGTTGGGCTCGTCCCTGAGCGGCCACACCGACTCGGTCAACGCGGTGGCGTTCAGTCCGGACGGGCGCACTCTCGCTAGCGGTAGCAGCGACCACACCATCCGGCTGTGGAACATGGCCGACCCGACC
>Ga0213881_10000778_pt1 | contig 17571 bp, 23 predicted proteins | sample BarmaccoBMER_R08_FD_160104 | JGI IMG/M metagenome (GOLD analysis project Ga0213881, IMG submission 160104) | Barbacenia macrantha exposed rock microbial communities from rupestrian grasslands, the National Park of Serra do Cipo, Brazil - ER_R08 ... | reverse complement strand
ATGATGGCCGCGGCGTCCTCGGCCGCGACGCCCGTATACAGCGGCTTGAAGTCTTGCTCATGGCGCAAACGCGTAAAGCCGTAAATCGCCGCAATCACCACCAGGGCCGCAACCCCTATGGAGACCTTCTGCTTCAGCGACAGGCTTTCGAGTAACTTCTTTAACTGCGCCATGCTCGTTTAGCCATCAAAGCTGCATCTTCATGACTTCCTGATAGGCCGAAACGATCTTATTCCGGATCTGAAGCCCTAAATCGAAAGCCATCTCGGCGCGTTGCGTCGCGAGTGCCACATTATGCAATTCGCCGTTTCCCTGCAGGAACTGCTGGACCGCCTGATTCGCATTCTGCTGATATTGCTCGACGCCCTGAACGGCCGATTCCAAAACAGACCCGAAGCCTTCGCCTTTCGTCTGCGACGCGGACGTGACCCGTTCCACGGCAACCGACGGCGATACTCCCAGCACGGATGAAATCGGAGAAGACATGAGGAGTTACTTCAGCTAAGTCGCTACTTCAATAAGTCGATCGACCGCTGGATCATCTCCTTTATTGAGGTCATGGAGGCCACATTGGCCTGGTATCCGCGCGAAGCGCTCACTAGGTCCACCATTTCTTCCGCCGGATTCAAACGCGGAAATGCGACATAGCCGTCAGGTCCCGCATCCGGGTGCCCCGGCATGTAGCGCATCTCGGGGTCGCGTTGATCGATAAGCGTATCGGAGGTCCCGACGCCCGTCGAACCACCGCCGTTCATCTCGTCGGCTAATACGCTCGCAAACGGAGAACCGACGGCTTCGGATTGAAACACCACGTCTTTGCGCCGGTAGGGGCCGCCTTCCGGAGTACGCGTCGTTTCCGCATTGGCAAGATTCTCCACCAGCAGCTCGGCGCGCGTGCGCTGCGCATTCATACCCGACGCGCTGACAGATAAAGAGGAGAAGAGACTCATCCGCCTTGTCCTTCGTGAATCGCGGATTTCAGCATGGTCAGCTGGCGTTTCATCAGGTTTGTCGCCGCCGTGAACCGGATCGAGTTCTCGCTCAGCAGCCGCGCTTCCCGGTCCAGGCTGACGTTGTTGCCGTCGTTCTTGACATGCAGCCCGGCGACTTCCTGCGCCGCAGGACTCGGACTTGAACCCTGCAGCATGGCATTGAACTCGCTTTGAAAGTCGAGATCTTTAGTCTTGTACCCTGGCGTATCGACGTTGGCGATGTTGGAAGCGACCAGTTTCTGACGTGCCGCGAGCACGTCCATATATTTCTCGAGCGATCGCGAAACCGAGTCCACCATGCGATGGAACCCAATGCAGCCACCGCACCAAACGTCTGCACAGAAAAGAAAGGAGTTAGCGGGTCAAAGAACCGAAGGCGTCAATGCACCGCCGTCGAAAAGTGGACGGTCAGAGCTGAGCACGCTAGCGCCTGAACTCGCCGCAATTGAGCATGTTAAAAGAACCGGGTGTGGCGGCATCGATCGCGGCAAGAATATCTGGGACACGGTTCTTTATAATTGGCCAGTTGTTTGCCGATAAAGCGATAACAGCCAAACGCCGGCCCCTGAGGTTCTGCTCATGCACAAGGGATTGATCGCCGGTAACGAAAACCTCGAAACCTTTCTGCTCAGTCGCCGTTAGCAATTCGCTGTTTCTGAGGTCACCCCAACCCATATAGGAAGCGGTGAAGATTTCGTGATCGCAGAGTTTGCCGAGACTAGTCCGCAGGCTATGCGGCAAATTGTGGTCAAGCAAAACCCTCACGGCACGCGCTGTTCGACGCGGTGTGAGCGGGCAAAGGAAATAAGCTGCTGAATGGCGCTCATGGGAAGGTCGGGATAATTGTCATGAATTTCTTCCAGGGACGAACCCAACTCAGCGTCCTGCGCGATCGTATCCGCGAGAATGCGGGTTCCGCGCACGATCGGGCGGCCGGAGACCTTGCCCGGAACGCGCTCGACCAGCTCGCAGCTCGTCCAGTCGATGTAGCTATCCAACGTTGCCATATCCGTTCCTTCCTTCAATCGTAGCTTTTAGGCGCAGGCAGATTGTCAGTCGCAGTTTAGAAACCATCGCCAACGTTCTCCAGTGGGCGAAATCAGCATTGGCAAGCCGCCGCAATAAAAGTCTCACATTGACGTAGGTAGATACATTGTATATACTAGATAAGAGGCGGTATATGGCGCTCGCAAAAGAAACTGCGGTTGCGAAGTGGGGCAATGCCCCCGCTATCCGAATTCCTAAATCCATCATGCAGAAAGCAAACCTGCACGAAGGGGACGCGGTGACGTTCGAGGTGGACGCACCGGGTGTAATCGTTGTACGCGCCACGCGCGCACTGCCTACGCTCGATGAATTGCTTGCACGGGTGACTCCAGCAAACCGCCATGCTGAAACAAATTGGGGTCCCCCAAAAGGCAATGAGGATTGGTGAGTAAACGCCGGGTTTTCCAGCCGGGCGATTTGATCAAGCTTGACTTTGACCCGGTTCTCGGACACGAGCAGGGCGGTTTCCGTCGCGCATTAGTTGTGTCAGAAGCCGCATATAACGCGCGGGTGGGGCTGGCGCTTGTTTGTCCAACAACGACTCAGGTCAAAGGCTATCCCTTCGAGGTTGCGATTCCAGACGGTTACCAGGTGCACGGAGTTGTTCTTGCTGACCAAGTCAAATGTGTAGATCTGAAAGCCCGTGCCGCAAAGTATGTCGAAACGGGACCCACGGAACTTCTCCATACCGTGCGCGGTTACATAGCTCTGCTTATCGGGGCGAAGTAGATTTTCGAGACTAGTTCGCAGGCTATGCCGCAAATTGTGGTCAAGCAAAACCCTCACGTTCTTCAGGAGCCGAAATCAGCATTGGCAACCATTGTCGAGCCCGTTAGGATGGTTAAACGGAAGTATGCCGACACGCAAAGTGAACCTGACCGACGAGCTGGAACGATTTGTGCTTGCGAAAGTGTCGAGCGGACGCTACGAAAATGCAAGCGAGGTCATTCGCGCAGCGCTCCGAAAGCTCGAACGGGATGAACAGGAGAATGAGGCTAAACTGGCTGCTATCCGGGCTGCAATCGACGAAGGCGACGCCAGCGGGATCGCTGAGGATGACTTGTTCTCCCGTCTCCGGCAAAGCATTGAACTTCAGATCACACGCCGCTAACTTTGGCGACTGTTCGTTTTCCGCGCCGCGCTGTGACAACATCCGTCCTGGACTGCGGCGCATCGAGCACGGAAAACACGGCAAGCGCAACAGGAAGAGGAAACGGAGTACTTCCAGGAATGAGCAAACGAACAGCAAAGACACTCGAACAGGTACAGCGCGAAAACGATGCGTACGAGCTCCCAGACAAGCTCGACCTCACGAAACTGCGGCGGACTGGACGAAACGGTCGGCTGCTTCCACAGCCGCCAGTCGAGCCCGGCAAGATTCGGATCACCATCCGCATCGACGAAGACATTTACGACTGGTTCGGCGAGCAGGCGGACAAGCACGAAGGACGCGTCGGCTATCAAACGCTGCTGAACAATGCGCTGCGCGAGTACATCGAAGGCAAAGCCCCAAAATTCGAGGGCACGCTGCGGCGCATCATTCGCGAAGAGTTGCAGGCGACGGCTAAAGGCCCAGGTAAAAGTCGTTCTTTCAGGCTTGGTCGGCGGTGAACCCGGAGAGCGCTTTCTCAAGCCGCCGGGCACCGTGCCACAGGCACATCAACATGTACCGCCCGCCTGCTATCCATTCTCACTACATCACTGCCCACTGCCGTCGGAATTGGCACGGCGCGAGCCCCGTCTCCATCTTGAAATACTTGATGAACGAAGAAGAGTGGCGATAACCCACTGCCCCGGCGGCACACCGCGACAGCGTATCCTAGGAGCGTACGCGTGAAGATGAAACGATTGCCTGTGGGGCGTCCCGACGGAAAACCAATTGATGTCAGACCACAAAGAAACTCGCCGCACGGCACGTGAAAAGACCCAGCAATGACTTTAACCATTCACCTTGCCGAGGACAAAGAAGCCGCGCTTAAAGCGAAGGCGCGGGCCCGCGGTGTCTCGGCCGAGCAATATGCCGAGCAGGTGCTCGATCAGGATCTCGAAGGCGCGACCTGTCCAGGTGAACCTGCGCGACGGCATATCTCGGACGTGATCCGCGAAATTTGGGACGACTTGCCCGAAGAGGCGAAGGCCAAACTGCCCGCCGACGGCGCCACTCAAGTCGATCATTATGTCTACGGCTTGCCCAAGCGAGAGCCGTGAGGGAGATCTTTGCGGATACCTTCTACTGGGTCGCACTCACAAATCGTGCAGATCCCCATTATCGCTTCGCGCTGGCACACACACAGGAGGTGACGCAAACGAAAATTGTGACCACGGATGCCGTGCTGACGGAATTTCTGACGTTTTTCTCTGCCGATGCACATCTCCGAAAGCGCGCCTGCCACACTGTCCGCACGCTGCTGGACGCCCCTGACCTCCGGGTAATTCCAGAGAGCCGAGCGGCGTTTCTATTGGGACTCGACTTGTATTGCCAGCGGGCCGATAAGGGCTACAGCATGACCGATTGTATTTCGATGACCGCTATGCGACGCGAAGGCATAATGGAAGTTCTCACAAACGATCGGCATTTCGAGCAGGAAGGCTTTCGTGCGCTCTTTCGCAATCGTCCAAACGAGTAACTGCGGGTGCGGGCACCAGTATTCTGCCATCACCATGCACCGCTCGGCTGTTACCCCATCCTTATTACGTCACTGCCCACTGCCGTCGGAATTGGTCCGGCGCGAGCCCCGTCTCAATCTTGAAATACTTGATGAACGACGAAGAGTGGCGATAACCCACTGCCCCGGCGATCGCCTTGATCGACTCCCCGGAGCCGATCAGCAAATCCTTTGCACGTTTGGTTCTCAAGCGCCTCACATAGATCGCGAAGGACACCCCCGTATGCGTCTTCAACATCCGGCGCATGTGCCGCTCCGACAAGCCCAGTGCCTTACTGATGGACAGCGCTGAAAATGCCGGCTGGGCATATGTTTCTTCAATCAGCGCCAGTATGTCGGCCATAACCGGAGCACCTACTGCGCTCGAATCCTGTTCGGTCTCGCTCAGAACGTCCGCTAAATAGGTTCGGCACAGCAGGCCCACAAGTACACTGAAATTTGACACCGCGAGCTGCCGTTCCTCATCCGGGGCATCCGTCGGCGCCTATTGAAACATCGGAGTTTCCGAATTGAATGCAAGCAGCGTTTCGGAGGGCTTCGGAAAACCGCGCAGATACTCGATCAAATCGATACGCTGCTGTTCGAGCGAAAACCGGGCCCAGTCGCTCCAGATCAGATTATGAGCAATACCGCACGCGCCATTTACCTCATCCGCCAGTACTTGCTCTAATCGCTCGTGCCGGTACACGCCATGGACATCGCGGCACTCAGCCAACATCTGCAAGCGGCGGAGCATGGAGTTTGTGTCATGCAACAACTCTCGAAATACAATGGCAATCGGATAACAGCGATCCATCTGCACAAATCCCCTGCCAAGTCAAACCACTCAGCGTTTTCCCCAACTGAAATGTAAGTAGAATAGCTTTACTGCGGGGTTACGTCAATAGACTTTTAGTCACGAATGCAACAATCCGGACGCTATATCGACCGATACCGATCAGTGCCCTGCCGGTTGAAGAAACCGCAGTCCATGTTGACTGTCAAAGTAAGGATCTTGGTGGTTAATGGGCGACGGCGTTGGGGTGTCCAGGCGACGAAGAAGACTCCTGCGAATGGCTCGTCACCACGCTTATGTGGTTAGACGTCCAGGCTGGACGAACCGGCGTAATGCTCATAGCTGCCAGACCAGACCAGGGTGCAAATATCAGATGTGAGACTAGGAATTCAACCAAGCGACGGAGGAGCAAGTAATAATTATTTTGCACCCCCAAAGTTGATGTCGATATTCGTGAGTACTGCCACAGGACGCCCTGCGAGCATGACGGGTTTGAAAGTCCACTGCGCCAAGGTGGTCTGAGCGGCGGACACGAGGCTCTGGGGGCCGCTTACCGCTTTCACGTCCAATACATGGCCGTCGGGTGAGATTAAAAGATCGCACGATACTGTGCCGACCTCCCCTGTTGGGTTAGAAGGCTTCGGGTCAAAGATTGCCGCTGCCTCCTCAACCATGCCCGAGAGACGAATGTATGGCATGCCCGGAGGAGGGGTCAGTCGGCTAGGAGAGAGTGTTTCCTTGAGAATTGCCTGCTTTTGATCCGGCAAAGATATTGAGACGGTCTTCTCGGCGAAGGGGCCGCCGTTTCGCGATCTAAGGACCAACTCCTGCGAACTTTGGAAAACGAGTTCCCGAATCAGGAGATTGAACTGCCTATCCTGCTGCGGCAGTTCTGTATCGGGCAGACCCCTCTCCGTTTCAAAGAGATGCAGGTCCAGTTTTATCTGGGTCACAACAGGCCGAAACGGCCCACCCGCGATATCAACAACGATCAGGTATGACTCGTGCTTAAAAGATTCGACCACAGCAATCTTGCGACTGTCCTCGTCCCAGGCAATCGGTGATGTGAATATACGTTCTCCGAAATCTGCAGCCTCTCCCGATCCGCCGCAGCATCCCTGCGAAGCAACCTGGTAAGCATCCTTTTCGCGGTTCTCTGCGGGGTACAAAATAAATCCCTTGCGGGCTCTGTCGGTTCCCACCCGCGGAATTTCGTTCGGCGACACGCTGAAATCGTAGAGCAGTAGAACCGCGCTGCGAAATGCCGGCAGCCCGTGAGGGGGATAGCGGAATTCATACGCAGCATACTTGTTGTTCGGAGATATAGCGTAATCCCATGCCCAAACAGTATCTACAAGATCCGCACTGTTAAGCTCCATGAGGCTGAATACGGCTCCTCCTCCTTGAAGTGGCCCGATTGCCACTAGCCGCCCCGGTACCGGCGAGAATACTCGGGCCACCGCCGTCAATCCATTCTCTATTTCGATTCGTCGATATGAGCCAGTATACTTGTCCAGAACTGTAAGTAGCAGTTTGGGGAAAGCGCCGGCTACACTTGAGCTTCCTGCTTCCGCGACTTCAACCGTGTACTCTGGCAAATCGAACGCCATCCCAGTCCCGAATACAGGAACCAGCACGACGAACAACGTGGCGGCGACCAGACACATCGCCGCAAACAGGAAGGTTTTAGTACAACAGGAATGCTGGCTCATTTGTTGGCGTCCCGATGTTGGCAGTACATGCGTTCGTCTGCTCGTAATGGTCGATTTGATTACCAGAGAGGCCACCGCCATGATCCGCAACCGTTCCGGTTCCAATGCCATACACGTAGACGTTGTTTCCGCACTGAAGACCATCCTGGTTGCTTGCGCTAATAGCTAACGAAACACCCGATGTTAGCGTTCCCCCGCAATAGGGACATGGCGCTGGCACTTGCCGATAGTTGTTCGCTCTACAGTAATACTCCAGCGATAGGAGACCCAGGGATTGGGAAATGCCGCTCCCATTGATATCTAACTGGTTCAGGAAGTCGGATCTACCGGAGCCGTTGCTACCCTTGCACGTACTTACACTTGAGCAGTTGCCGCTATCGTACAGAAACGACTCCGGACGAGCCGTGCAGCCCGCTTCATCAGGTGTATTGTAGAAGGTATTTAGGTATGTGCCGAGAGCCTTGAAGTGATAGGAATATTGCGCTGCATAGGAATTGCTGCTGTCGCTGGGAACCCAGACCGCCGTTATTTGCGTGTATTCTCCCTTCGGGATGTCCGGCGGGTTGAAAGGCTGCGATGACGTACCGCCCGATACGTTAGTGCCATCGACCGAGTCATAAGTACCACCTCCCGTATTATCCAGCTCCACATACAGGGCACCCGAAGCGCCACTTGGACTGAGTGTGACGGAGATCGAATTTTGTGTGATATCTGCCGAATTGATTGTAACGCTGTAGACGGTCGCCGGCGTACTCGGCTCCGCCTGCGTATACCCACACTCCGGCAGCGGCATCTCCGCGCAAATCTGCCCCATATTCACTGGGGCAGAAAAATATGCATTCGCATACGTGCTGCCAGCCGCCTGCGCGTGCGCCATTCCGGGCGAGGAAGATCCTTGAGAATTCACCGTCACCACGCCCGTATTGTTAGACGTCCAGTTCGAAGATCCCGTGTAATACTCATAGCTGCCGTTCGACCAGGTGCAGTTCGAGTTAAGTTGCCCGAACGCCCCAAAGAAGAGATTAAACGGATCGGGCGTAATGCCGAAGCCTGTGCAACCGTTGCAGGTCTCACAGCCGTAGCCGCATGTGGCGGTCTGCGGATTGTAAATTCCGCTGTTCACCACGATGTGCATCGCATCGGCTCTCTTTCCGCTGCCGGCCGTAATCACCAGACTACCGCGCGTCGCCGTTAAAGGCAGTACCGTCCCTTTCGCATCGGGAACAGCCATATTCTGAATCTGTTTTACATCCACCATCGCCGACGCATGCGCCTCCAGGTGCAGCGGGTACGTGTATGATTGGCCGTCTCCCTACTGAAATGTGAACAGAACGTCCTGTGGTTCGTCTTGGCTGTTCCAGACCGAATACCTGGTGTCGAAGCCGTTCGCGGTCGTCCAGAAGATCGAGCTTTTACTCGCGCTTTGCCCGGTAGCGCGCGGCATGACTGCAAATACGTAATTCCCACTCTGATCCACCGATCCCGTCGATACCAGCAACGCACCCGATTGCCCCTGATAGGAGAACGCAAGCGTTACTGCTCCATTCAATCCCAAGGAACGGATGGCGTCCGCAACGTCTAACTTGCGCGCCTGATTGGGCCGTAATTCGAGCACCGGCAGATCCATCGATTGCGTCTTGCCGCCGCGCACATAAAACACTTTCCCGGATAGCTGGAGCGCGCGCGTACCCGCATTCCGGAAGTACGCATACGGCTCAAAGCGCAGCTTTTCCGGAAAGCCCATCATCGGATCCTGTGCTCCCACCATGACACCCGCGCTCGCAAACGAATTCGTCGTTGCATCACCGGCCTTCGCCGGATCAGGGCCCGGTCCGATGGGCAGATTCGCCGAATATCCGTATTTCGCGTCTTCAATGCCGCCCACAATTTGCAGGCTGTCGCTGTCGGCATCAAAGCTCACCCGCACTCCTGCCGGAGTTCGCCGCACAAGCTCGTCCTCCGCTCCGAGCCCGGGTTCCTCCTTCCCGAGCCCCAGGTTGATTAAGACGGTGTTCATCGCCGGCACGCTGAAATGCCGCACCTGCGATACCTCGCCGTCGCCGTTCAAAACCGTTATATCCGTATTGATCGGGCGATTTGACGTATTGGCAAACGAAAGGAACGCGTCCGACTGCCTGCTATAGCGCCATATCAGCCCTTCTTCCGTCGTCATCGCCGGCATCGCCTTACTCTTCGCGTCCATTTGCATGCTTCCGTTCATTGGAAACATGAATGGATAGCTATATTGCAGGCTGCGGGGAATGTCCAAAATACTCATGAAGGCGTACACCACGCCCTGCCAATCATATTTATACGAAACCGACGCACTGCCGTAAGAAGATAGGTGCGGCCGCACGCTGTCCGGGGCCGCCGCCAGCGCCGCGTTGATATCCACCGTGGAGACGCCCGATTTGTCCAGGTGTACAAGCGGCAGCGCGTACGCGGTCCCATCCGCCATAAATAAGGTTACGTTTGCGTCGATGCCGGATATCGCGAGCTGGTTGCTCAGCCGGATCGTACTCTCATACGACGCATCCGTCCGCCATAAGCCGCAGTACGACGTGTACAGGTTCATCTTCGTCGGCGTGTACACCGTCGGCAGCTGGCGATCGTTGCCGTTGGAAGGTGTCGCCGCATCCGATCGGGCGCCTATCACAACACTCGTTATTGCCGTCACTACAACTAATGCTCGATTCCTCATACGTCTCCTGTTCACTGCTGGTTTCTTGGAACTGCTTTCAACGTCTTCAAGAACTCGATGATGCTGCCCTGTTGGTATCTGTTTAGTGAAGAGAACGACCGCTGCGACGCGACCGCCTCCCCAAAATGATTGAGGATCGCTTCACGAATCGTCGTAAATTGCCCGTGATGAAAGTAGTTCGGCTTGCTTCCGGCCGCCCATAAGCGGCGCGTCAGAAACTTCCCGTTGCCTGCGAAGAAAAGCTCCGAGCCGGCCTTTGCATTCGCGTTCAGAATTTCAACGTTGGGATCGCTTGCACTTCTGCATATGTCGTGCAGCTTGAAATCGGTGTAGAGCGGCACCATCACCACTCCGTTCACCGGCTTCAGCCGCGGCTGCGGCAGATCGTCGCTGCTCAAGTCCACGGCAATCGTCGGCGCCTGGCCCGCTTGCAGATTCTGCGGCGGATTGTACGGTCCCGGCTCCGTATAGATCCAGCCCTTGTTGTCGAGCGGTAGCGCGGGAATGTGACACGTCGCGCAGCCAATCTGCTGGAACAGTTTTTCGCCCTGCGCTGCCGCTTCGCGAAGAATCGGATTCTCAAGAATAATTCGCTCCGGAACCGGAAGCGTCGCCTGGAAGAGCGTCGCTGCCGTGATATCGGCGCGCGTCAGTTCGTTCACAACACCATCGCCGTCCGGATCGGTCCCGATGCCAAAGCGCTCGGTCGACTGCATGCCGTGGTGCTGATTGAAGGCGTCGTTCGTGAACACGCGCAGGGAAACCGTGCTCGCGGCCTGATGAAACGGCAGAATCAGCAAGCTCGGAGGATGTTGCGCATCCGCAGAGGCAAGCGATTGCGGCGGCAGTCCCTCCACACGCGCCGTGTTCCAACTCCCATCCGTGTTGCGCGCGAGAAGACCGAATGAGATCCCCTTTGAACGTAATGTCGCCTGACCGCCCGGCGGGATCGTGTCTCGAATGCGTTGTAAATCCGCCGTGATCTGGCGCGCAAGCATTTCGTAGTACCCGGCGCCGAACATGTCCACAGTCGCGCGGCTGTCCGCAATGGACTGCAGCGTGACGGCATTGCCGCGCTCATCCACCGCGCCCCGCGTAGGAGTAACATCGCTTCCGTTGAACGTCGCAAAATCGAAGCGCTGGCCGGCGACGAACACATTGGCCGACAAATCGCCTGCTCCACCGGAGATCGGTTGGTTATGGCAACCGGCGCATGAATTCGACTCCGGCCCGGAAATGCGGTTGTTATTGCGTGGAAACGTCAGCGGGCTGCTTGGATCCGATAATGGCGCGCCGGTGCCCTTCGTGAGCGGCCGCCCCGCTCCTTCCTGAATGGTGAAATGCGCTTCGAACAGCTTCTTCCCGTACCGGATCAGCGCGGGTATGGGCAGTTCGAACTCTTCGCCGTCTTCGAGATGCCGCTCGATGGCAACCTCGCGGCCCACTTGTGGCAAGTCCTGCGATTGAATCGCCGCCACGCATGCAGTCAGGACACTGGTTAAGATACACGCTGCCCGTATATATCTCATACGCTCCCGCGAAAACTCCGCGCCTGAGGTAGTTACGAATGTAAGTGGGTTCCGAAGAGAAACGAAGACTTAGTGATTAGCGGATCCGGACGCGCGTACCATCCAAAAATCGGACCACGTGTCTCGCTACGAAGCTGCTGGCCACGAGATCTCCCCGGGCGAGTTTAAGCCGCGCGCGTCGATGGCCTGTAACTGATTGTTTTCATCGCAAGCAAATACAGTGCGGTAGTAACAAACGAGATGCCAAGAGCAATGGGGAGGACTCCAAATATACCCAAGCCAATGCCATCACCTTGCCAGATTGTTTGCACGTCTCCGCGGCCTAACTGCGAAATGACGCCGACGACAAGAAGGTATAGAGGGCCGATTAAAGTTCCAGCCGAGAGGATGATCCAGAGCCGTCGCCCCTCGAGGTGCTTGAATCCGACTATGAAAGGGATGAATAGGACCCAGGCTGGAAATGCGACCTTGGTCGTGACGAGAACAATGAAAGTGAATGAGCGAAATGAACCCCGGAAGCAGCAGAGCAGGCTGAAGAGGGTTGTGGAGAATGCAAAGGCTCCAGCCCAAGCGCCAATGCGGACAAGCGATTTCACGAGATAAAGTTTACGCCTCCCGCGTATCACAATGCGAGTCGAACCCAAAGTAGTAGAAATGTTCAAAGTCTTGTCTGCCGACGCGTCGGCGCTACCATGCGTACACAAGGTACCCATATGCAAACCGTTACCGTCGGCATCCGGGAATTCCGGGAAAACCTGGTTGACTATCTTCAGTCTGGCAAACCGCTCGCAATTACCAGGCGCGGCGAAACGCTGGGATTCTACATCCCTACGCAACGGCGGAACCGGAAAGCGGAACTGGCCGCGATGCAGGCTGCCGCCCAGGAATTGGATGAAATGATCGCATCATGGGGCGCGACGGAAAACAAGCTGATGGCAGAGTACAAGGAGATTCGCCGCGGCGCACGTGACAAGAAGCGGCATGCTCGCTAAGCGCTCGTTGTCGATGCGAACCTCCTCGTGCGGCGGTGAAGATCCGGAATGAGCAGGTCTTGGGATTAGCGTGGTTGCAGAACCGACGGCGCCGTCCAAAGTAAATTCGCGTCGCCTCCGTATACCCCAGCTACGATACATCTGGCGCCAGATACCAGATTTGCCAACATGTCTTGGCTCAAGCGTTGATCTGCTCTGAAATGGTCATCCGGTCCGATCGTTGTTATCAAACCAATACGCGGCAGTCTCTCGACGACATTGTCAAGAAAATAATCCAGCCGCTCTCGTGTGATGCCGTGCTGCACGACATAATAGACCTCCGTCGTCACCTCCTCGGCCGAGTGCTCCCTGACGAAATACACCGTCCGCACGTCCTCAAGATTTACCGCCCTTATGTTGCCGCCAGGGTAAACGATACCACCGTTAAAAATGCCTAAGCCCTGCTTCTGTTCGTCTAAAATTGCAGCAATGTAGTTACGTTCCGCACAGACATATTCCTTGTCCAATCCTTTCTCGATCACCTTCCGGCTGTGGAGATGCCATTCAAAAAACTTGAGATCATTCGCATCCTGAATCGCAGGGAGAAAACCGGCAACATTACCGTCATCAATCGGCAGTTGCGCGGCCATACGCCAGAGCGTGCCCTGCATCGATAATTTCAGCCGAATGTACGCCTTCGCATCGGCGCCGTAACTCACCTTCTGATACATTCGCGCTTCTAATTGTGAACGAAAATACCGGTTGTCGTCATCGACTCCGAGGCCCGGCCGGCCGAATGGGCTTAACGCTCCAGACCGACTCCGGCCTCTGTTCCACTCCCGGCTGGACCGCATCCTAACTCTCTTCTCTGAACCTTTTTCATCCCCCCGTTGCGGCGCCCCGCCGTGAGCCATTCACAAAACTGACCGTTTGCTGTAAAACCCATAGCTTCAATGAGTTGCGCGTGACAGGAGCTTTATTGTATTCAAATCCGGAATACCATTTGCCATGTGTCATTGCCCAATACGTTTTTTCGTACTAGCATGGAACTCTGCGTGCGTCTTACTACGGGAGGACCACGTGAACGCTACTCCCATGTCTGATTCCGGAACCGGTGCAGTTCAAGCCAGAGTAGATTACAGGCTCTCCAAAGAGGAGCTCGAAGCGCTGCAAAAACCCTGGAGTGCGGGAGACCCAGAGATAAAGAACCCCGGATCAGCACAGCCATCTTTGCAGAAATCGCCTGTGCTAAAAGCGTTCGTTTCAGCCTTCGGCAATTTGATCAACATCTTCCCACCGCGTAGACGGCGCGAAGTATACATGCCTACAAGCACAGTCGAAGAAGACATCAGAGCAGCTTGGGAAACTGTTGGCCGGGCCATTGTAGATGTGACCCGCACTCATGGCCACTCCCAGCAATAAAGAAGTCCAAACACCGGCATCCTCACAACCGGGCACAATTCCTGACCTGCTGCCAAAAGCCGAACTGCTGCGGCACTACGATGAGATCGCGCCTGGAACGGCCGCGATCATGATTCAAGAGGTCGTAGCCCAACTGCAACACAAAAGGCAGTTGGAAGCCAACCGCCAGAACTACGATTACGACTTGCAGAAGCGGGAACAGCGTCTGCAAGGATGGGCGCAAATTTTTGCATTTGCGGTTGCGATTACAGCAATTGGCGGTGGTCTGTGGTTGGCATACACGACAGCAAGTACTGCCCGGATTGTGACGGGAGCAGTTATCACGGGTGGGACAGTCTTGAGCATTGTAGTCGCCTTTCTCAAGTCCAGAAAGGCAACCCCACTCCCATCCAGAACACAGAAAACGGACCTTACATAAAACTTCTCAGGGCCAAAGCCCGAGTAACCTTCAATCCCACCGCGCAACCGCTCGCAAGCCCTCCCTCACAATCCCTCCACAAAGTCTCTCCTCCAGCCGATAAGAACAGCGGAGCCCCATCCAGTATCGGGCGTAAGGCGAAGTTAAGAAACTTCTGATGGCACACCAAGAGCACAACATCGACTCCCTGCTCGATCGCTATGACAACGACGATGTGCGTGCCCGTAGAGAACTCGCGGCCCTGAAGACATCTCTCGGTGCTCAACAGTTCCTCATTGAAGTTCGCAGTGCACTGCTGACGCGTGCGCCGTCGAAGTCGTTGAAATATGTCGCAAGCCTCGTAGAAATTCACGATCTCATCGGGATCCTGCTCGACAGTTATCTGCAATCCAAACAGGAAGCTCTTACACTCGCCAGAAAGTTCTTAGACCTGAACCCGCGCTTCGATGCCATGTTGCTCGAATGTCTAAGGGATGAAGAGCTTAGCAACCGCTTTCACGAACCAGTTTTGATTGCCCTCGATATTCTTGACGCCATCTCAGAAGGCGACCGGCTGGTCCTCAGCGTCTCAAAGTTTATTCGGCATCCCGATCCCAAGCTTCGGTCCAAAGCCGCGCTCTTCATCGCCCGTAGAAGGCCCCATCTGCACTGGGTTAAGGACCTCGGCCAGGAAGCGGACGCGCGCGTTCGAGCCAACATGATCGAAAGCCTGTGTGAAGTCGAAGAAACCTTCGTGACCCCGCTGCTGCATAGTGCTGTCACGGACGAAAACAATCGTGTTGCCGGAAATGCTGTCCTCGGACTATATCGCCGCGGCGATACAGCTTCAATCTCGTTAATACAGGACATGGCGCAGGACGCGCGGCCCGAATTTCGCAACACCGGCGCCTGGGTTATGGGTAGAACAGGCGATCCTCGCTTTGCCCCAATTCTGGCCAGACAATTGAGCGATACGGACGACCTGGTTCGCAGGCAGGCTCTGCGCGGGTTGGGTGAGATGAAGAAGGCACTTAAGTCCGCCCGTGAGGTGAGTCCGCTTCAAGTAGCGATTCTGAGCCAGGCATCGGAACCACAGCCCCGGTCCTTCATCGCTACCGTTCACAACGAATCGCTCGAAACAGTCCGGAATATTCCTCCCACCAGATTCTTCTTGAAGGCCGGCGGCACGTACATAAAGCAATGCACGGTTGAAGAAATCACCTTCGACAATCCCATTACCGCCAAATTCCTGTTGTGTCTGCCGGCGGAACCGAGCGCTACTCTAAGCACTGACTTCGATGTGGCGATCCAATCCTGCTCCCGCCTGCAAAGACCAAAAGACCTGTTGACCGCGACGCAGGTTACCCCCGAAGAACAGTTGATGTGCGCTTCCTCCGGCAGCGCCTCGCGCGCAGAGATCCTCAAACGCGCTCTGCCGGATGTCGAATTCCTGTCGCCCAATCTGCATCTCATCGTAGTGGGCGCCAGCCCCAAATTACATGTAATGGAAGCGCTCTTTGATCTTGGAGCGAATTTGCGTGCCACCGTTCACGTCATTGCTGTGTCTCCGCCGTGGCACACGCTCAGGCATCGCGTTCACAAGCTGAATGGCTTTTTCCAGGCTGTGGACGAGCAAGTTAACTTCGCTCAAGCCTGTTGTCAAATCTATTCCGCCCTCCTGCATCATTACCGCCTCACCTGGGAGGACGGCGATGGGAATCTGGAGCTCGAGATTCGTTCCAGCTCCGGATCGGGAATCGCAACCTGCGAAGCGGAGCGCGATCTTCTATCGGAATCTCCCCTAGACCGCCAAGTAATTGGTCTAAGCGAAGAAAAAAGCGCATAAACTCATCAGCCCGCCGCGATTTTTTTAACATTTCAGAACAAACTTTCTGGAGCCGCCGATAAGAACAGCGGAAGAAGCATGAGCGGAGTTTCCGCTGGCTGGGAATGAATCCCGGCTCGAACCGGCTTCCAGGAGACAGAATGTCGTTTTCAATTAATACAAATATTTCTTCGCTCGAGGCTCAGAATTACCTGACCAAGAGCAGCCAATTCCAGTCGCAGACGATTAACGAAGTTACTTCGGGTCTGCGCATCGTAAACTCCGGCGACGATGCCGCGGGTCTTGCGGTTGCCAACGGACTCCGTTCCGACGAAGCAGTGCTGAATCAGGGTATTCAGAACGCCAACAACGGCTTGGCGACGCTCCAGACGATCGATAGCGGTATGAACAACATCGGTACGCTGCTCGATCGCGCACGTACGCTCGCCACTGAATCTGCCTCCGGCACCTTCACCGGCGACCGCAACACGCTGAACGATGAATTTCAGAGCGTCGTTTCCGAAATCACGCGCCAGGCACAGTCGATCGGTATGAACCAGGGCGGCCAGTATGCGCAGAGTCTGTCGGTATTTATCGGCGGCGGCAAAGGCGCGACCAGCGCAGCTGCCAGCGTGAACGGAAGCATCAACCTTGATTTGAGCAAGTCGGCCGTCGACGCGCAGAGCCTCGGGCTCGCGGGTGTGCAGGCCACCGGCAAGGCCGGGACAGATATCGGAACCGGCTCGGCTACGACGAGCGTTGCTGACATTCTGGCAAATACTACAAATGCCAATTCCGAAGCAACTTCAGGCTTTACCTCATTTAGTTTTTCGGGTCCGGGCTTCGGCGATGCCAACAAAGTCAACATCTCCGTCAACCTTAGCGGCGTCACCGATACCACGACACTGGCGAACGCCATCAACTCCGCGATTCAAAGCGCGGGCAATGGCTCGACTCAGTATGCGACGGCATTCAAGAATGCCAACATCTCGGCTTCGGTAGTAACCGACGCGCAGGGCCGTCAGCAGCTCGCCTTCAGCTCGAGCAACGCAGCATTCCAGGTGCAAGCGGGTGATCAAATGGCGAATGCGCTGCTCGGCAACTTCTCCGTCGGATCAACCGGCGCTTCTCTGAACACGACAGTAACTGGCGCCAGCGCGACAGCCAATAACTCAACCATCGTCGGCGCCGTGCTCGGTTCATCTACAACAATCTCAGCCGGTGGCTCAGCAAAGGCAGTCCTGACGGCGCCGAACACAGTCGCCGATGCCTATATCGCATCGCTGAATGGCGGCCACGGTCTGGGTACCGCGGCCACCGCGGGAAACTTCTCGGTCGCTTTGACAGATGGCAATGTATCGGGCGCAAATCTACAGAATTCGGATACGCTGGTCCTCGACGTAAATGGCACGCAAAAGACCGTCAGTTGGGCAAGCGCTCCCACAACCGTCAATGGCTTGATGACCGCCATCAATAATACTGCCGGCGTCGGCGTAACGGCCTCGGTCAGCAGCGGCCACTTGGTAATTACGTC
>Ga0213881_10000777_pt1 | contig 17591 bp, 18 predicted proteins | sample BarmaccoBMER_R08_FD_160104 | JGI IMG/M metagenome (GOLD analysis project Ga0213881, IMG submission 160104) | Barbacenia macrantha exposed rock microbial communities from rupestrian grasslands, the National Park of Serra do Cipo, Brazil - ER_R08 ... | reverse complement strand
GCGTACTACCAGGAGGGCACCGAGCAGCGCGCTGCCGCTGCGGCCCTCGGTGCCCAGTTCAGGATGCGTGTCGAGCCTCGGTTCCCGGGCATTGTGAACGCCGGTCCTGGTCTGATCGTGATCGTCACGAGCGATTACGCGTCCTCGTGAGTGGCGAAAATCCTCTGCATGTCCGGCCTGTCCGCCGTAGCCGCACCAGAGTGGTACGGGCCGCCCTCGACCGGCTCACGGTATTGATCGTGATCATGAATGGTGCCACGCCTACCATCCTTCCGCACGCCGGTATTCCGATCCTGTGGCCGAGCGGAGAGAACGAGACGCCATGACGGATACACCGCGACTGTGGATGCGTCACGAGATGCGGCCGACCGAACGTCGGGCGCCGATCGTTCCTGCCGACACCCGGTTTCTGATCGAGAACGGGATCGCCGTCATCGTCGAGGACTCCCCGCAGCGGGTCTTCCCGATCTCCGACTACGCCGCAGCCGGCTGCCGGATCGCTGAGCCAGGCAGAGCTGGGTCGGTGCGCCCGACGACGCGTACATCATCGGGTTGAAGAAGCTGCCGATCGGCTCGCGGCGTTTGGGTACTGGGCCGGCTACGTCGGCGCCGCACTCGCCGTGCTGCACCGCAGCGGCCGGCTCAGCTCGCCGCTGCAGCTGCAGTCGAAGGAGTCGCTGGATGCGGTCCTGACTCAGTCGCGCGGTCCTGCCACTACTGCTTTACCAAGGTCGCGACGTTAATGTGTGGCCAGTCGATATCAAGGAAGTTGAGTAAGATTGTTTGAGTGTATTGTAGCTGCATGAATTCCCCAATCTCGGGATCTTGTACCTTCTCAATCCAGAAAATGGCGCTCATGCTGACAGCGTCGGCGTTGTCGACGACGAAAGGAATGTTCTGGATCCCGCCGGTGTGTCCACCGATCACGTTCGTCGTGGAGATCACAAGCACCACGGTCTCAGTGATTTTCTGTCCCTGGATGGCTTCGGTGAGTACCAGGTTCGGGTTGGCGATTGCCCCAGCGGGTATTCCGGGTGGCAGCGGAGTGGTTGTGAAGGGCCTCAGGTAATCGGGGTCAGTGACGGGCATTCCGGTGGCGTGGGTGATGGGCGTCGAATTGGCTGGTTGGATCTGTGGACCTCCAGCCACCTCCAGCGCGTTACCCTGTGCCAGGAGTGCATCGCCGTGCGGGATGGTCGCTAGCCGGACGATGCTCGCGGGCGCTGCGGGCGCGGTAGTCGCCGGCAGGTTGAGCCACAGGCCCGGCTCGACATGGAGCCCTCCTTTCGTGACCGCGTCGCTCACCTGTTGGAGGTAGCGCACGCCGAGGAAGAAGATGTCATCCTGCGCGGATCCGCGATTGGGAATGGGAGCGCCGATCTGGGCGAACTCCAATGTTTCTATCGTCGAGTTGATCTCCAGGAAGAACTTCTGGTTGTCGTGCTTGTCCGGGCGTGAGATCAGATTGAAACCGGTTCCGACCCACGTCCCAGGTAGATCTTGAAGTGGACCGAGGTCCGCTAGAACCGTGGTGGAGGACGCGCTCGCGCGGAAGGCGATGGGTGAAGTCATTCCTGCTCTCCTCTCCAGGGGCGATCCTGGGACCAGGGGTGATCCTGGGATTAGGGTGATGGGTCCACCATCGACCAACTAACAGAAAGGAGACCGAGCAACCTCCGGGAGATACGTCATGTTCGATCCCGATCGTGTGAAAGTATGCGGCGAGCTGATCACAAGGCATGTCGTCGCGGCGAGCCTGAGCATCGGCGACAGGTGGCGACGTGGCTCGGGTGGCTCAGCTCACCAGTGGTCGACGTCTCCGGCAGCGCCATTGCCGAGATTCGAATCACAGCGATTTCGAGCCGGCTCCCTTGACCTGAAGCTAACTTCAGGTTGCACGCTGGTCTCATGTCCACGATGACCGCACCCAACCGGACCGGGATCGCCCAACGGTACCGGTATGAAGACCTTCGGGCGCTGATGACGCGGATGACCGGCGACGAGAAGCACTCCTCGAGCGCCACCTCCACCCTGGACGTGCTCTGGGTCCTCTACGACCGGGTACTGCGCGTCACGCCGTCCACCATGGACGATCCCGACCGGGACCGGTTCCTGCTCTCCAAGGGACACGGTCCGATGGCGTACTACGCCGTGCTCGTCGCCAAGGGGTTCATCCCCCGCGAGTGGTTGGAGACCTTCGGTCAGCTCGACTCGTCGCTGGGCTATCACCCGGACCGGGTGCTGGTACCGGGTGCCGAGATCTCCAGCGGATCGCTCGGGCACGGGTTGCCGATCGCGGTCGGCGTCGCGCTCGGCCAGCGCAGCCAGGGCGCCCGCGGTCGCACCTACGTCCTGGTCGGTGACGCCGAGTTGGACGAGGGCACCAACCACGAGGCGATCGCTTACGCCGGCGCCACCGGGCTGGAGGGCCTGACTGTGATCGTGGTTGACAACCAGTCCGCCACCCATGGCTGGCCCCGCGGGATCGCCGCCCGGTTCAGTGTGAACGGCTGGTCCACGGCCACCGTGGACGGTCGTGACCACGAGGCCCTGGAAGCCGTTCTGGCTAAGCCGGTGCCGGGCCGCCCACACGTTGTGGTGGCCGTGGTGGAACCGAAGGAGTGAACACGATGGCTGCGCCGGTGCTCACCGAAGAGATCACTATGCGGACCAGGTTCGTCGACACCGTCACCGAACTGCTGGATGAAGAACCGAGAACCGCGCTGGTGCTGGCGGACATCTCGGCATACCTGTTCACTGAGCAGGCCGGGCGGCACCCGGATCGGGTGCTGAACGTGGGAATCCGCGAGTCGCTGATGGTCAGCGTGGGCGGTGGGCTGGCGCTGACCGGCCTGCGTCCGATCATCCACTCCTACGCGCCGTTCCTGGTAGAGCGCTCCTTCGAACAGATCAAACTGGATCTGACCCACCAGGGTATGTCCGCGGTGCTGGTCAGCGTCGGGGCTTCCTATGACTGGACCGAGGGCGGCCGGACTCACCAGTCTCCCGGCGATGTCGCGCTGGTGGACTCGCTGCCGGACTGGACTGTGTACGTGCCTGGCCATCCGGACGAGGTACCCCCGTTGCTGCGGACCGCGGTGCGCCGCGATGACTCGGTCTACCTGCGACTGTCCAACCGGAGCAACACCGTACCCCGGCCGGCGGCGCGGGACGGGCGGCTGGACGTGGTGCGGCGGGGCGGGCGCGCCCTGGTGCTCGCTGTCGGGCCGATGCTCGACCCGGTACTGGCGGCCACCGACGGTCTGGATGTGACCGTGGCTTACACGAACACGGTACGGCCACTGGACCTCGGTGCCCTGCGCGACCTGGCGGCGTCCGACACCGTGGTACTGGTGGAACCGTACCTGAGCGGCACCTCGACTCGACTGATCGACGAGGCGCTGTCGGACCGCCCACACCGGACGCTTGCGCTGGGCGTCAGCCGGGCCGAACAGCGCCGTTATGGCACGCCTGAACAGCATGACGTGCTGCACGGGCTGGACGCCGCCGGACTGCGCCGCTCCCTCTGGGAGTTCCTGACCGGCTCCTGACCCCAGCACAGCGCCGCGAAGTCATGGGTCACACGACCCCCTTCGCCCACCAGGATACGACACGGCGTGGAATGAGGGCTGTCCAACCAACTAAATATGTTCTTTATCCCATGTAACTAGCACTTCTTTCGGCATGGATATCGAACCTGGTTGCCATTTTAAATCACTATATTGTTTTGTCAAGCGCAAGCCTGGTAGAGTTGTAAAAAGCCGTTCAAGGCCAACCTGTAGCCACTGGCGGGATAATGCCGCACCTGGACAGAAATGAGGGCCTGCGCCAAAAACGATGTTACATCGAGCCTGTTTTCTGTGTGTAGTAAACACGTTAGGATACGTGAACGACTCCGGATCATTAACTGCTGCATGCAATGATGGCAGCACCACTTGACCTGCATGAATTTTTACATCTCCTAGCGTGACGTCTTCGGTTGCAACTCGTGGTAAAAAGAAGTTAAAATGAGCTTTATAACGCATAAGCTCTTCAATGGTCCGCTCCCATAATGTTGACTCTTTCTGACAAGCTTCCACAACATCAGGATGTCGAAAAAGTTCAACCGCGGATACACTTAAAATTCCAAATGGAGTATAAAATCCAGCAAGTATGGTACCGGACGCCGCCACTATCTGATCATCGTTTAAATGAGTGTTCTTAAGTTGAACAAAAATCTTAGAAAGCAGTCTATCATCAGGGTCGCTAAGTTTTCTATTAATAAGATTGCTGCCGTAGTCATATAATTCGCGCCAAGCACCACAAATCCTGGCTCGATCCTCGGCAGTTTCTACACGAACTAAAACTTTGTTGGAAAAATCATACAATTTATCACTTTCTTCTTTGGTGATACCTGCGGACAGGGCAACGGCTCGAACCACAAGCGGTTCAAAATATTGTTTATTCAGGTCGGGTGGTTGGTGTCCATCTGGCAGCTTGCTTATTAAGTCGTCTGCAACTTCCTCAACCTCCTCTCGCCATGGTGCAATACTTTGCTCGGAGAAAAGTGATATTATCCCATGGCGAATACGTCTAATATGTGGAACATCCTGCCGTAGCATACCACTGGAAGATTGATATCCGGTACCGGTAACTGTATCCTCGTTCGGATCCAATCCGGCTAAGCTAAATCTCGAGTCGGTCATGACAAGACGCACCATTTTTGCATCCCTCGCAACAAAGATCTTTTTCCCGGAAGCAGGCAACGTTATTGGATACAAGCCATCTGGACTGAGATCAAAATAACGTTGCGGCCTTCCTTCTATCCGGGATTGAAACGATAATTCTTCAGGTGCAGGTGCGCTTGTCGTATCGGGTGGCCACGGTGCGGAATGCTGTGAGTTTGTTGATGGCGCGCTCGACGGTGTTGCGCTGCTTGTAGTGCTCGGGGTGGAATCGCAGTGGTCGTCCGCCCATGCTGTCCCGGCGAAGGTGGTTGGTTTGTTGGCCGGCCAGCTCGGGGATCGTGATTTTGATCCGGCGTCGGCGCAGGTCGTCACCGCCTCGGCCGTGGGCTTACCAGCCGACAAGAATGGCTCGTTGCCCGAGCCACTTGGTGAGGTCAGCTCGGCTTCGCGGCAGACGGCGGCTTTTTGTGTCCATTCGCAATCAGTCCCTTAATTGTTGTGAATGATGACCTGTTCGTGTGACTAGGTGTTGACACGAGTCCCGGCGTCGCGGTTCCCTGAAGGGAGGCGGTCATGTCCTCTAATGAAGAGTTCTTCGCTCCTCTCGCTGGCTTATTATCCCCTATTCCGAAGATCTGTACGCGGCCTTGTTCATACTGCTAATGGCACGAGCTGCATCTATCGATGACTTCAGTTGCTTTCGGGTCATTCGCAACGGCAGGGCAGGCGCCCACATGGTCGACATCACAATCGAGAGCGAACGGCTCGACAGTGTTCCCAACCGCGGTTTTAATCAAGTCCGGCACTCGTGGCCACACAGCAGCATTATGGATGTTTCGGTGAAGCTGGATGAATCTGTCCATTGATGGCTAGCTCCGGGTGATGAGGGATGGTGACGGCGCCCAGCTCCGCGTCGGCGCGTACGGGGTCCACTCCTGCGGTGGTGCTCAAAGGTGGTGTGGTTGACGTCCCGCGCCGGGGCCCGCGCGGCCGGTGCGGCGCTGGTAGTCCACGTCAAGCAAGTCTTCCTCCACCAGCTGGTTGAGATGAAAAGCCGCGGTTGTGCGCGGCAGCTGGAGAGCTGCGGCGGCCTCGTCGCGACTGACCGGTTCGTCCTGACGTATCACCTCGTCATACAGCCGTCGGCGGGTCGGCTCGTCGAGCGCGGCGACAGCCGAGGGCTGGGCCTCCCGGGACTGCTCCACAGCTGTCAATCCAAAATCAACTTTCGGTGATGAAGAGTCTCTGAAGATTCTAGCATTAGCACATCATGACATTAGAAGGCTTCGGTGGTGAAGAGGTAGAGATAAGTGAACAGCTCGTGGCCGTGGGCGTTGGTGGTTCACCAGCCAGCGCTGCGGTGAGCTCTGGTGCATGCCGAGCACACCGGCGCCTGGGTGCATCGGGTGGGGTCTGGGGTACAGGATCGAAGCGTCCGGCGTAGGACTGGGCGATGGAGCGGAGCAGGCTCAGCGCGGCGATGCCGTCACCAGCGGCGTCGAGATGATAACTGGCCTCGTCTAGGGCGCAGAACAGTCCCCGCACTACTTCAGGTTCCGAGCTTGCCCGCACCTCATCGGCACTCAGGGTGCTGGCGAACTCCGACACGCCAAGGCTGCGATGGCGCAAGAGTGCTGGTCGCTCGGAACGCGATCCCGTTGGCTCGACGATACTCATCAGGCTGGTCCTTAGTCGGGGCTGGGGACTGGGAGGGCTGGGGACGGCGATGCGGCTCCAAGCCCTCCCAGGGATCTGCGTTCGCAGTGGGGCAGGGAACGCAGACCGGCTATGGCGCGTCACGCCGTTCTAGGATGTGCGCCACCCGGGCGCGTAGCGGGTAGCCAGCCGGGCCAGCGCTACCGCGCCGACGAGCAACCCGAAATCGCGCAGCGCTATGTCGAAGAAACCCGGGAAGGTCAGCAGGTTGACAATGATCCCGGCCAGCCAGGCGGCTACCAACCAGGCACCGAACCGCGGCGCCACCGCGACCGCGATCCCGGCCACGACCTCGATTACGCCTACGGCGTACATTGCCTGCTGTGCAGTGCCGGGCACGATGCCATCAATCCACGGCGCCAGATAGCCCGGCCAGGGCACGAGAAGGTTGGCGAACTTGTCGAGCCCGAACAGGATCGGAGCCACCGTGAACACCGTGCGCAGCAGCAGAAAGGCCTGATACGCCGGATCGGACCGAGCGTTCGACCACGCGGTACGCGACGTCGACACATCAGCTCTGGTCATGAAAATCTCCTCAGAACATAAAACTCGTCAGGACAACCACGGTCAGGAATGTGGGCTGCTACCCCGACGGAACACCCTGGGTAGCCGCCTAGTCATGTGGCTGAGCTGGGCGAACCATTGCACGGGTGTGAGGGCACCGGCTCGGCGGTGACCGCCGCATCCCACCCCCTCACCACGACCGGCATCCAGCGGCGGACCGCCCGGACCCGGGCGCTGGCACGCCCGGCGTACCTCAGAGCCCACCGCAGCGCGGGGCAGCTGGCTGGGGAGCCGTTGACCCTAACTACCAGTGTCTGCTCGCCCATCTCGGTCTCCTCAACCTCCTCAACGCCGAGTCAATTCTAAGTCCATGATGTGCTAACGTTAGAACACTCGTGGTCGTTTCGTCAACGAAAGTTGATTATACAATGGCGGCTGGGAAGGAGTTTGGAGCTGCCGCGCACGACTGCGGCGTTTCATCTCGACCGGCTGGTGGATGAGGACCTACTCGACGTGACCTACCAGCGCCGCACCGGCCGCACCGGTCCCGGTGCGGGAAGGGCTGCCACCCTGTACCGGCAATCGGATCACCACGTAGCCGTATTACTGCCCCCGCGCCGCTACGACCTGGCCGGGTGGCTGTTGTCCTCGCCCCGAGCACGCCGAACGCTCCGAGAACTCCCCCGGGCGATCCTCTACCAGCGTGCCCGCGAGGTGGGCACGGAACTCGGCGAAACCGCCCGGCCGGACCTATCCGCGCTGCGTCGGCGGGCGGCGTGCCGTGGGCCTTTCTCGAACAGACTCAAGCCTCACTTGGTGTTCGCCGCAATGGTCGCGTGGCCGAAATCGTGGGCCGGCTGCTGGAGGGCGGCGAAGACGACGTGACCATTCTCGCCGAGCATCGCGACGAGCTTGCCAGCCTGTTGTCGCTACTGGCCAGGGTATTTCCCGGCGTTCCAGGGCACCCGTGCACGTCTCATGGATGCTTGTGCGCCCTCCAACCCGCCGGCGAGCGGTCTCATAGATGCTTGTGCACGTTCCACGCGATGGAGATTAGGGGTGCCGGCGTAGGCCGATCCGGCGGGAATGGCGATCTCGGGGCACCTGGCCGTTGGTCTCGCCGCCCCGGCGGCGGCGCACCGCGGCACCGGCCCGAGCGGCGGCACCGGCCACTCGCCGTCGCAGCGGCGGACGCAGCCCGAGGCGGCGCATGCTGCGCGCGGTGCGGCGGATCACCCGACGCTGGCGAGGCGGGACCTCCCACGCCGAGGGGTGCTGCGCGAGCCACCGGTAGCGGTAGCTCGCGTAGGGCACCTGGACCAGATACAACAGCACCGCCACGCCGAGCGACGCGAACGGAAATGTGATCACCGCAGCGGCCAGCCCGGCGATCAGCACCAGCAGCGGTGCCACCGCCCGCGCCGGCACTCGCACCGTCTTCATCGACAGGGTGGGTAACCGGCTCACCATCGCCAGGGCCACCGTGACCGTCCATGCCGCCACGGTCGCTGGCGACGACCACCAGCCTCCGCCGAACTGAAGAAACACGGTGAGCGGGAGCAATGCCAGCAGTGCGCCCGCCGGGGAAGGGATCCCGATGAAGAATTCCTTGGCGAACGGCAGCGCCTCGGTGTCGTCCAGCAGGGTGTTGAACCGGGCCAACCGCAACACCACGCACACCGTGAACACCAGTGCCACCGGCCACCCCATCGGAGTGCCATTCAGCGCCCAGATGAACAGCACGACCGCTGGTGCGACGCCGAAAGACACACAGTCGGCCAGCGAGTCCAGTTCGGCGCCGATCCGGGAGGTGGCGTCCAGCAACCGGGCCAACCGGCCATCCAGCGCGTCCAGCAGCGTCGCTACCCCGATCGCGGCGAGCGCGCCGGTGTAGTTCCCGTCCAAGGCGAACTTCAGCGCGGACAGTCCCGAGCACAGTGCCAGCACGGTGATGACGTTGGGCAGCAGGCGGACCCCGGCGCCGGTGTTGGGCACGGCTTTAGGACTCCCCCGCCGCGGGGAGTCGGGCCAGCGCAGTCTCCCCGCCCACGGTTCGCTGCCCGGGGCGGACCAGCAGCGCACTGCCCGGGGGGAGGTAGAGGTCCACCCGGGACCCGAAGCGGATCAGGCCATAGGTGGCTCCGGCCCGCACGATATCACCGGGCCGTACCGAGCAGACGATCCGGCGGGCCACCAGCCCGGCGATCTGTACCACGACGAGATCGTGCCCGGTGCTCGAGCGCAGCAGCACGCTGGCGCGCTCGTTGTCGTTGCTGGCCTTGTCCAGATCGGCCGTGAGGAACTTGCCTGGACGGTAGGCGACGTGGCGGATCTCGCCGTCCATCGGGATGCGCTGCACGTGCACATCGAACACGGACAAAAACACGCTGACCCGCGGGCGCGGCTGGCCGTCGAAACCCAGCTCAGCGGGCGCTGGGTGGGGAGTCACGCTGCTCACAATGCCGTCTGCGGGCGCGACGGCGAGTTCTGGGTCCTGCGGTGGCACCCGGCGCGGTTCGCGGAAGAACGCCGCACAGCAGGCGGTGGCGATGGCACCCAGCGTGCTTGCGGTCGGGGACAGCCTGCCCAACAGTAGCGTCGTGGCAGCCCCGGCGGCCACGAACGGCTTCCCCGCCGGGTGCATCGGCGGCAGAGTCTCGTGAGCGAGGTTCACCAGGTGCCGCAGCGTCGCAGGAAACCGGGGAGACGCCATGCGCTGGTCAGGATCCTCGACTGGGGTGTTAGGGGCAGGGTGGCAAACAGGGCTTTCGAGCGAAGCGGGCCGGTACCCGCCACACGATTCCTCACCGTACGCCCATAGCCCGGAGGAACGGCGGCCCGGGGAAACGGCACCGGGGATCCCCGTCCCCCGACGGGGATCCCCGGTGCCCGTTAACCGCTCGTCCGCTCCCCAGCTTCCCGAACGGTTATCTCCCAGCGTGCTCCTGCGCCCCCCGACGACGCAGGAACCCCACGCCATTCTGGGATGCGACAGCACGCCGAGTCTTTGTTCACACTCAGTGTGCTGTGACTTACCCGCGATCACAAGGTCTGTCCGGGTGTTGTGGATTTCTCACACCTGTCACGGCTCCTCCGCTGCTGGCACGAGCTGATCCCCCTGTTGCATCAGGCGGCGTTTGCATCAGGCGGCGTTGCGAGTGTGGTGCAGGGACAAGATCCGGTCAGCCGGCCCGGTCTGAGACCATATGCCCGAGGCCATGGTCCAGGTGCGCCCGTCGAAGGTCACCCGGTCAATACCGAGACGGGACGCGTGAGCGACGAGCCAGCTACTGATCGACCAGCCGCGGGTTTCGGGGTGTGCTCCGCGGAGGACGGTGGTGCCGAGCTCGACGGTCGCAGTGGCGACAAGGTTGGCGCTTGGCGTTTTGATCGTCAAGCCACGACAGGTCAGTGCTGCGGGCACCTCACCGGTGAGGGCGGCCGCATCGGCTCGGGCCCGCGGTTCCCACTGCGCATAAGCAGACGGCGCAGCGGAGTGCTGGACAAGTTGGGCAGCGTCGGCGACGCTCAGTTGAGCCCAACCTGGTTGAGCCCGAAGCCTCTGGTAGAAGGCGGCGGCCGCATAGACCGGGTCGAGGACCTGCGCACGTGTCCCCCATCCTTGACTGGGACGCTGCTGGAACAGTCCCGCCGAGTCCCGGTCGCCATCGGGCAGGTTGTACAGGTCGGACTCTTGCAGTGCTGCCGCCAGCGCGATAGTGACGGCGTGGTCGGGCATACCCAGCCGGATACCCACCGCGGCGATGGTCGCTGCATTGTTGGCCTGCTCTTCCGACAACGTGAACGTCACCGGGGCACCAGAGGCCGCTTCTGAGGTCGCCGTGACGGCGCAGCCCGGTGTTCGGCCGAGATTGCGAAGGAAAGGCCAAGCGGCCACCAACGCAGCGACCAGGACCACGATCACCGCCAGGGCGACCAGGCCCCTGCGGGGTTTCCACACGGCGGTCTCTCCTCTGGACCAGGTTATGTTGTCGGTCGGTGTAATCCCGGGTCAGCCTTTCTTGGTTGATCAGGACCTCAGTGGGGGGTCAGTGGCCAGCCCCAGGGTGGTGGAGCGCTGCTGACCCACCGGGGCAAACCCCAGACCAGCCGCATCTGATCCAACCATCACCCGCACTCGAATCTGACCGGCCTTCAGCTAAAGTAACAGCCCCCCTCTGAGATAGCCGGCATTAGGGAGTGAGAGACTGTTCTTGGGAACTGTTTGGTTGTTGGCGAGGGAGGCTATCGGTGTTTTCACTCAACATTGCCACGTTCCCCGTTTTTTCTATCCGTCGTTTGTCGTGCCCGATTCTCCAGGCAAGGCCAAAAATTCCGAGAACCATGCAGATCAGTCCTATGATAAGCAGGATAGTTGCCAGGGTCAGTGTCTGGATTATGGGCTCCATTAGTTATCCTCTCGTCCTCTTCGTCAAGCAGCCGGAGCTGATCGATGGACGGCAGATACTGGCCGTGCTGTCTTTCGTGAGGGAGACGAGAAGTTTTCGCGCGGGTAAATATTCTGACGTTCATCGGTACTCTTTGAGATCATGGGTGAGCGAGGATTACCAATAGTCCCAGAACCTGCACGGGCCGTTACTGTACAGGCCTGCGTGGAGTCAACACTGCGTTCTGTAACACGCAGGTTACTACGGCGACCCGCGCCCGAAGAGTGAGTGAACAAGGGACGTATAACGGGGCGAGAGAAGCATGAGTAACGGCGATCCGGTAATGTTGTGTCCAGTGGCGGATTATCACATCGTCACAGTGTCCGTTCTCGCTAAGTCCTCTCTGAGTGGGGGATGAGGACCGGATGCCTCGTCGGCGGAAGGCAACGCCGCTCGGCGCCGGTCCCTTATCGCGGCCTGGCCTCCTGACCCCCTCCGGGGGGCCGGGCCGCCCCTTCCTCACAGGCCGGTATGACTGCTGGGGTCTCCTGGTGACGATTTTCTGGCTCGTGAAAGAGATCGTCGCTGGGATCCCGCACGTTCCCGATAGCAATGATGCTGGTGTGATGGATCTCGGGCCGGAAGGGCGGACCTGGGTGGAGATCCGTCACCAGTTTCGCGGACCTGGCTAAATCCCGGCACCACGGTGGTGGTCGAGGCTGCGGCCGGCATCGGAGTGGCTCCCAGTCGTTTCGATGTCCCCGCGCCGGGTACCACTCATGAGGGGAAGATTTAAGACGATGTTTCCAGGAGGTCCACCATGGCGAGGTATGCGGCGCCGGGCGAGTCCGGCAGTGTCGTGTCGTACGAATCGAGGTACGACCACTTCATCGGGGGTGAGTACGTCCCGCCGGCGAGGGGTCAGTACTTCGACAATCCCACCCCGGTGACCGGGCAGGTGTTTACTGAGATCGCCCGCGGTACCGCCGATGACGTGGAACGGGCGGTGGATGCGGCACACAGCGCCGCGCCCGCGTGGGGCAAGACGCCTGTGGCCGAACGAGCCAACCTGCTGAACAAGATCGCCGACCGGATCGAGGCGAACCTCGAGAAGCTTGCCGTCGCGGACAGCTGGGACAACGGCAAACCGATCCGGGAGACACTGGCTGCCGACCTGCCGCTGGTGGTGGATCACTGGCGCTATTTCGCTGGGGCTATCCGCGCGCAGGACGGCGGGATCTCGGAAATCGACGCCGACACCGTCGCCTACCACTTCCACGAGCCGATCGGTGTGGTCGGGCAGATCATCCCGTGGAACTTCCCGCTGCTGATGGCGACGTGGAAGCTGGCACCTGCGCTCGCGGCCGGCAACGCGGTGGTGCTCAAACCCGCGGAGCAGACCCCGGCGTCGATTCACGTCCTGCTGTCGCTGATCGGCGACCTGATCCCGCCCGGCGTGCTGAATGTGGTCAACGGGTTCGGGGTCGAGGCAGGCAAGCCGCTGGCGTCTAACCGACGGGTGGGCAAGGTGGCGTTCACCGGTGAGACCACTACCGGCCGGTTGATCATGCAGTACGCGAGCGAACACCTGCACCCGGTCACCCTCGAACTGGGCGGCAAGAGCCCGAACATCTTCTTCGGGGACGTCGCCGCCGCGCACGACGACTTCTACGATAAGGCGCTGGAAGGCTTCGCCATGTTCGCCTTGAATCAGGGCGAGGTGTGCACCTGCCCGTCCCGGGCGCTCATCCAGGCCAGCATCTACGACGGTTTCCTCTCCGACGCGGTCAAGCGCACCGAGCAGATCGTGCAGGGTCACCCGCTGGACACCGACACCATGATCGGTGCGCAGGCATCCAACGACCAGTACGAGAAGATCTTGTCGTACCTGGACATCGGCCGGCAGGAGGGTGCCAGGGTGCTCACTGGTGGCGAACCTGCCGAGCTGGGCGGCGAGCTCTCCGGCGGCTACTACATCAAGCCGACGATCTTCGAGGGCAGCAACCGCATGCGGATCTTCCAAGAGGAGATCTTCGGGCCGGTCGTCTCGGTGACGAAGTTCGACGATGACGACGACGCGATCAAGATCGCCAACGACACGCTGTATGGGCTGGGGGCCGGGGTGTGGTCCCGTGATGGTATTCGCGCCTACCGCGCGGGTCGCGACATTCAGGCCGGTCGGGTGTGGACGAACTGCTTCCACGTCTACCCCGCGCACGCGGCATTCGGCGGGTACAAGCAGTCCGGTATCGGCCGGGAGAACCACAAGATGATGCTGGAGCACTACCAGCAGACCAAGAACCTGCTGGTCAGCTACTCCACCAAGGCCCAGGGCTTCTTCTGATCCGCGAAGATGGCCTGGGGGTGGCCGTCAGCACGGTGTCGTGCGCTGACGGCCACCACCGGGGATTACCAGGAGGAGGCTATGGTGCCAGCGCAACGGGTTGCCCTCAGCTCCGCGGCGGCGGACATGCTGCGGAAGCTGGCCGAGCAGCATGGACCGCTGATGTTTCACCAGTCCGGCGGGTGCTGCGATGGCAGCTCACCGATGTGTTACCCCGCAGGGGAGTTCCGCACCGGTGATTCCGATATCCGGCTCGGTGAGCTGGCCGTCGAGGGTATAGAGCAGCCGATCGAGGTGTGGATGTCGAAATTGCAGTTCGAATACTGGCGGCACACCCACCTCACCATCGATGTGGTCAAGGGCCGGGGCAGCGGCTTCTCACTCGAAGCACCGGAGGGAGTCCGGTTTCTCATCCGCTCCCGGCTGTTAACCACTGAGGAACTGGCCGAACTAGACGCGTAGTCGAGGCGCGCTCGATCAGGTGCCGCCGGTGCGAAGTACTGTGACCTGCTCGCCTGCCTCCAGGGCAGTGGTGGTCTCGGGAATGTCGATCAGGCAGTTTGACCTGGCCAGCGCTCCGAGCAGGTGCGAGCCGGGGCCACCGACCGGGGTGACGGTGCCTGCGGCGGGATCGAACGCGCCGCGCCGAAACTGCCGTTTGTCCGCTGGGGAGTCCAGAGCCTCGGTCAGGCGGGCAATGGCCCGAGGCCGTGGCACCGGCAGGCGCATCGCGGCCCGCAGCGCGGGCCGGACGAACACCTCGAAGGACACTGAAGCGCTCACCGGGTTGCCGGGCATCGCCGTCACCGGCACCCCACGGTAGCGGCCGACGCCCTGCGGAGCGCCGGGGTTCATGGCCACCTTGCTGAAATCCACGCCATGCCCGGTCATGGCGCTCTTGACCACCTCGTAAGCCCCCGCGCTGACCCCACCGGAGGTCACCAGCAGATCTATCCCCGTCAAGCGGGGGGCCAGTGCGGCCTCCAGCGCGGTAACGTCGTCGGGCACGAAGTGCATCAACTGGGCCTCACCGCCGGCCTCCCGAACCGCGGCGGCGAGCATCGTGCCGTTCGACTCGTAGATCTGCCCGTGCTTCAGGGAAGTGCCTGGCACGACCAGTTCGGAACCGGTGGACAGCACCAGCACCCGCACCGGGCGGTACACCGGTAGCTTGGCATAGCCGACCGCGGCTGCCACCCCGAGCTGCGCCGGTCCCAGCACCGTACCCGCTGGCAGCACCTCCTCGCCAGCTGCCACGTCGCCCCCGGCTAGGCGCACGCTGTCGCCAGGCGAGCGGGGGGCGTAGATCTGCACGTGGTGGCGCCCACCGTCGGTGAGTTCCACCGGCACCACGGCGTCCGCGCCGGGGGGGATCGGTGCACCAGTCATGATCCGGTGCGCGGTGTGGGGCTGCAGCGACGGTGAGTCGGTGCGCCCGGCCGGGATGTCCTCGGTGACCGGCAGCTGTACCGGCGCCTCGGCGGTGGCGTCCGCGATGTCCACCGAGCGCACCGCGTAGCCGTCCATCCCGGAGTTGTCGAAAGGCGGTAGCGGCACCGCCGCGCTGATCGGCTCGGCTAGGGCGAGGCCGGCACACTCCACCAGGGCCAGCCGGATCACCGGAGTGGCGGCCAGCAGGGCGGCCACTACCCGGCCGTGCTCGTCGACGGACCGGGGTTTCTGCACGGTGGACACCCCTTGCATCCTGCCCGGTGTCGGCAAGCCGCCCCAGCCGAGGTCAGTGACGGGCAGGCGGGCACCCGCTGGACCGCTGGCACTGAACGCCACGTCCGGCGGGCGCGGCAGCTTGCACTCTCAGGGTGCGAGTGCTAAACACGAGTTGGCACTCGACCCCTTCGAGTGCCAATGCACCAACACTGAGGTCGGGACGGTGAGTCCGGCAAACGCTGGACGTCCGTCGCGGGCACCGAGCCTGGCCGAGCACTGTGTCCTTGCCGCGGACACCCCGCGGCGCCCATGACCGGAGGACCACACCGCAAATGGCCAAAATGATCGCGTTCGCCGAGGACGCCCGCCGCGGTCTTGAGCGCGGGATGAATCAGCTCGCCGACGCCGTCAGAGTGACGCTCGGCCCGAAGGGTCGTAACGTCGTCCTGGAGAAGAAGTGGGGTGCCCCCACCATCACCAACGATGGTGTGAGCATCGCCAAGGAGATCGAGCTCGAAGACCCCTGGGAGAAGATCGGAGCCGAGCTCGTCAAGGAAGTTGCCAAGAAGACCGATGACGTCGCAGGTGACGGCACCACCACCGCGACCGTGCTGGCCCAGGCGCTGGTGCGCGAGGGCCTGCGCAACGTCGCGGCTGGTGCCAACCCGCTGGCGCTTAAGCGGGGCATTGAGAAGGCCGTCGAGGCCGTCTCGGCGCAGCTGCTGAACTCGGCCAAGGAGGTCGAGACCAAGGAGCAGATCGCGGCCACCGCCGGGATCTCCGCCGCTGATCCCTCGATCGGCGAGCTCATCGCCGAGGCGATGGACAAGGTCGGCAAGGAAGGTGTCATCACCGTCGAGGAGAGCCAGACCTTCGGTCTCGAACTCGAGCTCACCGAGGGCATGCGCTTCGACAAGGGCTACATTTCGCCCTACTTTGTCACCGACCCGGAGCGTATGGAGACCGTCCTCGACGACCCGTACATCCTGCTGGTCGCCTCGAAAGTCTCGGCGGTCAAGGATCTGCTCCCCGTGCTGGAGAAGGTCATGCAGTCCAGCAAGCCGCTGGTGATCATCTCTGAGGACGTCGAAGGCGAAGCGCTGGCCACCCTGGTCGTCAACAAGATCCGCGGCATCTTCAAGTCGGTTGCGGTCAAGGCGCCCGGCTTCGGCGATCGCCGCAAGGCGATGCTGGCTGACATGGCCATCCTCACTGGTGGCGAGGTGATCAGCGAGGAGGTCGGGCTCAAGCTGGAGAACACCGACCTGTCGCTGCTGGGTCGCGCCCGCAAGGTCGTCGTCACCAAGGACGAGACCACCATCGTCGAGGGTGCCGGCGACCCCGAGCAGATCCAGGGTCGGGTCAACCAGATCCGCATCGAGATCGACAACTCGGACTCCGACTACGACCGCGAGAAGTTGCAGGAGCGGCTGGCCAAGCTGGCCGGCGGCGTTGCGGTGATCAAGGCCGGAGCGGCGACTGAGGTCGAGCTCAAGGAGCGCAAGCACCGCATCGAGGACGCGGTGCGTAACGCCAAGGCTGCTGTGGAGGAGGGCATCGTCGCCGGTGGTGGCGTCTCGCTGATGCAGGCAGGTTCGCTGGCGTTCGAGAAGCTCGAGCTGACCGGCGACGAGGCGACCGGTGCCAACATCGTCAGAGTGGCGCTTGAGGCTCCGTTGAAGCAGATCGCGATGAACGCCGGTCTTGAGGGTGGCGTAGTGGCCGAGAAGGTGCGTAGCCTGCCCGCCGGGAACGGCCTCAACGCGGCCACCGGCGAGTATGAGGACCTGATCAAGGCCGGCATCATCGATCCGGCCAAGGTCACCCGCTCGGCGCTGCAGAATGCGGCGTCGATCGCGGCCCTGTTCCTCACCACGGAGGCCGTGGTCGCTGACAAGCCGGAGAAGGAGAAGGCTCCTGCTGGTGGCGGTATGCCCGACGGTGGCGGTATGGACTTCTGATCCATTCGTCCACTCGCTAACCCGGGGCCGACCCCCTCCCCAATGGGGAGGGGGTCGGCCCCGTGGTCGGTCAGCACGAAGATCTCGCCTCGGCGTACGCCGAGGCGAGATCTTCGTTGGTGGACCGTGGGTAGGCGGTGGGTTGGGCGAGCTGTCAGCGCAGCGCGCCGCGGCGACCCCGGCCTCGGAACGCACCGAACACGCCGGTGATAACGAACAGCACCAAGCCGACAATCGCTAGCCACAACAGCGTCTTGACGGCAAACCCGACGACGACAAACACGAGCCAGAGCACGAGCAAGGCCAGAATCAAACCCATGACTGCACCACCTTCGACCGCGAC
>Ga0213881_10000776_pt1 | contig 17594 bp, 16 predicted proteins | sample BarmaccoBMER_R08_FD_160104 | JGI IMG/M metagenome (GOLD analysis project Ga0213881, IMG submission 160104) | Barbacenia macrantha exposed rock microbial communities from rupestrian grasslands, the National Park of Serra do Cipo, Brazil - ER_R08 ... | reverse complement strand
CGGGTGCCCTACCGGGCTTCGGCGCCGATGACCAGGGCCGGTGTGCTTCGTCGGGATGGCCGCACCTGTGTTTACTGCGGTAAGCGAGCGGACACGATCGACCATGTGGTGCCGCGCAGCCGGGGTGGTACGCACAGCTGGGAGAACTGTGTGGCGGCTTGCCGGCCGTGCAACTCGCGCAAGGCTGACCGGTTGCTCACCGAGCTGGGCTGGACTCTGCGGGTGCAGCCGGCCGCGCCGAGGCGCGGCCGCAGCGGCGTGCTCACGCTCACCGCGGAGCCGCATCCCACCTGGGAGCCGTGGCTGGCTGCCGCGTAGCGGGGGGAGCGGGAATGCTGGCAACCACCTGTAAGTACTTGACACATGAATACTACACGTAGTGATAACTCGTGTCCATCTTTAGACTATTAGAGTGGCAAACTGACTCAATCTGTTGAATCAATGTAATGCTTGTGAGTAAAATTTCACTCGTTCGTGTGAACAGCGGGCGACTGAAACATGACAGCCGTGAAACACGACAGCCGTGTTTGCTCGAATGACTAGTCGGGGCTGTCTTGGGGAGCGACGGAGGATCATCGGTGAGTGCGCAGAGGGGGCGTCCACTGAGCGATACACCGCGGCTGCGCCGGCCCTGGCGGGTGGTGTCGGCGGATCTGCTGGTGGTCAGCGGCGCTGGATTGTTGATCGTATTTCTCACCTGGTCGGCATGGGCGCGGTACGCACTGCCCAGCGATCAGATCTCGTTGGTGCTTGCTACCACGGCCGCGGCATGCGCGGCGATGGGTGCCGTCCTTGCCGCGGTCGTGCATCGTATGTCAACGAATCGGGGGGCGGCCTGGATCAGCGCCGCCCTCACAATGTATGGCGTTGTCGTGGTGCCGGCCATCACGATCGGTACGACCGTCGATCGGGGTGCCCCCGTCGTCATGGCTATCCGGTTCGTTGCTCCCGTGATCATGATTACGCTGTTGTTCATAGCCGTGTGGTCGCCGCCGCGGCGACACGCGATACGGCCGCTGACGATCAGCCTGGCCGGGCTGTCGGTGGTGGTGGCCGCCGCGGTGCTAGCCCTGGTGGCTCCTGGCGCCACTGAGCTGGTTACCAGTAACGCGGGCTCCTGGATCGGTCTAGCCTGTAGCCTCTGCCTCGCCGGCTTCGCCCTGGCGCTTGTCTCGGTGGCGCGGGGCTCGGCTCCGTTGGCCAGGGTCGGTATCGGCATGGCGGTGATCGGGCTCGGGTACGCCTACAAAGTCAGCAAACATGCGCCAGTGAACGAAGTCGGGCTCACCTATGCTTCGGTCCGGCTGCTCGGGGTATTGGTGATGCTAGTGGGTCTGGTGCAATTGGCTCGAGTCACCCTCCAGATCGCGCATGAAGCGCATCTTGAGCATCAGGAGGAATTGCGGCTGGCTAAAGTGGGCCTGGCGCGGGTCGAAGAACGAGACCACGAACTGCGCAATGGGATCGCTGGTTTAGCCGGGATGACCCACCTGCTGGTTGACTCGAATATCGACGATTCAGGAAGCCTCTGCGTGACAGTGAGCGCTGAGCTTGCCCGCCTGGAATCGATGCTGGCCAACTCGGCCGAAAATACCCGATCTGTGTACCTGACAGGCTCGGTGATCAGCGACCTGACGGCGTTGCGCAAGCGCGCGGGGATGAACATTCACTGCGAGGTCGAGGACGACTTGTGGACCGAGGGATCGAGGAACGCCCTCGCGCAGGTGCTCACCAATGTGTTGGCGAACTGCGCCCGGCACGCGCCGGGCAGTCCGGTTCGGGTGTGGGCATTTCGATGGCGCGGCCGGATCCGAATCTGTGTGTCGGATTCTGGCCCTGGCGTCCCGCCCGGACAGGAGGATCTGGCGTTCGCCAGGGGCACTCGCGGCGAGCACAGCCAGGGCCAAGGGCTCGGCCTGCATATTTGTCGTGAGCTTTTAGCGGCCGACGGAGCGACGATCGAGCTTTGTTCGGCCGTGCCGACCGGCGCCACGGTCGTGGTGGAACTGCCGTTGATCGCGCGGCCGCGCGCGCACGCCGACGTCGCGGCCGTGGCGAGCGCTGGGTGAGCGCTACGGTTGACCGCGCGGGACTGGAGCCGAGGTGGGGGCCAATGGGTTTTACCGTCCTGATCGTTGATGACCATGAACTGTTCAGCACCTCCCTGCGGATGGCGTTGCGCGCGCACGGCCTCGACGCCCACCAGGTGACCCCGAGCGGTTTTGACGTGATCCTGCGTCAGGCCGAAGAGCTTCCGAATGGGTTGATCGTGCTCGACCTCGATCTCGGCAAAGCCCCGGACGGGGGGTGGCTGCACGGGCCTGACGTGGTCACCGGCCTGCGCGAGCGGGGCTGGAAGGTGCTGATCGTCAGCGGCAGCCAGGATCAGCCGGGGATAGCGGCGGCGATCGCCGCCGGCGCGATCGGGTCGGTGCTCAAGACCAGTTCGTTCGGCGCCCTGCTGGAGACGGTGATCGCGGCGGCCGAGGGGCGATCGCTGATGACCGAGGCGCAGCACCAATCCTGGTTGGCCCTCGACCGAACCTACCGAGCAAAGGAACGGGAGTTGGCCCGTCGGCTCAGTCGGTTGAGCCGGCGGGAACAGGAAGTGCTGGAGCTACTGGCCGAAGGGCACCGAGCGGCCGCCATCGCCGAACACTTCGTGGTGTCGATGACCACCGTGCGGACCCAGATCCGGTCCATCCTGACCAAGCTGGAGGTCAGCTCCCAACTCGAGGCGGTGGCGCTGCTGCGTCAGGCTCCCGATAGGGAGCCGTAGCGGCTACCGCGCGGACTTGTGATGCGAGCCTCGGTCAGCGTAATTCTGTCCTTATTTCCGGGTGAATTCGATGGCCGTGCCGGGCGCATCGGGCGCATCGACTACGGTCGGGCGGGTTTCACGAGCTGGATCGAGCGATTCCTGGGGCTGCCCGAGTCCGAGTCCGTCCTGGATCAGGTTCCCGAGGACATCCTGGTTGGACCACCCGGGCACCGGTTAGCGGGGCCGCCGAGAGCGACCACAGCGGCTACCGCCGTCGCCCCGGCGGTATGCCGCTGGGCAGGGACAAGCCACCGTCCAGGGTGCGCCCTACGGCGGGTTTCATGAGGATGGTTGCCACGCCGGTCACCAGCGGGCCAATGAACGCCACCAGCGCGAGACGACGATGGCCGAAAGTCAAGCTGACAGCCGCGGTCGCGGAGCTCACCACGAGCCCGATTGAGGGCCTCGCCAGCCTGAGGAGATCCTGGAGCTCTCCTCGGAAGGGGGCCCAACGGGTGCCGAACGTGTCCGTCGACGACGAGGTCCACGCTGTCTGGACCAGCGGGGGCTGCAGCTGCCGGGACTGGTTGGGCCATGGCTACGCCAAACGGGCCCGCTGGTTGGCTGCGGTCAACCCTGCCGGTGAGGCCTGGAAGGCCAGCCAGCGGGTGAAGAACCGCGACATATACTCACTACTGAGGATGCCACCACGCGGGGTGATTGAGCATCCTCGATCGCATGACGCAGCTGGTCGACTCTGAGGCTTATCGCAGGCTCGGCAACGGGGTCGTGGTCGTGTCGAAGCGGGACTCCACACGGCCCAACCTTGTCCGGATCTTGTACGTCAGGTGGTACACGACACTGGCGGGCCTGTTGTTCACCGCGCTGCTAGCGGCGGGGGCCTTCGCGGTGATCCATCCGCAGTACACGTCGAGCGGTACGGCGGTGCTGGTCCAACCCAAGCGTCCGGAGACTGAAACAGCGAACCCGTTGCTGGCCTTCAACCCGAGCCTCAACACCACGGCGTTGATCGTCGTGCAGGCTTTGAACGCGCCGCAGACGGCAGACGAGCTGGGGTTGGTCCGCGGCCGGGACACCCTGAGCGCGAGCAACGAGGGTAGTGGGGTCCTGCGTTACGACGGTAGCGGGCAGCCTTTCATCAGCGTGACGGCCCAGAGCCCGGAACCTCAGAGAAGTTCGGAGATTGTTGCATGGGCCATGGAGCTGGCGCAGCAGGAGTTAACCGATCGCCAGGGTGAGTTGCGAGTGACGAGCCACTATGCGGTACTGCTCCAGCCTGTGGTGAGTGCCACGCCACCGGTGCCTGTCCGGAGCAATCAGCTGCGTGCAGTCCTGCTGGCGGTGGTGTTAGGCCTGCTGATCACCATCGCCATGGTGTACGGGGTGGACGCAGGCATCAGGCGCAGGAAGCACTCGGACGCGGTCCGGGTCCCGGGCACCGGGTCCAGCGTGTCGGATGCCTGGCCGTCCGAGACACCCCGAGGTTGAGTCGTGACGTAGCAAGTCTGCCTGTGGTCGGGGACATGTCCTGATCGGTCCGGTGGCGTCGCTTGGCCGGCCCCGTCGGAGTCACCGCGGGCAGGCCACGGTCGATCCGCTGGCGATGCCGGGACTCATTTGTCCATGAAGGGAGGCCCGTGACGGGGAGGGCCATTTGGTGGGCGGGTCCGCGTGACCTAATGGCGACTTCCCTCGGTTCACCGGGCTCACCGATAAGGCCTCATGCGGTGACGACATTTCCCGATTCGATGTCCTAGAGTGCGAAAATTGTCTGCGCCGACGACCTCCTGCTTCCTGGATCCATCCAAGCGCAACTGGAAATCATGGAGGACCCAAGGGCCGCCATCGTCGCCTCAAAGTTTGACGTCATCGACGGCAACGGTGAGGTGAAAGAAGCAAATTTGGGAATCCCTGGCCTGGAAGGTTTCCCACACACCGCGTACCGTGATGCGCACTATCATCCGCCACGGCCCCGCGGATTTCGGACCTACCGCTGCAGCAATTTTTCGCCGGCATCATTACGAGCGGATGGGCGGTTTCCGCACTGACCTGGTGTTCCCCATGGATCTAGATATTTTTGCGCGTGTCTCGACGCAAGGGGCGTTCTACGGGATGGTGAGCGTACCGCCGCCTGGCGCGATTCGCCGTTCAACCTGTACAGCCGAACATCGGTATTCAGCAAATTGTCGGACTTATTACGGTTTCATCACCGCATCGCGCGGGACTATCCCAATTTTGTCTCGCCGGCCGACGTGCTCGCCGGGATCTGCGTTTGGTGAAGGTCGGCTTTGGCACGGCTTTGGTCAGCTTCGGGTACGATCACGAGATATCTTAATCAGCCGCAACGTTGCCGCCTGCTCGCGTTGGGCACGACCGAGTCACGACTGCGGCCCCGCACTGAAATAGGGCAACTAGTGACCATTCAAAGAGGGCCAGTGTCGCCGATCTCGGGTGGCTCTGTCGAACTCGCTAAACCCACGCCACACCTACGAAGTTCTGCGTGACGATGTGATCGGTTGCGCCCGTCTCCGCAATCAGCGCTGCCCGCAGCAGGCAGGAGGCGGCCCACCACGCCGCCCGCCGAGCCGCGCTCTTTGCCCCGTGCACCACTGGCGGGCACGAAAACGAGCGTACTTCGCCAAAACCCGCATTGCGCGAAAGCTGCGCGAAACTCTGCGGTGTCAATACTGTCTCGTGGGTGAAGTCGCCGTACTGATAGTTCCCAAAGAAGGGACTCGCGCCATTTGGGCAACGGGCGATGAAGACGCCTCCGGGCGCGAGAGCGGCCCGCGCCCGATCGAAGACCTCCAGAACCTCGTCCTTATTGAAATGTTCGAGAAAATCGGTAGCGGTGACAGCTGAAACGTTACCTGAATTCTTGTCGAGAATATCGCGATAGTCGCCGCATTGCACTCCCGAAACTCCCGCGCGATGCGCCAGGGCGATCTGTTCGGGGCTGATGTCGACGCCGGCACCCTCGTACCCGTGTTCGCTGAGCTGCCGCACAAGGTGGCCCTGTCCGCAACCAAGGTCGATGACTAAGACCCGACGATTGCCGGATTGCGGCAGATGAGGCTGTACATCCCGCAGGTATAGTCTGGCTTCTCCGTCTTGGCTCTTCAATGCGGCATGGGTGCTGACATAGTTGCTATACATGCGCGTCCGTCGTTTAACGCCTTTGGCCATGGTTGGACTCCTCTCGATTGTCATTGGGTAGTCACGATGCACGGGCATGCCCGCTATCACGGGAGTTTTTGCCCATGACCGCTCAGGAGTCTTGTCGATATCGTTAGAATGGACGTTGTTGCCCCAAAGCCGTGGTCTCCACCCGACCCTCATTGGAGACCGAGAGTCTCCAGTAGTGACCGGCTGGATCCTTGAGTATCACTCCCGCGTCCGCTCGGTCAGACAGCCAGGCCCCGCTTGGGAGAACCGCCGACAAGACGGTTCCGTCGGCTCCTTGAGCCTGCAACAGATCCTGGTTGGGTATTGTGCCTCGAGCCACAACCGGCCCGATGAAGACCGCACCCGAGACCGTTCCGCGGCCAGTCACGTTCCATCCAGCGGGGAAAGTTCGGGGGTCGATCTCAGCGGTGGCTCCCGAGATGAGATTGACCGCCGTGCCTTCTGGGCAGTGATCCGGGTCAACCTTCAATTCGACCGGAAAGGGGTGATCCATATCCCGGTCAAACTGGACGTTGGCGAGATACGGTTGACGGCAATGAATGAGTTCAAGGCATAGCGCACGAGCGGCCACTTTGCAATTCACCATACCGAATTGGGCCGGGCCGCCTCGATCGCGGTCCCCAATTGACAAGGCAATCTCAGCACCTTCGAACCAGACGTTTGTGAGCCACCAGTCGTTCGCGGCACCGTCGACCCGGATATGTTGACTGGTCGTCTTCGGATTCGTGTCGGACACAAACTCCACGTTGGCCAGGGCGAGGCCCGCATTATTGTCATTACCCGTCCCCAGGATTCCGATGTAGTTGCTCGAAAACTTTGACGAGGTCACATAGTTCTGAATGCAAGAAGTGACGATACCTAGCCCAAAGTTGTTGATATCGCAATTAACCAGGGCTGTTCCCCCGCTATTTTGGTCAAGTACGACTCCGCGTTGCTCAGAGAACCGAGGATAGTTCTCGCTGAGGTGATTTCCCCGCAGTACGACAGAGTCGAATGAGCAGCGGAAAGAGTCTGATACCGAGACCGCCGTGGCCTTTGGTCCGGTCACCCAGATGCCCAGCTTTTTCAGGCTCACCCGATTCTTGCGGTTGAGAACTATAAGAGTTCCGTTCTGATCGTAGACGATAGTAGTGACGTCACTTCCGTCGCCTATGATGACTGAGTAGTCGTGCATCTCGGGCCACTCGGTGACGTGGTACGTTCCAGCCGGTAAGTACAGGACAACAGGCGCAGAGCCGCCCGCGCAAGCTCGCCTGATCGCACTAGTGTCGTCGGCGGCGCCGTCGCCTACGGCGCCGAAGTCTCGAACGTTTCGGGCCATTGCGCTTCCCGTCCCAGATGGCGGCGCGGAGCCGGTATTCCTTTGATCCACGGGCGACTTACAGGCGGCCAGGGGCAATGCCGCCGCGCCAAACGAGGCAGCAAGGAGCCTACGTCGGGTGAGATTCTGTTCATCTGACATGGATCGCTGCGGTCCTATGCAGTGCGGTTGCGCGCTGGGGCCGCCGGCGAGTCGGCGATAGCGACTTCTCGCGGGCCATCAGGCCACCTCTCCCACCGGGTAGTGGTACGCGACCCCTCTACAGGAGCCAAGATTCGACGACGGCGCCACGACATGACGTGGTTGCCGCCAGCCTCGGCGGGTAGCGCACCCCGTACGGATATTCATCGATCGACGTCGTTGAGAGGTCCAGCGAAGGCGCCGATCGCCTGGTGCCCAGAACCGCCGTCACCCGGTGGGGTCGTATGCCTTCGGTACTGTCGGACAGCGATCCCGATGAGCCAGATCAGGACCGCACTTTGGAGGCCTTTTCCTATCACCTCCATGCTTCCGAGAATACCGCGCTCGAAGAGGACCGGCGCCTCGGTCACAGCCAATCCCAAAGCGATGAAGAAAATGTGGCGAGCAAGGAGCGCGCGCACCGCGAAGTGTAGCAGCGCGAAGGTGAAGAGCACGCCCACGGCCACGCCCAGATACCCCCCGAAGACATAGCCTTCGTTTATGTTTCCGTCAGCGAGGGAAACGGAGACTCTGCTCATGTCCACCGAGGCCCCTCGCACCTCGTTGGCCCATGCCACTCCGGAACGGAACTTCTCGCCTCCCTGCAATTGCGCGGGCGCGAGACTCTCCAGTGAGTGGCGGAGCACTTCCCAAGGGGAAAGCCACACTCGGCCACCGAAGTAGTAGGCGTCAGTTGCGGCCTCCAACAGGTCAAACCGCCGCAGAATGCTGAGGAACGGGCGCACCAGAGATGGGTATTGACCATCGGAGATCATCAAAGCGATCTGAGTCTGGTCGGCCGGTTTGATTGCTGCTTGGAGCAAGCCAAACGCGCTGATGCCGAGAGCAGACACAGCCACGATGGCGCCGACCCGCCCGCGGGTCCAGCCCTGGAAACAAAAGCGGAGAGCGAGCGCCAGCGCCGCGCTCATGATGGGCGTCTTCGATTGGATCGTAAGGGTCCACATCAGTTCGAGGATGAGCAGTACCCCGAGGACGGTCAGTGTCACCCTCCGGTTCGCTGGACGGAGGTAGATGATCAAGCCGATTGCCGCCATGCTGGCAAGTTGTGCCACGAAGTCGAGGATCGCGTCCGAACTCTCGATTTCTCCGGCTGAACCTGCGGTGCCACTAAGGTATGCTGCGGCCCTGCCGAACAACCCCAGGACGTAGACAGCAAGGAGGGTTGTCGTGAGGTCGGTATCGCTACGGACCGATCGGGCGGAGCCATAGCGCCTTGGACTCCAAATCGCATAAGCTACAACGACTGCCGCGTACACGCACAGTCCAAACACCACGGGCTGCAGGACCATTCCGATCCCGTACTCGTAGCCGATCCTGTTAAGCCGGGGGTCGGCTACGTTGTCACCGAAAGCCGGAAAAGGTTGCACCCACAGCAGCACGACCGGCCGGGCGATGTAGGAAAGGCTCCAGTAGGCCACCTGGGCGACGAGGAAGACTTGACCGGCGCCGCCAATACGTATTGCGGCAATGGCGAGCGCGATGAGCGCGACCGCGATCAACGCCAGCGCGGTTTCAGCATCGATCACGTTCCGCCATCTCCTCGATCTCCGGTGCGTCCTAACTTACTGCGCCGACGATGTCCCGAGCGCGGTCCGCATATCGGTGCCTGGCGCCCGCGATCCGTCGGTGTCCGGCCTCGGCGACCTTCCTAGCGAGGTCCGGGTGGGCCTCGCAGCGTCGCAGATGTTCATGCAACTCGTCATCGTCGGAAAATAGGAAACATTCCGTCCCCTCGTCGAGGAGCGACGCGTGCTCGTCAGTCCGTTCGCCGACGAACAGTCCACCCGCGGCCGGTACCTCGAACGTCCGGCATGTGTGGGTGTCCCGATTATCGGAATTAAGCAACACCAGATTCGCCGTCACCGACGCGACGACCGCCGAGAAGCGCTGTCCGTACACCGCTCCCCCGACGGTTGCGCGAGTGGTCCACAGCGCGGGGACTCGCCGCCACCCGGGGCCTCGCACTAGCATCTCGCGCCCGTAGTCACGCGCCAGCGCAACGATGGCGGCCCGACGATCGGGCCGGCACACACCAATGAATCCGACGAGGTACTGCGTGGCACCCTGACGTGCGCACGGATGATGCCAGGACGGGTCGTAGGCGCTGTAGACGAACTTGACCGCCCGCGCGCCGCGCGCCACGAGCTCGGCCACGTTGTGCCGCTTCGTGGTCACCAGAAGATCCCACTCGCGCTCGAAGCGGAGGTAGCCGGGTGTGGTGTTATAAGGGTTCGACACGTCGTCAGGGCTGTAGTGCACATGAAGCCCGGCCGGTGTCCCCAGCAGCCTCCGCTGGTCGAGATGAACGGTGTTGAAGCCGAGCAGCAGATCCGGGCGGAACTCGCGAGCGACGCGCTCTATCCGGCCGTGAAGCGCGTCGACATCCCAGGGAGCCCGCCGCCGAGCCAGCTTCGAGTAGACCCACGGAGGTGACAGTTTCGTCGGGAGTGTCACCAGCGTCGAATCGACCACGACGACGTCATGGCCAGCCTGCCGGAATCCATTGGCGAGCGACGCGGCATTGCTACCTAGCCACACATCACCGACATAGAGGATTCTCATGGCGCAGCTTCCCCCCGCACCGCGACCATTGCCTGCCTCGCGGTCTTGTTGGGAACCGCGATCTGATCCAGCATCTGCAGGCGCCACATCCGGACCACGTAGTACAGGGCCATGACAACCTCGCAATTCAAGGTTCCCCACACGAGCGCCCACACCGAGTGGGTACGCACCGCCACGTAGAGCCAGGCCACCGCTACCGAAGTGCCGATGACTGACCCGATCAGCACACCGACCGCATCCTTTCGGGCCGGAAGGATCGCCGTGGTGACGAATGACGTGAACGCCGTAGCGGGAAGGATGAATGCCTCGATACGGATCAGCGGGGTCGCACCGGCGAAGCCGGGACCGTAGATCAGGCCGATCAAGGTCGGCGCGGCGACCCACACCGCCAGGGAGATCACGGACGCGGTGCACACGCACGCCAACAACGCGCGAATGGCGCGGTTCCAGAACCGGCGGTCGCCGTCGAGACGAGCGATCCGGGGAAGCAGCGCGAAGCCAATTGGATCAATTAACGATTGGATGGCTCGCACGAGGCGGTCGCCCGCGGAGAACAACCCCAGAGATGCCGCATCGAGCACGGACGAGTAGACGGTCGTCGAACCCTGTCCGTAACTCACTTCCAGTAGCCGTGAAATGAGCACCGAAACGCCCAGCCGTACCGTGGTCAGGACGTTCCGGGGCCGCGCCGGCCGGCCGAACGTACGGAGCGAATCACGCCAGGTGAGGCCGACTGTCAGGCTCGATGAGAAAAGCATACACAGCAACGCCACCGCCGCGTGCGGATGACGCGGGAGCACCAGTACCAGCAGCAGCAAGTAGGCGATGCGACCGACGCCCTGGTACGCCATCGACGAGCCGAAGCGGGCCTGCCCGACGAGGACCCAGTCCTCCGACATCGACCAGAAGCCTCCGACAAACAATCCGAGGAGGATCATTTGGAGGTGAGGACCGACGTGCGTCGACAGCCCAATGAACAGCGCGATACCGATGGTGCTGAGTATGCACGTCCGGATCACCAGATAGTTCCCGCGCAGCTGGTCAACGTTCTCGCTGTGCATCATCGCGGAGAGGAACTGGGTGATGCCCAAGTCGACCAGGACCGACCCGATGAAGTATGACGACAATCCGATCGACAGCAGCCCAAGCCCCTCGGCGCCGAGGACTCGGGCGATCAACGGCACCGTCACCACGGTGACCGCGTACTGCCCGTACTTGCCGAAGCTGACCAGGCCGATGTCACGGAGCACGGCGGCGAGTCGGATCTTCTTGTTCTCGTCATGCACGGGAGGCCTGCCCACGACGCGAGGCGGCGAGCAGCGAGGTAAGAAACTCCGTTACGTCGCGTGCGGAGTCGGCCAGGTCGAAACGCCGCGCGCGCAGTCGGGCCGCGACCGAGAGACGTTGACGCACGTCCCGATTCCGGATGAGGTAGTCCAGCGCGCCGGTAAGCTGCGCGCGGTCACCCGCCTCGACCAGCAGCCCGTTCACCCCGTGCTGGACGATCTCGGTGGTGCCGCCGGGCCGCGTGGCGATCACGGCACAACCCGCGTTCATGCCCTCCACCACAACCTGACCAAACGGCTCGGCGAGCACGGAGCAATGCACCAAGATGTCGGCGTGGCGCATGTAGCGCACGGGATCGTCCACATGACCGGTGAAGGTGACCGGAAGGTCGAGATGCGTGGCCAACCGGCGAACCTCCTCGCGGAACGGTTCCTCGTCGAAGTGGGTCCCGCCCACCAAGTAGACCTCGGCCGGAAGAACGGCGACGTCGGCCAGGGCGCGCAGAAACACATCCTGGCCTTTCCACCGGGTCAACCGCCCTACCATGGCGACCACGGCCTTCTCGGGAGGACGCTGATCAGGCCTATCCACTGTCGCTTCGATCTTCGTCCCGGGATAGGCGATCAGCCACCGCCGACGCCAAGTAATCAACGTGTCCAGCGTCGACCGACTGTTGGCGATGTAGCCGTCGCTCATCGCCCAGCCGAGCAGGCGTAGCAGCGTCGCGAGCGGTCGACCGAAGTACTCATCGGAGATCCGGTCATGCACCTGCCAGACCAGTGGGATCCGGGCGCGCCGGGCAGCCATGAAGCCCATGACCAGCGCCTTCGTGCTCTCTGCGATCAGTATCGAGCTTCCCGCCTGGCGTGCGACATTCCCCACCGCCCAGCCCAGCCGGATCAGCCCCCAAAAGCCGACAAACAGCCGACGTATCGTGCGCCCCTCGATCGTCATCGCACGGCTGTTGAACCGACCCCGCACCACTGCGGTCTCGACCCCGCAGGCCTGCATCCGTTCGGCCATAGGCCCGTCTTCAGTGAACACCACCGTGACCTCGACATCCCGCAGCGCTCCCACCAACCGAGCCATCGCCAGTTCAGCGCCGGAGGGCGCGGCGGTATGTGTCAAGAAGAGCGCCCTCATCCCGAGATCAGCTCCTCGTACATCGCCACGTGCCGGGCCGCCGCGATCGGCCAGGAGAACGACGCGGCGTGCGCCCGGCAGCGGTCGGGTGCTGGGACCTCGCCGTCCAGGCCGGCGATGATGCGGCCGGCCAGTGCCTCGGCATCTGCGGCGGGCACGATCAACGACGGATCGAGCCCGCGTACCGCGTCAGGCAACCCGCCGCAGTCCGTAACGATCGGAGCGCGGCCCACGGCCAGCGACTCGAGTGCAATCAGCCCGAACCCCTCCAACGCCACCGATGGCACCACGGTCAGGGCGGCTTGCTGGTACAGGTGGGCCAGCCGTTCGTCGTGGGCGCGGCCCTCGAACCGAACCGACCCGCTCAGGCCTGAATCCGACGCCTGAGCGCGCAGTGCCGCTTCCTCACCGCCGGTGCCCACGATCGTCAGCCGCGCTTCGGGATGCGCGGCAACTACGTCGGGCCAGCACCGCAAAAGCACATCGATACCCATGCGGCGTTCAAGACGCCGGACACAGAGCACGGTGCCGGCGACTGGGTCTTCCTCCGAGACCTGGAACCTGTCCAGGTCTACGCCTGGAGGAATGATCCGGATCCGGGACTCCGGCACTCGATAAGTCTCGGCCAGCAGATCCCGGAAACGCCTAGACAGCACCACGTATCGCTCGGCGCCCACATAGCGCGACCGCTCGATCCAATACTTCAACCTGGCGACGACCTCACTCGAACCGGCCGCGCGACTCTCCGCCGCCCATGGACCGTGGAAGTGCACCACGAGATGGTGTCGACCACAGAGCTCCGCCGCGGGCGGCCCATACAAACAGAAGTGACGGTCGATGATAGTTCCCTCCGGCGCCGGAGGGCGCGCGAAGAAAGCGGCGCTCGCCCGCCGCACGGTCGAGCCCCCGATAGGCCCCCACGACCAGCCACCCGGTGCCGCGTCACCGAAGGCCGCGGCGGACACGTGCACACCAGGCGAGCGGCGCAAGGCCTGGTATAGATCGGTGAAGTAGCGGTTCAGGCCACCGGGCACGCTCGAGAACCATTCTGCGCCGGTCATGTGGATCCTCGGCGGACCCGTGCGGCCGGGGGAAGCGGTGCCGTCATCCGAAGCTCTGACCGGCCGGCGGCGGTCATCGGTGCCCCGGATCATGTCGAGTCGCGCGCCGTTGTGGCGGCGCACGCCCGGCCAGGGCCGATAAAGCCACCGGACTTTCGGTGGATGCGGCCGGGCACGATGTGTGTATTGCTCACGCCACGACCTCCCGGCGGCGCCAGCCCCGTCTCAGCACGCTGTCGAGCACGCCTCCCAGTTCAATGCGGAACCGCTCGATGGAAAAGCACTCGCTCGCGCGCCGGATCGCTCGCTCGTCCCAGGTCATGGTCCATGCCCTTCGCAGGGCGCGAGCGAACGTGGCGACGTCCTGCGTCGCGGTCAACAGACCATTCTCTCCCGCCCGCAGGTAGTCGAGCACTCCGCCCCGCCCGAACGCGACCACCGGTACTCCGGCGGCAAGAGCCTCGATCGGTGCGATGCCGAAGTCTTCCTCCCCCGGAAAGACCAGAGCCCGGGCATGGGCCATGGCGTCGCGGACGGTCGCGTCCGGGGCACGACCGAGGAATCGCACATTCGACGGCGCGCCGTACTCGAGGCGGGCCCGTTCCGGGCCATCCCCGACGATCATCAGAGGCAAGCCTGTCAACCGCGCTGCCTCCACAGCCAGGTCAGGTCGCTTGTAGGCCACGAGGCGTCCCACCCACAGCAGGTGGGAGCGGTCACGGCGTGGCACGGACAACCATCGTGCTACGTCCACCGGCGGGTGCAGTATCTGCGCCTGACGACCGTAAGCCTCAGCGATGCGCCGCGCCACGGCATGCGAGTTCGCCAGCACGACGGTGGGATGCCGCGCGGCCCGTCGGTCCCACCGCCTCATGATCGGGAGCACGCCGTCCCGCACGACAGCGCGAGCAGCCACCGGAAGTCGGGCCAGCTCCATCTCCGGACGCCAAAGCATTCTCGCCGGCGTGTGGTAATAGACGATCGATGGTCCGTCGAAGAGTCGCGTGGCGAAATGTGCGGCAAAGTGGGAACTCACCAAGAGCGCGTCCGCCTTGATCCGGGCTGTCGCCCAGGCAGCGACCATGGGCAACGCGTACCTTGGCCACCTCGTTGTCGCGGCCGGCATTCTGGAGGGCCACAGCGGCGTCACTGTCAGGTTCGGAAACCGCTCTGCGGCGAGCCGCCGGTCGGCTATGGCAACAACAAGCTCCGACGCAGCGGATACATCGACCAGCTGCTCAGCGACCTTCTCGGACCCGGCCCAGTTGGTCAGCCACTCATGGGCGACTGCGATACGCATGGATTCCTTTCGCCACGTGCGTCGAAATGCGGTCAGCGCCCGCGGGCGAAGACAACCTCACCCACCGTGCGGATCAGTATTTTGGTGTCCATCCAGAGCGACCAGTTCTCGATGTAGTAGTTGTCGAAACGGGCTCTGTCCGTGATCGGGGTGTCCCCACGCAACCCGCTTACCTGAGCTAGTCCCGTGAGGCCCGCGCGCACTCTATGCCGAGCGCCGTAGCTAGGGATCTCCGCCGAGAAACGATCGACGAAATAGGGGCGTTCAGGTCGCGGGCCGACAAGTGTCATGTCTCCGCGTAGGACGTTCCACAGCTGCGGAAGTTCGTCCAGCGACGTCCGCCGAAGGATTCGCCCGACCGGACCCACCCGTTTGTCCGACGCGATTGACCACAGCGTCGCTGATTCCGTCGATGCGGCGGGGCGCATGCTGCGGAACTTGAGGCAGGTGAATAGTTCGCCGTGGCGACCGACCCGCACCTGTTTGAAGAGCACGCCTGGACCACCTTCGATCCAGACAGCCGCGACGATGACCAGTAGCAGGGGTAGCAGGACGAAGAGACTGAAGGCGCTGAGCACCACGTCGAATAGACGTTTCAACATCCAGCTGGGCCCACACAGGGTGGCGCTGCTGATGCGCATCACCGGTATGCCGCCGATGTGGTCGGGAAGCCCCGCTTGAGTGTGCAACTGGTGAAGTCGAGGTACGACAATCAGGTCCACCGATCTACCCGCCGGCGAGCGCGCGAGATCCATCAGGTCACACTCGGAGATCTCGTCAGCCACGAGCACTACCTCGATCCCCCGCTCAGCGAGTACGCGCTGGAGCTCACTCTGCTGCCCTAGCCACCGGGTATTGATCATCGAGTCTGGCCACATGGCGCCGACGAATCCTTCCACCGTGAGCCCGTAACGGGGATAACGATGGAGCAAGGTGACGATCTCGGCAGCGACCGAACCATTTCCGACGATGACTGTCGGATGAGCTATCCATCCTCGCCGACGGCTCCAGAGTACTACATAAGTCGTAAACAGCCGGCCGACTACGAGAAGACCACTGGTGAGGACCGAGAGAACCAAAAAGGACGTGACCGCTTCCTGCTCGTGTCGCAACGCCTTAAATGTGGCCACAATGGCGACCGCAACTGAGAATCGGGCTATCAGCCACGGAAACACATCGAGCACGCTGAGGTGGAGTCTGGGTCGGTATCCATGCCCGCTGCTGAACAGCAAGATGGCAAGTGCCGTGAGGGAGAGGAGCGCTTTCGTGTGTTCTGGAGCCCAGGCCGCGGGAAGTGACATCATGATTGCGTCCACAGGTGGGACAAGCATCCACGTACGGAGCTTCCGCGTGCGGTCACGCCGGGGCTGGCCCGCCGTCGATAGAGCCGTGATGAAAGGACGCCATCGCGGCGCTCGCGCCCCCGAGGCAGTTGCATTCATTTCTTGTAGTCCCTCCTTAAACCGCCGACCCGATCTTCCCCGCTGGCCGGTTCGCGATTTTCACGGACGTCCGCGAGTCAAGACGACTGTGCACGTCATAGACGCCGAACACGACCAGGGCATCGCAAATAAGGAGGCCACTCCTCAGCGACGACATCGCCTGCCTTGCCATCGTCTCGTTCGCGGCGTCTCTGCCGCCTATGATTTTCGCGGCGTCTCTGCCGCCTATGATTTTCGCGGCGTCTCTGCCGTCTATGTTCCCCAGTCCCCGACAAGGGTGCCAGAGGCCGGCGCACCCGGCGTCCACACTTTTGACGAAACACTGCGAGAACCTGTCCGTGGGCCGTCACGGAGGTGCGTCCCGACTTGGCTCAATTTAGTGCGCACTTCCGGGCTCGTGGATAAGCGCGAGCGCATAGCGTAGGTTTTCGTGTGCCGGCTGAGGAATCTGTGCCGGCTGATGATCAGGCGCCAAGGTTGGCGATCGCGGTGGACGGCAAGACCGTCCGTGGCGCCATCGACGCCGAGGGCCACCAGGCCCACCTGCTCGCGGCCGCGACTCACGGCCAGCAGTTGGTGTTGGGCCAGATCGAGGTCGGCGCGAAAACGAACGAGATCCCGATGTTCGCCCCGCTGCTGAACCGGCTCGCCGCCACCGGTATCGACTTGCGCAATGTGGTGATCACCGCGGATGCTCTCCACACACAGCGCGAGCACGCCACCTATCTCCACTCGATCGGCGCTCACTTCGTGTTCACCATCACACATAATCAGCCGACGCTGTTCGCCGCGCTGGACGCCCTGCCCTGGGCCGACACCCCGATCACCCACCGCGACGTCGACAAGAGCCACGACCGGATCACCACCCGCACCATCCAACTTCGACTCGCCCCACCCGATCTGCCGTTCCCGCACGTCAACCAGGTCTGGCTGATCGAACGCCACACCCGCGACTCCACCGGGAAACTCCTGTCCGGGATCGCCGCGCTGGGGGTCACCAGCCTGCCCGACCAGCACGCCACCCCCGCTGGCGTCGCCGGTTTCGTCCGCACCCACTGGGGCATCGAAGCGCTGCACTGGCTACGCGACACCGTCTACCGAGAAGACCATTCCCACGTCCACACCCGATCCGGACCCCAGGTCATGGCCGCCTTCCACCAACCTCGCCATCGGCGCCTTCCACCTGTCCGGCCGACGCGACATCACCGAAGCCACCCGCTGGACCAACCGAGACATGCACCGCCCATTCAAAAGCCTCAAACTCATATCATGATCAACAATCTTGAAACGACCGAGCCTGTGCCCC
>Ga0213881_10000775_pt1 | contig 17599 bp, 10 predicted proteins | sample BarmaccoBMER_R08_FD_160104 | JGI IMG/M metagenome (GOLD analysis project Ga0213881, IMG submission 160104) | Barbacenia macrantha exposed rock microbial communities from rupestrian grasslands, the National Park of Serra do Cipo, Brazil - ER_R08 ... | reverse complement strand
AGCCGGTCGTGCAGATCACGCAGCACCGAGGCGGCGTCGGACTCGTCCATCACGTGCTCGGCAACCAGCTCAGCTAGGTAACCGGCATCCACCCGGCGTGCGGTGTCGTGCCGGGCGGGTATGGAGCAGAACGCCCGGGTGTCGTCAACGAATCCGGCGCAGCGGTGGAATCCGGCGGTCTCAGTCACCGCGTCGCGGAACCGGCGCATGGCCCGCGGGGCGTCCAAGAACCACCAGGGCGCGCCAAGATAGACCGAAGGATAAAAACCGGCCAGCGGCGCGAGCTCACGGGAGAACACCGTCTCATCCAGGGTGAACAGCACGGTACGGAACGCCGACACGGTGCCAAACCGCTCCAGCATCGGCCGAAGCGCTTCGGCGAACTCGGCGCGCAGTGGAATATCGTGACCAGTGTCCGGGCCGAACCGGCGAAACGTCCCAAGGTGATGGTTGCGGCGCACGCCAGTGTGTAGTGCCATCACCAGCCCGTCTTCGGCCGACATCCGGGCCATTTCACCCAACAGTTGGCGGGACAACCGCCGGGCGTCCTGATAGTCAACGCACCCAGTTCGATGGTTCGAGCGCACCCGATGGAACAGCCGGGAGGCTTCGCCGGCATCCAGGAACTCCATCCCCGCATCCGGCGCGCTGTGATCGGTGGCGGTGGCGCCGTGCTGGCGGAAGTACACCCGCCGAGCCTCCAGCGCCGCCACCAGTCCGGAATAGTCGCCGGTCTCCACCCCGGCCGCTTCCGCTAGCCGGTCCAGGGCGGTAGGCCAGCCGGGCGCGGTGGCGTCTAGGTAGACGTCTGGGCGGAACATGGGCAGGACCTGGCCGTCCCAGCTCGGGTCGGCGGCCAGCGCTCGGTGGTGGCGCAGGTCGTCGGCCGGGTCGTCGGTGGTGGCCAACACGGCGATGCCGAAGGCCCGGTACAGCGCCCGAGGCCGGAACCGGGGCTCGGCCAACCGCCGGGTCAGCTCGTCGAACAGCTCGTCGGCGGTGGCTGCCGAGGGTTGAACCCGCACCTCGAGCACGTCGTGTAACTGCGCCTCCAGCCACTGCCGGGACGCAGTGCCCAGGAACAGCGACCAGTGCGCGCAGAAGGTCCGCCACACGGCTCTCGGCTCGGCGAGCTCGGCGGATTCGGCGGCATCGGCGAAGCTGTCGCGCCGGCGCACACCGAGCCGTTCCAGCGGCACCCCGTGAGCGTGCAGCAGCCGGGTGACGTAATGGTCCGGGGTGACCAGCAGGGTGGCCGGGTCGGGGAATGGCCGGTCCTGGGCCAGCAACGTCGGGTCGACATGGCCGTGCGGGCTGATCAGCGGCAGTCCCGCGACACTCTGGTACAGCCGCCGAGCGATGGTTCGCACGCCCAGATCGGCGGGCAGCAGCCGGTCTGGGTGCGGGGCGAGTGGCATGCCGTGACTCATACCCAGTAGTGTGCGATTTCAGTCGCCGATCTTTTAAGAAGATTGCCACACTGACGACCCTTTTCCTAAGTTTGATTAGGTGAGCCAAGGACGTCTCCGACCAGCGCAGCTGCTGGGGTACGCCGCTGGTGACGCCGGCAACAACCTCACTTTCTCCATGGTCGGCATGTTCTTGTTGCTCTACTACACCGATGTCGCCGGAATTCCGGCCACGGCGGCGGGCACGGTGTTCCTGGTGGTGCGGATCTGGGACGGGATCGCCGACCTGACCGCCGGTCGATTGGTCGACCGGACCCGCGGCAGGTGGGGGAAGTTCCGCCCGTGGCTGCTGTTCGGTTCGGCGCCGTTGCTGGCTTTGGGTGTGGCGTGTTTCTGGGTCCCGCCGCTGAGCGCGGACGGCAAGCTCCTCTACGCCTACCTCAGCTACGGCGCGTACGGCACGGCGTACAGTCTGGTCAACATCCCGTATGGCGCGCTGGCCGCCGCGATGACTCAAGACTCTACCCAGCGCACCCGGCTGGCCACCGCGCGCACCATGGGCGCGGCGGGGATGACCCTCCTGCTCACCCTTGTGGTGTCGCCGCAGATCAAAGGCTCCGCCGACCTGCAGTCCTCGCTGTTGGCGACGACATCGGTGTTCGCCGTGATCGGCCTGGCGCTGTATCTGTTTGCCTTCGGCAGCGCCCGCGAGGTGGTGCCCCGCCCCGCCGAGCCGGTCGGTTTTCGGCGCAGTCTGCGGACGCTGGCGGACAACCCGCCGCTGCGTCTGCTCTGCCTCAGCTCGCTGGCGTTTCTGCTGGCCCAGTTCGGGCTGCTCGGGGTGGGTATCTACTACGCCCGCGACGTGCTGGGCGATGCCGACTTCTACGTCGTGCTGGTCGGCGCGCAGACCGCGATGTACTTCCTTTCCCCGATCGTGGTGCCCAGCTTGGTGTCGGCTTTCGGGCGCCGTGCCAGCTACTTGCTTGGTTGCGTGGTGCTGGCGGTGGGCACGGTCGGCTTGGTGTTCGCACCCGCCTCGGCCCGGGTCTTCCCGGTCGGCTGTTTTGTGCTGGTGGGCATGGGGATCGGCACGGTGTCCGCGCTGATGTGGTCGCTGGAGGCGGACGCGGTGGACTATGGCCACTGGCGCACCGGCGTCCGCGCGGAAGGTGCTACCTACGCGGTCTACTCGTTCGTTCGCAAGCTCGGTCAGGCACTGGGAGGAGCGACGGTGTCCTACACGATCGGGCTGGCCGGGTACGTCGGCGGCGCCACCGTGCAGACCGAGTCGGCTCGGTGGGGAATCCGGATCGCCACTGGCGCGATCCCCGCCGCCGGGGCACTCCTGGCGTTTACCGTCATGCTGTTTTATCCGCTCACGGTAGGCCGGTTCCAAGAGATCGTTTCCGAGCTGCGGGAACGCACACGCGCGGTTGAGGTCGGTTGAGCTCGGTTGAAGGAGGACATCGGCACATGTGGACACTGTCTGGATTCGCCGACGAGATCGGCCCGGACCCGAGCGAGCAGTGCGCGCTGCTGCGTGAGCTGGGCATCAGGTACCTGGAACTGCGCAGCGCGTGGGGGACCAACGTGCTGGATCTGACTGACGATCAGCTCGATCAGCTGCGCAAGGTGCTGGCCAGCAACGACATCCGGGTGTCGTCTATCGGTTCGCCCATCGGGAAGATCAACATCGCGGAGGACTTCGACGCGCACCTGGCGCGGATGGACCGGGCCGTTCAGGTCGCGATCCGGATGGAGGCCCCGTTCATCCGGGTGTTCTCCTTTTTCCTCACCGCCGACCAATCGCCGCGACGCCACCGTGACGAGGTGCTGCGTCGGATGCATGCGCTGGCTCGGCGCGGCGGCGACGGCGGGGTGGTGTTGCTGCACGAGAACGAGAAGCACATCTACGGTGACATCCCGCAGCGGGTGCTCGACATCGTCGAGTCGGTCGGTCTGCCCAGCCTGCGGTTGGCGTGGGACCCGGCTAATTACGTCCAGGTCGGCGTGCGCCCGTTCACCGAGGGCTACCGGATGTTGCGGCCCTACACCGACTACGTGCAGGTCAAAGACGCGGTGCTGGCCACTGGCGCGGTGGTGGCATCTGGCGAGGGAGACGGGCAGCTGCCCGAGACGGTGCGCGCGCTGGCCGCCGACGGATTCGACGGGTTCTTCTCGATGGAACCGCATCTGGCCACCGTCGACCAGTTCGGCGGGTTCACCGGCCCCGCCGATTTCGCCAGGGCCACCCGGGCGTTCACTGGCTTGCTGGATGCCGAAGGGATCCAATACCGATGAGCGAGCGGATCCGCTTCGCGGTGGTGGGCGCGGGTATGATCGGCGCGGTGCACTGCGCCGCCATCGTGGCGCTGGCCGACGTCGCCGAACTGACCGTGGTTGCCGACCGCACCGAATCGGTGGCCGCCGCCATGGCCCACAAACACCGAGCCGGTGGATACACGACCGATGTGGCCGCCGCGCTCAACCGGCACGACGTGGACGCGGTGGCGGTGTGCACGCCAAGTGGCACACACGCCGACCTGGCGGTGGCCGCGCTGCGGGCCGGCAAGCACGTGGTCATTGAGAAGCCAATCGACATTTCCCTGGCCGCCGCCGACCGGGTGATCGCCGCCGAGCGGGAGTGCGGCCGGACGATAGCCGTTATCTCCCAACATCGCTTCGACCGCTCCACCGAGAAGGTGGCCTCGGCGGTGCGCGCCGGCGAGCTGGGCACCCTGACCTCGACGAACGCGTCCTGCGCTTGGTGGCGCGGGCAAAGCTACTACGACTCTGGCCAGTGGCGGGGCACCCGGGAGCTGGACGGCGGCGGCGCCACCATGAACCAGGCCGTGCATACCATTGACTTGATGCTCGCGGTGATGGGTCGGCCCGTGGAGGTGTTCGCGTACACCGCCCTGCTGGCCCACGAACGGATCGAGGTGGAGGACACCGCCGTTGCTGTGGTGCGGTTCGCCAGCGGCGCATTGGGCACCGTGCATGCCACCACCGCCGCCTACCCGGGGCTGGACGCGAGCCTGCGGGTATTCGGCACCCGGGGTTCGGCGGTGATCGCCGGTGACGAGCTCACGTTCATCTACCGGAGCCAGGGTCCGGCGGCGGAGATCGCCATGTCCGAGTCAGGCGCCGAGGTCAACCAGGTCACCGAATCCGACCGGCTGCGCCCCGAAGAACGGACCCTGGGCCCGGCGCACCAGGCCCAGCTGCGGGACTTCGTTCAAGCGGTCACCCACGGCACGCCGGTGCGGGTCGGGACGGCGCAGGCCCGCGCCGCGCTGGCGGTCGTGCTCGGCATGTACGAATCGGCTCGGACCGGCCGTGCCGTGCCGCTGTGACCCCGCTACGCATTGACCGGACGCAGGTGATCGTCACCAGCCCAGGCCGCAACTTTGTCACGGTCCGGATCGACACCGCGGACGGGGTAACCGGCTATGGCGATGGCACCTTGAACGGCCGCGAGCTGTCGGTCGCCAGCTACCTGCGCGACCACCTGGCCCCCCTGCTGGTCGGCCGGGATGCGCACGCCATCGAAGATACCTGGCAATACCTGTACCGAGGTAGTTATTGGCGGCGTGGCCCGGTGACCATGGCCGCGATCGCCGCCGTGGACACCGCGCTGTGGGACATTAAGGCTAAAGTGGCCGGCCTGCCGCTCTACCAACTGCTCGGTGGGGCGTCCCGAGAGCGCTGCCTGGTGTACGGCCACGCCAGCGGCGCCAACCTGCCCGAGCTGTTCGACTCGGTGCGGGCACACCTGGCCCAGGGTTTCCGCGCGGTACGCATCCAGACCGCCGTGCCCGGGCTGGGCAGCGTGTACGGGGTCGCCTCCAGCCCGGTTGGCGGTGCGGAACGCTACGACTACGAGCCGGCCCGGCGGGCGGCGGTTCCGGTCACCGAGACCTGGGAGACTCGGGCCTACCTGCGGCACCTGCCCTCGGTGTTCGAGGCGGTGCGCGCTGAGTTCGGCCCTGAATTGATCCTGTTGCACGACGCCCACCACCGGCTCACCCCGATCCAGGCCGCGCGGCTCGGCAAGGCTCTCGAGCCCTACGACCTGTTCTGGCTGGAGGATCCCACCCCGGCGGAGAACCAGGACGCGCTGCGGCTGATTCGCCAGCACACCACTACACCCATCGCGATCGGCGAAGTGTTCAACACGGTGTGGGACTACCGGCAGCTGATCGCCGAGCAGCTCATCGACTACGTCCGTTCCCCAGCGACTCACGCCGGCGGCATTACCCACCTGCGGCGGATCGCCGACTACGCGGGTATGTACCAGGTCAAGACCGGCATGCATGGGCCGACCGACATCTCGCCGATCGGCCTGGCCGCCTCGCTGCACCTCGGGCTGGCGCTGCACAACTTCGGCATCCAGGAGTACATGGTGCACAGCGACGAGACTCACGCGGTGTTCCAGCCTGGTTACTCTTTCGCCGACGGCGGCCTGCGCCCGGCCGACGAGCCGGGTTTAGGTGTTGCGCTCGACGTTGAATGCGCCGCGCGAAACCCATACCAGCCGGCGTACCTGCCGATTAACCGGCTCACTGACGGGACGGTGCACGACTGGTGATCGCTTGGATCAGTTCTGCGTCGCCGGCCAGTTCCGTGTCGATCCGGGTGAGCACCCCGCGCACCGGGTCGGCCGAGCGAGCGGCGGTTACCAGCGCGTCCGCGTCGGGATCGACCGGGTATGCGGTGCGCAGCCCGGTGATCCAATAAGCCAGGGTGGCGATCACGGCTTCCGGCAGCCGGCTGTGCGCTCTTTCGGCCTTGAGCACCGGCAGCAGCCGCAGCGGGATCTTCCGTGAGCCGTCCACCGCGATCTGGCTCAACCGGTGCCGGATCCCTTTGGCCGCGAACCGGGAGCGCAGTTTTTCTCGGTAGGCGTCCAGGTCTTGCGCTGGCAGCCGGGCGTGCTGGGCTGCGGTGTTCCACCATGACTCAATCAGCGCGGACACCTCGGGGTGATGGACCGCCTCGTCGACAGTCACGCACCCGACGGCTAAGCCGGCGTAGGCCAGCACGGTGTGTGCGCCATTGAGAAACCACAGCTTGCGCTGTTGGTATGGCTCCAGATCGTCGACGAACCGGGCGCCTCGGCGTTCCCACGCCGGACGTCCGTGCGGGAACTCGCCGTGCAACAGCCACTCGCTGAATGGCTCGGCAACCACCGGCGCGTGATCGTCAAACCCGGTCAGCTCGCTGACCAGCTCTCGATCGGTGTCGGTGGTGGCCGGAGTGATGCGGTCCACCACGGTGCTGATTACCGCGACGTCGTCAGCTAGCCATCGGCGGAAGGCCGGCTCCAACCCGCACGCGGATCGCCGCAATGCATCCGCCAACACCAAGCCGTTGTCGGCCACGTTGTCACATGGCACGAGCGCGATCGGCGCGCCGTTGGCCCGGTGCCGATGCCGGAGGCCGGCCAGCACCCGGCTTACGGCGGTGTCGCCCTCGCCCACCTGGTAGCCGGCTTCGGTGATCGTCAGGGTGAGCACACCCACCGCTGAGTGGGCCAGGTCGGCCAGCCAGCTCTCGGTGTCAGTGCCCGGGTGGGCGCGGCTGATCGACCCGACCCATTCGGCGACGGGTTCCCCCGCGCCGCGAATCAGCAGGGTGAACAGGCCGTCCTGCTCGGTCAGTGCCTGAGGCAGCGTTGGGTCGCGGAAGGAGTAGGCGGCGATGCCGCATTCCGGATCGGCGGCGGTGTACCAGGCTTGGTGAGCTCGGTGAAACGCGCCCAGGCCGAGGTGCACCGCGCGTACCGGGGACGGTGGGCGTGCCCGCGCGCCGACACGGCTCAGCCGGGGCACACACACAGCGCCCCCCGCCGCCACTTCATCACGCGCCGCCACAGCGCCCCCGCCGCCACTTCGCATAGCCAGCCGACTCTTCGCATACCGCCAGTGGTATGCGAAGAGTACGTCGGGTATGCGAAGAAAGCGGATCAAGGAGCCAGAGCCTGCTCGGTGAAGATTCGGTAGCCCAGGTCCGCCCGGTATCCGTGCACTTCAGGGGTATCCAGGCTGGACATGAAATCGAGGATCTCCGTGCTGAAGCACTGCCCGGGCACCAGCACCGGGAAACCGGGCGGATAAGGAGTCACGAACGTCGCGGATACGACGTCCTCGCCGTCGGCCAGGCGCCGGGATACTTCGGCTGGCTCGAGGTATTCGCATTTCTCGTCGTCGTAGGCGGTGAAGAACGCTTTGCGCATGTCTCCTTCGGACGTCGACGGGTCAGTGCCACCGCGGAAGGCGTTGTGGAAGGCACTGAAGTTGGGCAATGGCGCGCTCGGAATGGTGAGCCGGCGGACGGCGGTCGCGTGCGCGGCTTGTTCGCGTGGGCTGTAGTCGACGATCTGCTCGTCGAGCTCTCGCGCGATTTTCACTAGCACCTCGATCAGATACGCAACGGAGCTGCGGGTGGTGCCGATGTGGGTCATGAACAGCACGGTGTTGCGGGAGGTCTTGTTGACCTGCACACCGTAGCGATCCATCAAGTAGGTCCGCTTGAACGTGTCGCCTTCAATTCCGGTATCGCCGATAGATAGCGTGATGCGGCACGGGTCGAGCACGAATTCGTCCTGCTGCCAGGCCTTCATCATATTCGTCAGGCCGGACCGCAGAGGCTGGTCGATACCGGCCGGCCGGTACTCGCTCGGGATGAGATCGGCTGTGGTGAGGCAACGCACGTACTTGCTTAACAGCGGATGGTCATCGATCGCATCACGCAGGCTCATCGCGCACTCAACCTGCTTTTGCACTAGCTCAAGTCCTTCGAGCGCTACTTGCCGTCTACCCAGATCGAGAGAGGCAAGGATCTGGTAGTTCGGCGAGGTGGAGGTGTGGGCCATGTAGGCCTCGTGGAAAGTCTCCTGGGCTTTCTGTTCGTAGTCTTGGTCGAAAATGTGAATCATGGAGCCTTGACGCAGCGACGTCAGTGTCTTGTGTGTGGATTGGGTGGCATACACCCGAACCCGTGCCTTCTCCGGGTCCGGTAGCAGACGGGTGGAAAGCATGACTTGATCATCGTTGAGGTCTTCCAGACCGGCCGCATACTCGGCATAGGCCTTGCGATAAACCGGGTCGCGCAGCTTGGCCAGTAGGGTCGCGGCCGAGGCCATCGCGGTGCGAGAGCGGTATACGGGGTGGAAACGAGCGAAAGCGAACCAAGCCTCATCCCACAGGAATATCAGGTCCGGCTTGATCGCCAGGCATTCCTCCATGACCCGCTCGACGTCGTAGACCACGCCGTCGAAGGTGCAGTTGGTCAACATCAGCAGCTTGACTCGATCGAGCTTTCCGGCAGCGCGGAGGTCGAGCAGCGTGCGTTTGATTTCCCGTAGTGGCACGGCCCCATACATCGAGTACTCGTTGAGCCGGTAGGCGTCCAGGTAGCATACCTGGGCACCGGCTAACACCAGCCCGTAATGGTGGGACTGGTGGCAGTTCCGGTCTACCAGCACGATGTCATCGGGCTTGAGCAGCGCCTGGACGACGATCTTGTTCGCGGTGGAGGTGCCGTTGGTGCACCAGAATGTCTCGCGGGAGCCAAAGGTCTCGGCGGCTAGCCGCTGGGCTTCCCGCAGCGGCCCGGTTGGCTCTAGCAGCGAGTCCAACCCGCCACAGGTGGCCGAAGTTTCCGCCAGGAAGATATCCAATCCGTAGAAGCTCACCATTTCATGGATCCAGTGCGAGTCCATGACCGATTTACCTCGGGAGACCGGCAGCGCGTGGAATACGCCGGTGGGCTTGCGGCTGTAGTTCTTCACCGCGCTGAAGAACGGTGCTTGGAAGCGGTGAGCCACCCCGCGCAGTACGCTGAGGTGCAGTTCGAGTAGCCCTTCCCTGGCATGAAAGACCCGGCGGAAGTCATGGCCCAGCCGCCCAGCGATTTCTTCGATACGGACTTCCGCCATCAGATAGAGGTCAATTTCGGGTCGAATTTCGTGCAGCCGCTTGCCCAGCACCTGGGCACGCACATCCGGCGGCATGTCGGCGAACTCTTCCGCGACGCACTCGTCTATCACAACGCCCAGACCGGACAGGTCGTGCCGTGAGGAGTGGGTGAATCGTCGCCGGATGATGCATGCCTGAATATTGAAGTTGAACAGCACGGCGGTGACCGCGTCGGTATAGCTGGGCACGACGACTAGCTCGTAGACGAACTGGTCGTCGGAGTGGCGAAGGCTGCGCACCTGTTCGCGTAGTGCTTGCTCGCGCACCGGGTCTGTCTCGTTGACGACCAGGACCTCAAAATACGGGCGTTCCTCGGAGGCCGCCGGTTCCACACTCGCTACCACACCGCGGGTTTCCGGCGACATCAGGCCGGCTCCTCGACGAAAGGTTTCGTGCACAAGAGATTGGTTGATGTCGCTGACCATTCGAGCGAACCGCCCGAAATCGCCGGTGGCCAGCAAACGCCGGATCTCGTCGAAACGGTGTCGGCCGGGAAACGCCCAGTACAGCTCCATCGGTTCCAAGGTAGCTACCAGGTCTCGTATCCGATCTAGTTGTTTTGCCGACCGCGCGCCGCTAACTCCGCGCTCGACCAGCCCGGAGCTGGCTTCTTCCAAGCTGCTCCAGGTATCCCGACGCAACTGCCACATACTGTTGTACATCGGCGAACCCAGGCGGTCCTTCATGGTTGGAAACCTCCGCATCGAGATCGTCTGGCCACGGCGCCGTACAAAGCCAATGCCCGTGGCCATGGTTTGAACAACGGAAAAATTCTGAACCCGTGCTGATCGGACGACGATCGCTCGCGGAATCGTCGGTGAGTTTGTGTGGTCAGTGACGGCAGGACGCTACACGGCTTGCCCGGAATCGGGGCGGAAACGGCGTTCTTTGGTGACGGTTGCACCCGATTCTTGAGTCCCGCGCTCTGACGCCGCTGCTCGGCGGCCGCCACCTCAGCCGTGGGGGTGGCCGCTGAGCTCCCACCAAGATGGGATCACGTGTGGCGGACGGGACGGACGGGATGGACGCGGACGGGCGTCAGCCAGCGTCGAAGTCAGCCCTGTGGCCCGTCAGTGGTCGTCATCGTCGGCGGGCGCCGCGTTGTTGCCGGGAACTGGGGTGTCGGGGGCCGGATAGACGGTGTGCTTCGGCGCCGGCATCGGCGCGTCGCCTTTAACGCTGGCCCAGATGGCCTGGTTGAACCGCGCCATGTTGATCCGGTCCTCGTGGCTGAGGTCCTCATCGTCAGCGGGCACGCCGAGCGGGTTCTTCCCCGGATTGGTCTCGGTCATGTTCTGGGTCGGTTTTTGGGCGGTGAATGGAGCTGGGTTCGGAGTATTGGTGAACGACGCGAGCATGGGCGTGGCATAAGCATCGAACTGGGTCAGCGGCCGCAACCCAACAATAAGCTCGATGGTGCGCAGCATGGAGGCGGTGCTGTAGAAAGTCGAGTCGACCTTGCCGGTTTGCGTGTAAGGGCTGATGACCTCGCCGACGGTGCGGTGGGCATCTACGTGGTCGGGTCCGTCTTGGGCGTCGTCTTCGGTGACGAAAATCGCGGTGGAACTCCAGTAGGGTGAATGGGAGACGGCATCGACCAGTTGACCAAGCGCCCAGTCATTATCGGCGGCGTAGGCGCGTGGCGTCGGCGATCCCGGTTTCGCCCCTGAAGTGTGATCGTTCGGTAGCCGTACCAGCTCGACCGTCGGTAGGTTCCGCGCAGCGACGAACTGGTCGAACTCGCGCTTCCACTCGGTGATGCGAGCGAGGCCGCAGTCTGGCCCCGGCACGAACGTGTTGGGCGCGTCAGGGCAGTGCAGGTCGAACCGATGAAAGGCGTGATCCGTATTGGCGTCCAACAGTGGGTCATGCGGCCGAGCCACGGCGTTCGGCTCATCAAGATCGATGTAAAAACCATAATTGCGGAACGTGATGTGGGCCGCCGCCAGCCGGTCCCAAATGTAAGCGTTGCTCGGATCTCGGTTGGGCGCAATAACCGGGTCGCCGCTTTCAGAGGGGTAAGGCGCTCCGCGGTCCGAGTAATTCGACGTCCATAACTGCTCGGTGTAAGGGTTCGAGTTGGCCGCGACTGTCCAGTTCCATCCCTGGGCGCTGACCTCGGCGTCGGCGTAGAAGTTATCTAGCGTGACGAATTGGCGTTCGAGCGCGCGCGCATTGGGCGCGGACTCGTCGCCGAACAGATTCAGCGTCGGATCGCCATTTCCCTTGCCGAGGCTGCCAAAAACCTGGTCGTAGGTACGGTTTTCCTTGACCACATATATAACGTGCTGGATCGGGCTGTGCTCGCCGAGATTGCGCGGCACCACGCTGGCGGCTGTGCCGGCCGGGGCGTGTACATTGCCGCCGTTGTCGAATCCGTCGTTTCGGGCCACCTGCGTGGTCCAGTCCGCGAGCTGCGCCGTGTCCAGCGGCATCGGGATGCTCGACAATGTTCCCACCATCATCGACCCGACATATTGGTCCGCCCGCGTCCTACCGGCGTAATACGGGTCGGGATGGCCGGGACCATTGTTCGGTCCAGCACCCAAGCCTTTGCCGTTGGTGACGAAAAGCGCGTGTGCGCCGACCGCGACCGATGTCGGGTACCAGCCAGTGGGGATGAGTCCGGTGATCCGTCCGCTGGCCAGATCAATAACCGCGACATCGTTGTTCCCCGCGTTTGCCACATATAGCGTGCCGCCGTCAGCTGAAAGCGCGAGATCATCGGGGTTGCTACCTACCTGCGCGTTCGGATAGGGCGCTAGATCGATCGTGCGAACGACGTTGTTCGAGCCGAGATCAATGATGCTGACTTGGTCGGAATCGCCGTTGGCCACATACAGCTGGTGGTGGTCAGCGGAGACGATCATCCGGTTCGGATGCGTACCGACCGTGATGGTTTTCTGTTCCGTCGGCTGCGGGCCAGTCAGGTCCATCACGGAGACGGTGTTCGCGCCGAGGTTCGTGACGTAAACGGTATGGCCGTCCGCGCTGGGCACGATGTTGTACGGGTGGTGACCGGCCGGGCCGGTGTGCGTGGCGCCGGTCGCGAGGTCGATCACGCTGACCGCGTCGGCTTGATCGTCGGCGACGAGCAGCCGCTGTCCGTCTGGGGTGAGGGCGATACCGGCGGGGAACGGGTTGACCTTCGCCCCGGCCGGATTGGTGGTGGGCAGTGTGAAGGCCGGCTGCTCGGTGAGAGCGCCGGCTTGGACGCCGTAGCGCCTGATGACGTTGCTGCCGCCCCCGCTGGCATACAGAGTCTGGCCGTCAGAGCTGAAGGCCAGCCCGACGAACAACCCATTCGGGGCCGAGTAGGGGATCGATTGGGCAACTGTGCCGTCGGCGGTGTTCACTAGCTGCAGCGACTGGATCGCTTGCCCAGCGTTGCTGACCACGAGCCAGCGGCCGTCGGGGGAGAGCGCCGAAGCCAACGGAAGATCGCCGAGAGGGCTCTGCTTTCCCGCTGGGCTCAGCTGGTAGCCCACCGGGATCACGCCTGGAGCACGGCTGCCGGCCGCGGGCCCGGTGGCCGGCCCAGATTCGCCACAGCCCGTCACGGCCACCAGCGTTAAGCACAGACAAATCGCCGCCCACATTCGTGCGCGCACTTCCGCACCATCCCCGCTCGAAGATCGATGGCTGGGCCGCCGCTGGCTGGACGCTTCAGCCACGTCGATCGGCGTGATGCTGACGCTACGGGGCACGCGAAGGTCGCGAGAGCATCATCACTCGAACCGTTGGCGAACACCGGGTGTTTGTCTGCGCCGTTCGATGTCCTGCGCCAGCGGCCACGCCGCGCGAGCTGCCCGGTGCCCGGCGAGGCGATGCCAGACCAGCTCGTACCTCGCGAAGTCCGAACGCGCGGGGGAGGCGGCGAGACCAGCTCCGAGATGTCACGAGACGGTAGCTCTCGAGCGTGCCGGTCGACCGTAGAGGGTCGTGCGTCGGACCAGCCGCCGCCCGGCCGCCGCCGCTATCGACGCAAAGTCCGCCTCGTCGAGCCGCTGCCCGTGAGTGGCCCCGGCCGCGCGACTGATGTTCTCGTCCATCAGCGTGCCGCCCAGGTCGTTCACTCCGGCGGCGAGCAGCTGGCTGGCGCCAGCGGCGCCGAGCTTCACCCAGGACGCCTGCACATTGTCGATCAAACCCGAGTAGGCGATTCGTGCGACCGCGTGCATGAGGACGACCTCTCGCCACGTCGGGCCGCGGCGGGCGGCGCGCTTGAGGTAGATCGGCGCGGCCATGTGCACGAACGGCAGGCCAACGAACTCAGTGAAGCCGCCGGTCTCGCGTTGCAGCTCCCGCGTGCGTACCAGGTGTCGTGCCCAGTGCACTGGCTGTTCCACCGATCCGAACATGATCGTGATGTTGGAACGCAGCCCGATTTCGTGTGCGGTCCGGTGGCATTCGAGCCACTCATCCGTATTGATCTTGTCTGGGCACAGCACGGCCCGAACCTCGTCGTCTAGGATCTCCGCCGCGGTGCCAGGCAGTGACGCGAGCCCGGCCTCGCGCAACCGCCGCAGATAGTCGGCAAGCGGCTCGCCCAGACGGCGGGCCCCTTCGGTGACTTCCAGCGCGGTGAAGCCGTGCACGTGGATCTCCGGGACGGCTTGCTTCACCGCGCGGCACACCTGCAGGTAGAACTCGCCGTCGAAGCTGGGATGAATACCACCCTGCAGGCACACCTCGGTTGCTCCCAGCTCCCAGGCTTCGCTGGCTCGCTCGGCAATCTCAGAGAGGCTGAGCAGGTACGGCTTTCCGCGCAGATTCAGTGACAAGGGTCCTTTCGAGAAGCCGCAGAAGCGACATCGATACGTGCAGACATTGGTGTAATTGATGTTGCGATTGGTTACGTAGGTGACGTCGTCGCCGACCGCCGCGGCGCGCAGATCGTCGGCCAGCCGGGCGACCGCGAGCACCTCCGGACCGCGCGCGGAGAACAGCATGACCAGCTCGTCGACCCCTGGTTGCTGCCCAGCCCGCACACCGTCGAGCACCTCGGCAACCGCGCCGGCTACGCGATCGGCGAGCTCGGGCTCAGGCCCGGGAATCAACACCGGCGGAGACGCGTCCGCGCCGGAGTACCAACAGGTGGAGCGGCGGCCGATCTGTACGACCTCGGCGCCGGTACCGACGTTGACCGCTTCGGCATGCCGCTCGGGCCACACCTCGCCAGGGTCGTCTCGACCGAGACTCTCGGCGTCGGAACGGTCGAGTACCGCGAACCGTACGGTGGGGTCCAACCATTGCTGAGGCGAGAGGGCGAACTCCGGATACACCGTCAGCCGGGGGGCCAGCGTCAGGCCGCGTTCCTCGCATGCCGCTCGCAGCAGGTCTACCGCCGGCCATGGTCGCTCAGGATTGACGTGATCAGCGGTCACCGGCGATACGCCACCCCAGTCGTCAATGCCGGCATCCAGCAGCGCGCCCAGGTCGTCGGCGAGGTTCGGCGGGGCCTGCACGTGCACATCAGACGGCAGCACGATCCGGGCCAGCGCGATCGCGCGCAGGTGCTGCACCGGGGGACAGGCCGGCGCCCCGCGCATCGCCGTACCGGGTTTAGGCAGGAAGTTCTGCACGATCACTTCCTGCACGTGCCCATACCTGCGGTGCGAAGCCGCGATCGCCTCCAGCGCGGCGAGCCGGTCGGCCTCGGTTTCCCCGATGCCGACCAGGATCCCGGTGGTAAACGGGATGGCGAGCTCACCGGCCGCGTTCAGAGTGGCGAGCCGGCGGGCCGGGTCTTTGTCCGGAGCGCCTCGGTGCGCGGCCAGGTCGGGCCGTAGCGACTCGATCATCATCCCTTGCGAAGGCGCCACCGGCCGCAGCAGCGCCAGCTCATCGCTGCCGATCGCACCGGCATTCGCGTGCGGCAACAGACCGGTGTCCTGCAGCACCAGCGCGCACATCGCCGTCAGATAGGCGATAGTCGAAGCGTACCCGTGTGCGTCCAGCCAGGCGCGCGCGGAAGGATAACGCTGCTCAGGCTGCTCGCCGAGGGTGAACAGCGCCTCATGACAGCCGAAGGCCGCGCCGCGACGAGCGATCGCGAGAACCTCGTCGGGGCTGAGGTACGGCGCGTCGAGATGCGCGGGCGCGGTGGCGAACGTGCAGTAACCGCAACGGTCGCGGCACAGCCGGGTCAACGGCACGAATACCTTGGGCGAGTAGGTCACCCGGGTGCGAGTCCGTTTCGCCCGTGCCCGCGCGGTGAGCTCGTCGAGAGATAACGTCGGCAGAGTCATGGCCGGCGCCTCCAGTCGGCTCGCTCGAACTCCGCTTGCTCGAAAAGAGACGCCGTAGTCACGCCGCCAGTGTAGGAGCAGGGTCCGACAGAAGCCTGCCGGTCAGCCCCGCGAGCCTCGGTCATCGATACGCGATGCGACTCGGGGCGCGATTGCTGGCGGCCGGCGTGGGCTGGGGCAGGACCGACAGGACACGTTGGGCGAGGTCAATGAGGACCGGTCGCAACGTGACGTCTGGCACGACACCGTGACCGAGTCGGATAGTCAGACTTGATCGGTTGTCGAGCACCAGCAGCACGGATTGAGTTTGTTCATCGACGATGACAGAGGGAGCAGTGCCAATCGACAGGTCGGTCACCCGGATGGAGCCGTCCTTTTCGGCCGCGGTGTTGATCTGGAAGTGTCCCATGGCGGCGTTCGGGTCGGTATACGCCTGCAGCCGCAACTCCAGCGTAGGGACAGCTCGGTCGGCACCGCGGGAGTAGACGCAGGTCAACTGTTCCACCATGCCGACCGACGGCGAAGGGACACCGACCACGGTGCGACTGAACATGCTGCCTTCCGGTTGAGCCAGCAGTGCTGGCACCAACGTGTCCGGCAGCACCTGTGCGCAGTCACCGGGCAGCAGCGTGTCCCGATGTTCGCGCTGGATTGGTCTCCGGGCTTGCGTGTCGGCGGAGGTGAAGCCCGGGATCGCTACCTCGGCCGGCGTTGGCCTAGCCTCCCATTCGCAGAGTAGCACCAAGACAAGTGTCACTATGGCTAGTACTCCCAAGAGAACCCATGACCGTTGACTCTTCCCCGACACCGGACAAACGGTAGGGCTGAGTCGTCGGCGCTTCAGTGCACGTAGCCGAATCGTGACACCACGACCGAGGATCCGACGCGAACTGATCACCCCGCCAAGTCGGTGAGTGCGTTGCTCTGGCCCGTTCGTGCCACGGCGGCTGGATTAGACTCGCGGACGCCGCGTAACATAACAAACAGATCAACTTTGCGGACGACTGGGACATCATGGCATACGCTGACATCCTACTGTCCTCTCGCTAAGACAACGGGGAACCGGCCGCCCTCGACCGAATGGATCCCGGGAAAGTCCCAGGGCCGCCTCTGCCCGCGTTAGCAAACCAACCGCAAGGGAAAGCGACCGGTGATGTGGATCTCTCGTTGGGATACGAGATCAAAGCTACGTTTGTTGTTGTTGGTGACAGCGATGCTTACGGTCAGTGCCTGCGGAACCCACGCGGCGAATCCCGCGCCGAGCCCGGCGCCCTCGTCGGCGGCTTCCGACCCAGGCGAAAAGGAATTGCCGGTTGGCGACTCATCTTCACCGGTCCCTAAACCGGGAACATGCAAGCTTGGCCATTCGGCGAGTGGCGAACCCCTGCCTGACCCGAACTGTACCCCAGGAGCCATCAACCCGATTGTCACCCAAGCGAATATTGCCACAACGATTTGCCAGAGCGGGTGGACAAAGACTATTCGCCCCCCGGTGTTGCGGACCAATAAGATCAGGCGGGAGATCGATGCCGCGTACGGTCTGCCCACCAGCACGGAAGGCGAACTCGATCACGAGGTCAGCCTCGAGCTTGGCGGAGCACCCGATGATCCGCGCAATCTCTGGGTCGAGCCAGGAAAGATCCCTAACCCGAAGGATGCGGTGGAGAACAAGCTGAACGAGGCGGTGTGCTCGGGGCTGATCCCGCTGGCTACGGCTCAGCGTGTCATCACCAAGAACTGGGTCAGCGCGATTGAGGACGCCGGCCTAGGGATCGTTGGTGGGAAGCTGTGTCTGCGCGATCAACCCAGTCGGTGCGCGACTCACCGGATGCAACACGCCGAGTCCGGCGAGAACTAATATCGGCCTCGTCTGGTGGTCAGGGTATTCTAGTATTCTGTAGCCACGACTAATTTGGAGTTTTTCTAGCCATGGCGCTGGGGTTGGGTACTAGTT
>Ga0213881_10000774_pt1 | contig 17604 bp, 11 predicted proteins | sample BarmaccoBMER_R08_FD_160104 | JGI IMG/M metagenome (GOLD analysis project Ga0213881, IMG submission 160104) | Barbacenia macrantha exposed rock microbial communities from rupestrian grasslands, the National Park of Serra do Cipo, Brazil - ER_R08 ... | reverse complement strand
CCGCGCTTCGGACTAAGTCCGACGCGATCCGGAAGGAGTGCGAGAACCTGGAGACCATCGACCGTGTCGTGCCACTCACCGAGACCTACACGAAGATCGAGGGCGACTCGCCGGAGCGGTATCAGTGAGCCCTTCCCAACCTTGCTGAGGACACGGTTGTCCGGACTGCGGCGTGGCATCGCCGCGATTGGCGATGGTGCGGTAACGCCACGCAGGCGAGCAAGTGATTAAGTAGCGCGGACATCCGTCAACTGTCGAGCGATCACGTCGCGAAGAAACAACAGGTCGTGCGATCAAATTTGTTCATGCTCGCACGGAAAGTACAGCCTTGTAGTGCCTCACGGTTGATGTCGTAATCTCACGAGTGATGTCGTGTAGATGTCATATAGGACATCACGGTGAGATTCGACCCGGGTACGGTTGTCTTGCGGGAGCCGCCAATAGACGTTGGGCCATCCGGGTGGTTGTCGCCGACACGCTGATGCTGTGGGGTTTCATCGGTCTGTTACCGGCGTTGGCCAGTAGTTTTACGCGGCTGGTTCGTACTCGTTGATCAGGCCCCCGAGCACCGGCTGTATGTCGGAATGACGCGAACTCGCACCGCGTCCGGTTTTCGCCGCGCGGCGATCTCGCTACTGATCATGAGATCGGCGCGCAGGTCGACCGGTCCGTCGCGGGTATCCTTGATCACCGCCGTGATCTGCCTAATCGCAAGGTCAAGGCGGAGTTCGCCGCCCTACACGGCAACAGATCCAGTAGTCGTCAGCAGCTCGTCCAACCCCAGCCGTCCGGTGCGAGGACAACACTGTCGGTAGCCGTCTCCGCTGCGCCGTCGAGTGGCGCGCCGAACATGGCCTCCTCGGTGAGGGTGCGTCCCTCCCGGAATGTCTCGCCAACGATCCGCGAGGAGTACAGGGGATTGCGTCGGTCGTCGGTCGTCGCCAGCAGGTCGACAGCACCCCGGAAATCGGCCGCAGCGGCGGACAGTCGGGCGCCGAGGGCCTCGTCGCCGGAGATCAGCCCGCCCACCAGCCCGGCGAACGCGGCGCTCTCCGTCTCATCGACGCCCGTGACCTGCTTCGCCGACCAGAAATACGACTGTTCGTCCCGCTGCATGTCGTAGAAGGAGACGAGGAACTCGTAGAACTGGCCGAATTCGCGCCGGTACCGGTTCTCGAACTCGGCGAAGGCGTGTTCCTCTTGCAGCGCGCCGGCCAGGCAGGCGTTGATGGACCGGGCGGCGAGTATCGCACCGTACGTGGCGAGGTGCACGCCCGACGAGATCACCGGATCCACGAAGCAGGCAGCGTCCCCGACCCGCACCAGTCCAGGCGAGAAGAACTTCGTCGTCCAGTACGAATAGTCCTTGCGGACCCGTATTTGGTCGTATGGCGCCTGTTTCGCGGTCGGCACCCCGGTGGAGCAGGTCGCGGACCTCCGGACAGGCGTCGATCATCTCGCCCCACGTGGTCCGTGGGTCGCGCCTTACCGCTGACCAGTGCTCGGGCGAGATGACCGCGCCCACGCTGGTGAGGTCATCTCGCAGCGGGATGTACCACAGCCAGCCGACGTCGAACGCGGCGCAGAAGATGTTGCCGCTGTTGGGTTGTGGCAGCCGTCGGCCGCCGGCGAAGTAGCCGAACACCGCCAGGTTGCGAAAGAAGTCGGAGTAGACGCGAGCACCGCCACTCGCGCTGTGCAGCCGGCTGGTGTTGCCGGAGGCGTCCACCACGTACTGTGCGGACACCGTGCGGCGGACACCGTCGGCGGTGACGTACTCCACGCCACAGACCCGATCCTCCTCGGTGACGACGTCACGCACGTCGCAGCCTTGCTGGACCTCCACGCCGTGCCGGGCCGCGTTGCGCAGCAGGATGTCGTCGAATCGGGCCCGCTCGACCTGGAGCGCGGTCGACGTCGGCTCGGGCAGCCGCGGTGACATGGCGAACGAGAACTGCCACGGCTCGCGCCCGCGGCCCCAGCGGAACGTGCCGCCCCGCTTCACGGTGAACCCTGCGGCGGCGACCTCGTCGGCGACGCCGAGGAGGCGGCACACACCGTGCACGGTGGATGGCAGCAGCGACTCGCCGATCTGGTAACGCGGGAACCTCTGCTTCTCCAACAGCAGCACCCGGTGTCCACGCTTGGCGACCACCGTGGCCACGGTAGATCCGGCCGGACCGCCGCCGACGACCACCACGTCGAACGTCTCGTTCACGAATTCTCCTGTTCGGTGCCGCGGCCGGGGTGCGCGACCGGGAGTGTGCGGAGCCAGGTGCGCATGGCCGCTGCCGTTGTCGCGGCGTCCTGGCCGAGCACCGAACCATGGTCGCCGGCGATGTCGATCACGTCGTGCGGCAGCGGCCACGTCGGGCGCCAGTCGCGGTGCGGATCGATCTCGCGCATCTGCCTGGTCGGACCCGCTCGCAGCAGTGCGGTGGGGACCGCAATGGGTTCGGGCTCCCAGTCGTCGAAGATCCGTACGTAACCGCCGCCCGCGATCACCACGGAGTCCTCAATGAGCTCGCTGAACTGACGCTCGGGCCGATCACGGTCGGCGGACATCAGGGCGAGCGCGCGGGCATCGCCCCGGCGGCTGACGCCGTGGTGTGTCTCGATCAGGATCACGCCGGCGGGTGGGTGTCCGGCCGCCCCGAGCTCGCTGGCGACGGCGTGCGCGATCGCACCGCCGCTGCAGTGTCCGACGAGGACGACCGGCTCGCCGGTGGACAGCCGACGCACCGAATCGGCGTGCAGGGCAGCGAGCGTGGCGACACTGTCCGGCAGCGGGCGATCCGTGGCGAATCCGGGATTGTCGAGCAGGAACAGGTCGTGTTCGCCGGCGAACTCGGCCGCGAACGCGGTCAGCATCGGACTGAACAGCGGCAGGTAATCGGGGAAGAACACCAGCGCGGGTGCTCCGTGGACGCCTTCGGCGAGCCGCACGGGCGGGACCGCGTGATGGGCGCGATCGGCCATCGGAAACGACGGCAACGCGTACGACGCGAGGTACCGTAGCGCCATCGCCTCGGCGGCGCCCTGCTCTCGCATCACCCGGTGGTACAGCACGGAGAACCGGATCGAGTCCGGCGCGGCAGGAGTCGGAGGTTCCGGCTGCGCCGCCGGTTCGGTGAGGATGCCGTCCATGGCTGCCTGGACGTGCGCGACGAGTTCGGGAAACGTCGGATGGTCGAGCACGACCGTGGCACTGAGCCGGATCCCGGAGAAGGCGCTGAGGCGGTTGCGCAACTGGACGGCGGACAGCGAGTCGAAGCCGAGGTCGGTGAAGTGCCGGTCGACGGGGAACGAGTCGGCGTCGGGGAATCCGAGCACCGCGGCCAGTTCCGTGCGGATCAGCTCGGCCAGCGCGGCGGGTCGTTCGCCGGCAGGCCGCGCGGTGAGAACACGACGCCACTCTCTCGGCTCCTGGCCCACGGACGCGACGACCGGAGCGGACGGCGCTGAATCCGTCGTTGGCGGTTCGACGAGCATTGGCACCAGCACCGGCTCGTCGGTGCGCAACGCGCGATCGAGCAACGCCGTGCCCTCGGCCGCTCCGATGGCACGGACACCATCCGCCGCGAGCTGCCGTCGCGCCACGGCGGACATCCGCCCGCTCATGCCGCTGTTGTCATCGTCCCAGGGACCCCACGCGAGGGATTGTGCGGGCAGCGACCTGGCGACGCGATGACGTGCCAGCGCGTCGAGAAACGCGTTAGCGGCGGCATAGTTGGCTTGGCCAGGCCGGCCCAGCACGCCGGCCGCCGACGAGTACAGCACGAATGCCGACAGCTGGAGGTGCTCGGTGGCCGTGTGCAGGCTCCAGGCGGCATCCGCCTTTGGTGCGAGGACCGTGTCGAAGCGGTCTGGGGTCATGGCGTCCAGCACCCCGTCGTCGAGCACACCGGCGAGGTGGAAGACGGCGGTGAGCGGCGGTTGGCAGGAACCGACCAGGTTTCGCACGGCCGCTTCGTCGCTGACGTCGCAGGCGACCGAGGTCACCTCGGCGGCCATGTCGGCCGCCCAGGCTGGTGGTTCGCCGCGTCGGCTGGCGAGGACAAGATGCCGGACTCCGTACGCGGTGACGAGATGGCGGGCGAGGATGCCGGCGAGCGCGCCACTGCTACCGGTGATCAGCACGCTGCCGGTGTCCAGGGCGGGAGGGTGTTGTTGCGCGGTGCCGGATGGCTCCAGCCGGGGTGTCAGGACGGCGCCGTCACGGATCGCGAGTTGGGGCAGTGCCATTTCCGCTGCCGCCGGTAGTGCCGACTCGGATGCGGGCGTACCGCACAGGTCGACCAGCGAGATCCGGTCTGGATGCTCGGCTTGCGCGCTGCGGACCAGGCCCCAGACGGCGGCGCTGGCCGGGTCCGGATCGTCTGTAGTGGCACGGACGGTGACCACGACGAGGCGCCCGGACGCCTCGCCGCTGACCCATTCGCGCAGGCGCGTCAGCGTGCTGGCCAGCAATCGCCTCGCGCCGGCCGGTGGGTCGACCTTCGGCTGCGAGTCGACACGGAACAGTTCGTACCGCTGGTCTCCGCCGGTCGGCGTGGCGGCGACCCAACTCGGCCGCAGTAACCCGTCGGCGGATTCGAGTTCGATCGGCCGGGTCACCATCGACTCGACCGAGGCCAACGGTTGCCCGGTTGGCGTGGTCAACACGACCCGGACCTCATCCGGCCCGATCCGCGTGATGCGGGCGCGTGCGGCAGCCGCACCGGGAATCGAGAGGTCGACACCGGCGAGCGAGAACGGCACTCGAGGCGAGTCCCGCGGTTCGGCGAGCAATATCGCGTGCAGTGCCGCGTCGAGCAGCGCCGGGTGGATGGCGTACCGACCGGCGTTGGCCGCCTCGCTTGGCGGCAGCGCCAGATCGGCGAACAGCTGGCCATCCCGCTGCCACAGTGCGGTCACCGCGCGGAACGCCGGCCCGTAACGGAAGCCGCCCACGGCGAGTCGTTCGTAGTCGACCGGTATCGGCTGGGCGCCCGGAGGCGGCCACTCGGCCGTGGCGGTGGGCACCTGGTCGGCCGTGGCCACCACGCCGATGGCGTGCCGGGTCCACGGCCGCGTCGATCCGGCCGGCCGTGCCCAGAAGGCCAGGGCGTGATTTCCCTTGGGGTCAGCGAATTCCACGACAACCTGGACGTCGTGGTCGGCGGCGTCCGCGACGATCAGCGGCGTGAGCATCGTCAACTCTGCGATGCGTGCCGCTCCGCGCTCGGCTGCCGCCTGTAATGCCAGTTCGGCGACGACCGTGGCGGACACGACCAGACGGTCGCCGATGACGTGGTCGGCGAGCCACGGTTGCCGGGTCGTGGAGAGCACGCCGTGGTGGCGGATCTCGGGTCCGTCGGCGGCCGGCCGTGGGATGTCCAGGATTGGATGTGCGGAGTCGGACGTCCTCGACGCGACGATGTCCAACCAGTACCGCTGTCGCTGAAATGGATATGTGGGCAGGTCGTGGCGACGAGCGCCGCTGCCGGCGTACACCGGCTCCCACGCGACCGGTACACCGTGGACGTGCAACGTCGCCAGCGCGTCGAGCACGGCCTGGACCTCGGTGGCGCGGCGGTGCACCGCCGGCACGATGCGGACTTCCCGGTCCGGGCCGACGCACTCCTCCGCCAGGGCACTCAGCACGCCGTCGGGCCCGATCTCGACGAACGCGTCGACTCCCGCCGAGCCAAGCCATCGGATCGCGTCGGCGAAGCGAACCGTTTCTCGCGCGTGGCGTACCCAATAGTCGGCGCTGTTGATCAGGTCGGGCTCGGGCCGGCCGGTCAGCCCGGACACCACCGGCACCGCGGGGCGATGGTAGGTGACCGACTCGGCGATGGTCCGGAATTCCGCCAGCATCGGATCGATCAGCGGCGAGTGGAACGCGTGGCTCACCCGCAGCCGGGTGGACCGGCGGCCGATCCGCGCGGCCACCTCGGTCACGGCCGCCTCGTCGCCGGAGAGTACGACCGACGCCGGACCGTTGACAGCCGCGACCGCCACCCGCTCGGACAGTTCGGCCAGGTGTGGCAACACGTCGGCTTCGGCCGCCGCCACCGCGATCATCGCCCCGCCGGAGGGCAACGCGGCCATCAACCGGCCCCGCGCCGCCACCAGCCGCACCGCGTCGGACAGCGAGAAGACACCGGCGACGTGCGCGGCGGCCACCTCGCCGATCGAGTGGCCGACGAGCTGATCCGCCCGCACGCCACCCGCGGTGAGCAGCGCGTGCAGCGCGACCTCGAAGGCGAACAGCGCCGGCTGGGCGTAGTCCGTGCGATCGAGCAGGCCGGCGTCACCACGGTCGACCACGTCACGCAGCGGCCGCGGAAGACAAGGGGTGAACTCCTCGCACACGGCCGCGAACGACGCGGCGAAATCGGGAAAGGCAGCGGCGAGATCGTGGCCCATCCCGAGACGCTGGGCGCCCTGTCCGCTGAAGAGGAAGGCAAGCTTGGGATCACGTCGAGCGGTGGCCCGGCGCACGACCGGGTTCTCGTTGCCGTCGGCCAGATCGCGCAGGCCCGCGACGAGACTGTCCCGGTCGTGGCCGAGCACGGCGGCGCGACGGTGCAGCGCCGTCCTGGTCGTGGCGAGCGAGAACGCGATGTCCACTGTGGAACCGTTCGTGACGCCGGCCACCAGTGCGGCCGCATGGGCGCGTAATCCAGCCTCGTCGCTGCCGCTGACCAGCCACGGCGCCACGGACCAGGTCGGCCCGGCCACCACGGATGCCGTTGGCGGCGGTTCCTCGATGACGACGTGGGCGTTGGTGCCACCGATGCCGAACGAGGACACGGCCGCCCGTCTCGGGCGAACCCCCGCTGGCCACGGTCGCGCGTCCGCGAGCAGGCGCACCGCGCCGGCGGACCAGTCCACATGCGGCGACGATGCCTGCGCATACAGCGAACGCGGCAGTTCGCTGTGGCGCATCGCTTCGACCATCTTGATGACGCCGGCCACGCCCGACGCCGCCTGGGTGTGGCCGAGGTTCGACTTCACCGACCCCAGCCACAGCGGGCGGTCGACGTCCCGGTCCTGGCCGTAGGTGTCCAGGACGGCGGCGGCCTCGATCGGATCGCCGAGCCTGGTGCCGGTGCCGTGACCCTCCACGACGTCCACGTCCGCCGCGCGCAGCCCCGCGTCGTCCAGGGCGAGCCGGATCAGTCCCCGCTGCGCCTCGCCGTTGGGTGCGGTCAGCCCGTTGGATGCGCCGTCGGAGTTCACCGCGGAACCGCGCAGCACCGCCAACACGGGATGCCCGTTGCGCTGGGCGTCCGCCAGCCGCTCCAACAGCACGAGTCCGGCGCCCTCCGCCCACGCGGTGCCGTCCGCACCGGCAGCGAACGAGCGGCACCGGCCGTCCGGTGACAGGCCGCGCTGGCGGCTGAACGCGATGAAGGCGTTCATGGTGGACATCACGGTCACGCCGCCGGCCAACGCGAGCGCGCATTCGCCCGCCCGCAACGCTTTCGCGGCCAGGTCCAGCGCGACGAGCGAGGATGAGCACGCCGTGTCGATGGTCATCGTGGGGCCGTGCAGGCCCAGCACGTAGGAGATCCGGCCGGACGCCACGCTGCCGGCGGAACCGATGCCCAGGTGCGACTCGAGTTCACGGGAGGCGACCCGGGTCGAGTAGTCGCTGTGCATGAGCCCGACGAACACACCGGTGTCGGTTCCGCGCACGGCGGGCGCCGCGATTCCCGCCCGCTCGAACGTCTCCCACGCGACTTCCAGCAGCAACCGGTGCTGCGGATCCATCGCGAGCGCTTCCCGCGGTGCGATGCCGAAGAACGCCGGATCGAAGTCCGCGGCGTCGTGCAGGAAACCGCCGCGCCGCACGTAGGTCGTGCCGAGGCGGTCCGGGTCGGCGTCGTAGCTCGCCGCGACGTCCCAGCCGCGGTTGGTCGGGAAGTCGCTGGTGGCGTCCACGCCGTCGGCGACCAACCGCCACAGGTCCTCGGGTGAGCGCACGCCGCCGGGATACCGGCACCCCATCGCGACGATCGCGACCGGCTCGGTCGTGGCCTGCGAGCGCTTGGCCGTGGCTCGGCTGTCCGAGCGACCGGACAGCCGAGCCACCAGGTCGGCACTGAGAGCGGCCGGATTCGGCTGGTCCCACACGATCGTGGTCGGCAGCCGCAGGCCGGTCTGCACGCTGAGCCGCTGCCACAGGGTCATGGCGCCCATCGAGGTCATGCCGAGATCGGCGAACGCGGTGGTCGGGTCGGACGGACGTCCGCGGATCGCCGTGGTCTCGGCGCTGACCAGATCCGCGACGGCGGCCCGGAGCTCACCTGGCGACAGGGCCGCGAACGTCACGGCGGCCGGCGACGGTCGGACGGCCAGCGTCTCACGGAGTACACCGCGCTTCGGCTTTCCCGATGCGGTGCGCGGGATCGCCGGGATGAACAGGATCTCCTCCGGCACCTTGTGCGCCGACAGCAGCGCGGCGCACTCCCGCAGCAGCGCCGCCGGGTCGACATGCTCGTCGACCGGCACCACGAACGCCACCGGCACCTCGCCGAGCACGGGATGCTCTCGCGCCACCACGGCCGTGTCCCGGACCCCGTCCAGGCCACGCAGAACCTGCTCCACCTCGGCCGGGTCGACGTTGGTGCCGCCCCTGATGATCAGGTCGCTCACCCGCCCGACGACGCGGACGTGCCCGCCGGCGTCGATCCGGCCCAGGTCACCGGTGCGGTACCAGCCATCAGGGAGGGCAGCGGCGGTTGCCTCGGGCTGGCCGCGATATCCCAGCATCAGACTGGGACCGCGAACGTAGAGTTCACCGGCGGCACCGAATTCGGCCGACGCGCCCGTGACCGGATCGACCAGCCGCACGTCCATGCCCGGGATGGGCAGCCCGCTCGTGCCGGTGGCGCGCTCGCCGGTGATCGACTCGGCGGCGATCATGCCACAGGTTTCCGTACTGCCGTAGCAGTCGAGCAACGGGGCGCCGAGCAACGCCTCAACGTCCGCACGCATGCTCGCGTCACTGGGCGCGCCGGCCGTGATGCAGACACGCAGCGAAGGAACCGGCGCGGACACGACGTCCAGCAGTTGCCGATACGACGTGGGCACCCCGGCGAGCACGGTCGGCCGGTACTCGGTGAGCAACCGGGCCACCGTCGTGGGATCGGGCTGGTTGACGATCCGGGCGCTCGCGCCAGCCACGGTCACGCCCAGCATGCAGAGGGAATGCGCGAAGCTGTGCGCCAGCGGCAGCGGCCAGAGCAGGCGATCGTCGGCGGACAGCCCCAACATCGGCCCGTAGCAGGAGACCGGCGACCACAGCGCCGCACGCTGGGTGAACAGCACGCCTTTCGGTGTCCCGGTCGTGCCCGAGGTGTAGAGCAGCCAGGCCGGCTCGTCGAGGCCGAGGTCGTCTGGGCCCGCCGTCGCCGGCCCTAGGTCGTCGGCGTCGGACATGACCACCCGGCGTCGGCGGTCCGCCGGCAACCGGCGCAGCTGCGACAGGTGCCGTTCGTCGGTGACCAGCACCGCCGGATCGCAGTCCGCCAACAGCGCGGCAAGCTCCGCATCCGTGGAGTGCGGGCTCAACAGCACGCCAATAGCCGCCGCGCGGACGGCGGCGAGAACGTGTTCGACCAGCTCCACGCTGTTGTCCAGCAGGAACGCGACCCGTTCGCCTCGTGCCACGTTCAGCCCGGCGGCGATGGCGCTGGTCCGCCGCTCCAACTCCGCCCAACTCACGGAGCGTCGATCGTCGGCGAACGCGGATGCTCCGCCGTAGCGATCCGCGTTGTACCGCAACAGATCCGACACCGGGCGCAGAACAGCTCTCTCAGCCATGGACCATGCTTCTTGGCAGCTCGCCTGATTGTGAGTGACGTCAGGCACTGACGCCAGGCTAGACGAAAGACCCGCGACGTGCGGTGAGCCGAGCACGGCGTTCAGCCCTCCAGCAGAAGGTGACGACCGGTACTTCGACGCTCCACGCGCCGGGAAACCGCTCCTGGAGCACCCGCGCGGCGCGGTCCTCGATGGCCGACTTCGACTGGGCGTCGGCCTTCAGGTAGTTGCTGTGCGTCCGGAACCAGGCGAGCAGATCCGCACCGACCTGCTAAAGCTGCGTATTCGCAGGTCAGCCCGGTATCGTGACCAGAATTGACACGGTAGAGGTCGCTAGTCTGACGTAAAGCAGCGAAATTGGTCCGACATCTCGCCTTGACTTGATCTTTGTTGTGAGTCGGCGCGAATGATCGCGATGAGCAGCCTGGAGCGGGCGGCGCCGATGCGGAGCTTCCTGCGAAGCGTGTCTGTGGAGATCGGTCGGCGATGCTCGTCCCAATGACGCTCGTCCGCGTCCCTCGCCCGCTCAAGCAGATCGTCGTCAACCATGGTGGAAGTTGCAAGGCTGCTCTGCCCATCGGCGGGAGCACCATCGGGCTTCGTGTCGTCGGACGTTGCGTCGTTTGATCGACCTGGGATGGTCAACGCCCTGAGCAGGTCCGGGCCGACCTCCGCCCACCCGATCAGCAGCAACGGGCCAACGGCATCGAATGCAGCTTTGCCGTACTGACCGGCGACGAGAGGGTCGGCCACGTTCAGCGCCAGGGTGACCGCGCTGGCGAAGATCAGTAGTCGGCGGGCTGGCCGCAGTTGTGCCGGTCTCGCGCCGGTCAGGGCCAGTTGTCGGATGCCGAGGAGGAGTCCGAGGATTGAGAGGTCGACAGCGGGTGCGACGAGTGGAGCGACCCAGGCCGGCACGCCGAGACGGAGCGCGAGGTTGAGGACGTTGCCGAACCCGAACATGAAGGTGAGGCCGACGACGATCCCCATGATCACGGTGACCGCTTGAACGACCGTGGCTCCACCCGGACTCGGCGAACTGGGCAATTCGTTCGCGGGTCGGTCATTGAGGAACGCCTGCTTCGCTGCGCGGACGTCCGTGGCTGTCACGGGTGGGGATGCCGCGTTCGCGTAGTTTGGTCAACACGGTGGTGTGGTCGACGTCCAGGCGTTCGCCGACTCGGGCGAGTGACCAGCCGAGGTTGTAGAGGTGGATTGTGTGGTCGACTTGGTCGGGCGGGAGGCCGCGGCGGCGCATCGGTACGCCGTGCCGGTGGAGGATGTTGCTGACGGTTCGCCGTTCGACCCCGAACTGAGCACCCAGCTCGTAGACCGTCGAGCCGGACTGGTAGCCGACGATCAGCTCCTGGATCTGATCGGTGCCGAGCCGCCGGGCACGCCGGGGACGATCTCGTTCGACCGGCGCCGGCAGGAGGGTGTCGAGGCTGGGGAGCTTCTGGCGGAGCTGTTCCAGGGCTTTGACCTGGTCTTTCGGGTTATAATAAGCTTCCCTAAGGTGCACAACGTTTCATAATCCGAACACGTGGCTGTTTGGACAGGCGCTGGCGATGTTTGTCTGTTTCGTCATGGACTCAAAGCCGGGGCCGCAGCGTGTCGAGACCTTCTCCGGACAGATCGGCGAGCGCCTCCGGCCGCCCGGCGATCGCCATGATGATCGACGCGAGTGGCCCGGTGACCTCCGGGCCGGCACCGGCTGACCAGGCGACGTCGCGGGCGCGCAGGGTGAGTCCGGCGCAGCGCTGCTTGGCGCGGAGGAACGGCCCGGTCCGGCGGCAGGCGTCCAGCGTGATCTCATGCACCGTGAACAGGTGCTTATCCAAGAATGCGGCGTCGCCCGGCAATGGTGAAACCGGGTCGCTGTCCCAGGATTTTACCAGCATATCGTGGTGCGGCAGGCATACCCCAATCCCGACCAGCGCCGGCGGATTCTCCCGCGATTCGAGGTAGCTTGGAAGCGGTCCTGGCCTTCCAACGGTCTTCACGGCTGGGGTATCCAGGCTAAGATCAGGACAAGCTGCGAGCTGAAAAGATCGGTGAATACATGAGTGAAGCGGTCGATCACAGTGGCCAGCCCAGCCAGCCTTCTGAGACCGCTATCGTTGAGCCTCTGGAGCCGCCGGTATCGGAGGACCCGCCCAAACGGTATGCCGCCTTCATCTCCTATTCCCATAGCGCCGATGGCGCTTTTGCCCCCACCTTGCAGGATGGCCTTCAACAGCTTGCCAAGCCCTGGAACAAACGTCGCAGTCTTGAGGTATTCAGGGACCAAACCGGCCTCGCCGTCAGCCCCGCGCTCTGGCCCAGCATCTGTGCCGCCCTCGACGGGTCCCAATGGTTCGTTCTGCTCTGTTCCCCCGAGTCAGCTGACTCCGACTGGGTGGGAAAGGAGATCGAACGGTGGACGGCCACCAAGGGTTCCGACAGCATCCTGCCCGTTATCACCGACGGCGCATGGGCATGGAGCGCCCAGACGAACGACTTCGATCGACACGTCTCCACAGCTATCCATCCGGCGTTGTACGGAGTGTTCCGCTCGGTGCCCAACTTCCTCGATATGAGATGGGCCAAAAGCGAGCACCAGCTCACGCTGCGCAACGCGCGGTTCCGAGACCAAGTGGCCTCCCTGGCCGCGCCTTTGCACGGCATCGTCAAGGACGAACTCGATGGCAACGACGTCCGTGAGCAGCGCCGGACCGAGCGGCTAAGGCTGGGCGCGATCAGCGGCCTATCGGTGCTGTTCATCCTCGCCGTGATCGCTGCCGGGATCGCCGTGGTCCAGCGGAACACCGCAATCGCGCAACGGGATCTCGCGGTGTCTCGGCAGGTTACTGGGCAAGCCCTGGAGTTACGTGCGACCAACCCCGCCCTGGCCACCCAACTCGCCCTCGCCGCCTACCGACTGGACCCCGACACGGAAACCCGAAGCGGTGTGCTCAGCGTCGCCGCCGACCCCAACTCCACCCGACTCACCGGCCACACTGATATCGTCTTGTCGGTCGGGTTCAGCCCGGACAGGCACACCCTGGCCACCGCCAGCACCGACCACACCGCGAAGCTGTGGGACCTGAGCGATCCGCACCATCCCGGCCTGCTGACCACCCTCACCGGCCACACCGGCGCGGTCTACTCGGCAGGGTTCAGCCTGGACGGACACACCCTTACCACCGCCAGCGACGACGGCACCGCGAAGCTGTGGGACCTCAACGACCTCCGTCATCCGGTCCTGGTGGCCACCATCACCGGCCGCACCGACCTCATCGACCCAATTACCTCGGTGGGGTTCAGTCCTGATGGGCACACCTTGGCCACGGCCAGCTTCGACGGCACTGCGAGGTTGTGGGACCTGAGCGATCCGCACCATCCCGGCCTAATGACCGCCCTCACCGGACACACGAGCACCCTTACCTCGGTGCGATTCAGCCCGGACGGACGCACCCTGGCCACCGCGAGCTACGACAACACCGCGAAGCTGTGGGACCTCAACGACCTCCATCATCCCAGTCTGCTGACCACGCTCACCGGCCACGCCAACACGGTCTACTCGGCGGGGTTCAGCCCGGATGGGCACACCCTGGCCACCGCCAGTGCCGACAACACCGTGAAGTTGTGGAACCTAAGCGACCTCCGTCATCCCGGTCTGGTGGCCAGCCTCACCGGCCACACCGGCACTGTCTCCTCCGCAGTGTTCAGCCCGGACGGACACACCCTGGCCACCGCCAGCACCGACCGCACCGCGAAGCTGTGGGACCTGAGCGATCCGCACCATCCTGGCCTGCTGACCACCCTCACCGGCCACACCAACACGGTCTCCTCGGTGGTGTTCAGCCCGGACGGACACACCCTGGCCACCGCCAGCTTCGATCACACCGCGAGGTTGTGGGACCTGTCTGGACCTGTACTAATAGGCCACACCGGCGAAGTGACGGCGGTGGGGTTCAGCCCGGACGGACACACTCTGGCCACCGCCAGCACTGACAACACCGCGAAGCTGTGGGACCTGAGCGATCCGCACCATCCTGGCCTGCTGACCACCCTCATCGGCCACACTTACACCGTCGACTCGGTCGCGTTCAGCCCGGATGGGCACACCCTGGCCACGGCCAGTGCCGACAACACCGCGAAGCTGTGGGACATCACCAACCTCCACCATCCCGACTCGCTGGCCACCCTCACCGGCCACGGCGACAGGATCCCCTCGATGGGGTTCAGTCCAGATGGGCGCACCCTGGCCACCGGCAGCCAGGACAACACCGTGGTGTTGTGGGACCTCAGCGATCCGCACCATCCCGGCCTGTTGGCCACTCTCATCGGCCACGCCAACGGGGTCGCCTCGGTGGGGTTCAGTCCGGACGGGCACACACTGGCCACCGCCGGGGGCGACAACACCGCGAAGCTGTGGGACATCACCAACCTCCACCATCCCGACTCGCTGGCCACCCTCACCGGCCACACCAACACGGTCCTCTCGGCGGTGTTCAGCCCGGACGGGCACACACTGGCCACCGGCAGCAACGACGGCACCGCGAAGCTGTGGGACCTGAGCGATCCGCGCCATCCCGGCCTGTTGGCCACCCTCGCCAGCCACACCAACGGGGTGAGTTCGGTGGGGTTCAGCCCCGGCGGACACACCCTGGCCACCGCCAGCAACGACAACACCGCGAAGCTGTGGGACATCACCGATCTCCGCCATCCCAGCCTGCCGATCACCCTCACCGGCCACACCGGCGCGGTCCACTCGGTGGCGTTCAGCCCCGATGGGCACACCCTGGCCACCGCTAGCGAAGACCACACCGCGAAGTTGTGGGAAACCGTCCCCGACATCGCTGCGGCTCGAATCTGCACCATCGCATGGCCCACGATCACCGAGAACGAGTGGAACCAATATCTACCCGATCTGGCCTACCGGCCGCCCTGCCCCTGAGCCTCGATGCACCGTGTGTGATCTCGGCAATTAGTTGTTGATCTCCTGCTGGTGGGCTTTGCTTGGACGACAGTCGCTCAAGCGCGCTTCGCCAGCTCGTGGATTGGACCGTCATCCTGCCCGCAACACGCCGAGAGCGCTTCCGACGAGTCGCTGGTTGGGACCAACTCCGCCGGCTCCAACAGCTGGTGCTACCGGGCGCCGTGTGAGGCGAGGTAGTACAGCAGCGGCACGAGCGCACCTGTCCCGAGCAGCTCCCCTCGCGCCGCCAGCTCAGGCACCCGCGTCAACGCACCCACTCCAGCCGGCCAACCTCCTCGGTGTCCGTCGGCTCCCCGATCCGCTCGGCCTCCCGCCACAGGTACACATCGACCCGCGCCGTCAGCTGCCCCGGCAACGGCTCAAAGCTGATCAGCTTCTCTGGCTGCCCGACCGGCCGCCAACCGCTCTCCTCGGCCGCCTCCCGCGCCGCCGCGTCGGCCGAGTCCTCACCCTCCTCCACCAACCCGCCCAGCAGCTCGTACCCCCACTCGTCCGTGGGGAACCGGTACCGCCACAACATCAACGCCTCGTCGCGGTCATTCACGATCAGCGCCATGGCGATGCGCGACAAGTGGACAACGTGGTACTCCCAACGCTCCCCACTTGGCGCCTCGACATCGACCAAGCCCAGCCGCACCCATCGACTGTCGTAGACCAGCCGCTCCCCGAACGTCCGCCACACGCCCCGCTCTGCCGTCACGCCTCCGGACTCTACGTCGGTGATCCCTGATCAGCTCACCTCAGCCGCCTCAGTCGGCGCTGTCCGCGTACTGTCGCCTCGGAACCGGTCAGAGTAGGTCGCGCTGCTCGCGCTTGCGGCACCGCTTGCTCGACTTCCAGCTGATGTGCACTCGCGTCGAACCGCCCCCGAAGCCGCCCCTTCCCATCACGAAGAACGACTGGCGGCGGCCTACCTCGAAGTGCCCGAGCCGGATGGTTCCACGGTCGGCGCCCGGCTCGAACAGCTCCACCTGATCGGGCGGAGTACTCCACACTTCCACGTCGAACGCATCTTGGCCGGTCAGCGACAGGTCATACACCCGGCCCTCATCATGATCGAAGTGCCATTCCGACTGCTGCTGGCGTTCACGTCACTTATCCAGCCGGGTGGTGACGAACGTGGCGAGCCCAGTCACGGCGATGATTGCCGGGATGATGACCAGAAGTCGATCGCGCGTGAACCAGCTGAACCACTCGCCGACGCTCTGAAGCACACTGCTCATGGGACCCTCATGATGGCGGACACGAGTCGTCCGCCGCGCATCGGGTCATCACCAGCCAGACGAACGTGTCCCAGCCGTCAACGGCGACGAGAGGGCGTGGTGCGGATCGTGGTGCGAACTACAGCGAACGGCTGCCAAATATGCTCGTGGTGCGGGCTGATTCGAACTGTAGTCCCAGGTAGAGGGCATAGTCGTGCCGTTAAAACACATCCTAAACCGTGTGTCGCAGGTTCGAATCCTGCCCACACACCCAAACCGCAAACCCCCAGCAAAGATCAACTAGGGTGAATGTTTACGCCCGCGAGATTCCTCAACTCAACGAGACTGCCTCGCCATCAACGAGACAGGACGCAAGCGGTGCTGGCAGACCCGAACATCGAATTCGTGTTCCTGTTGATGCCAGCAGCTTGGCCTTACCATTCATCCCCGCCGATCAGATGGCCAAACAGTACGATCGCCTGCTCGCGCTGTCTGACCAACCCAATATTACCATTTGGGCCGTCGATGATCGAAGCGCGATCATTCGTGAATGACCCTGAACACCTTCGTGATCTACGACGACCGCGTCGTCACCGCGGAACTGTTCAGCGGCGTCATCACACTGATCGAACCCGCCGACGTCACCTACCATCGCCGAATATTCGACTACTTCGAATCAATCGCACGCACCGAACAGCAAACCCGCTGGCTCATAAGGAAGCTCGGCGCGAACTAGATCCCGTACGCAGGTCTCTCACCCGCATAAGCGCGCGGATTGCTGGTGACGCGCGCGTCGTCGAACCGCAGCCCTCGGCTGAAATGGCTGCCTACCTGGACCTTTCTACTTTGCCATCGGCAATATTCCGTGGTTCCTCCGTGGATTCTCCGACCGTTCTCCGGCGGTTCTCCGGTGGACTGATGGCACGTTTCCTGTTTTTCTCCGCGATTTTCCCGCCCGTTGCGATCGAGGCTTTCTGTACGCGACGCGCCAGCCTGGAGCGCCACTTACGAAAGGCGGTCGACGATGGCGATACCTTGCGTGGTGCAGGCAAAGCTAGCTTTCGCGGTTCGGAAGCTGTTTGCAACGGTTCCGGGCTCGGACGCTTCGAAGGAAGACCGAGCATGGCACGAGCTACAAAAGGCTCCCTGTATGACCTGCTCGGCGGCGCTTCGCCAGAGATTGCCGCACAGATGGCGCAGCTGGCAGCGCGAGCCAAGCACGAGGCCCGCGCGATCGTTTGTGACCGCTGAGGCGACCGGCGATGTTTGAGTCATGGCAGTTGATCGTCGCCGGCACGGGCCTGACCGGGGCGGTATTCACCGTGCTGGGTGTGTGGGTGGTGGCGCATGAGGTGCAGATATGGCGGTGGCGCCGCAGCCTAACGGCTTTCCACGTGCGCCTACCGCGCACGGTGTCCACGGCGGAGGTCGCGCGCTGGGTGAGCGCCACCCGTTCGATCATGCGTGCCCACCGCTGGTGGTCGTTGTTGGTGTTATGCGGAAATCTTATCTGGAGTAAGTGATCTTGATGTGGGGGTGTTTAGCAGGTAGAAGGTTTACGTATGCGCGTCCGTAAGAGAAGCGGTCAGGGGGTCTCGG
>Ga0213881_10000773_pt1 | contig 17653 bp, 13 predicted proteins | sample BarmaccoBMER_R08_FD_160104 | JGI IMG/M metagenome (GOLD analysis project Ga0213881, IMG submission 160104) | Barbacenia macrantha exposed rock microbial communities from rupestrian grasslands, the National Park of Serra do Cipo, Brazil - ER_R08 ... | reverse complement strand
TGGAGGCAGTTGCTATAAAGCAGAAACCTAAATCGTGAGGTTTAGGAATCACCGCCCTTCTAAGGCGCTGAGGATGTCAAAAGTGTTTCTTAGACCTGGCTTAACCTTAGCCTCCTATGATACCCGCAGTTGCCTATCAAAGGCGAAGCTGTATTCTTTAGGAGCAGACAAAAGTGAAAATTCCTCGTCATCTATTTTTAGTAAGTTTGGTTGTAAGTTTGGGCTTGAGCTTACTTTTATTAGTCACGCCATCGGGAGCCCAGGAGGACCAGAAGGGAGCGGGAGCAAATAATCCTCCTGTTATCAACCAGACTGTGCCTGGAGCTGGCAATACCACTGCCACTAACCTTGCTCAAAAATCACCACTAGTACAGTCTGCCCTAGACTTCCTGGTGAAACAAACCAGCCAAATTCAAACTGACAATCTTAGAAATGCCACACTCGATGCGATTAACAACCCTAAAACATGCATTCAGCATAGAGCTGGCGTGACGGACACCCAGAAGCAAGCAATCTTGCAGAAATTGCTTGCTTCTGGCTTAGTGAATCAGGCTGACGATAATACCTTTCCTGGTGGGCTTATAGCTGGAATATTCCCGCCAGTTCTAGGGGATGGCAGCAACTGCCCTCAACTTCCACAACCATTTTACTCCGCCCCTGGTAGTGGTGTTAATAGTCACCATTCCTACCCAGGTGGACTAGTTGTGCATGAATCATTTAACGATCTTAGTTTCTTGAGCTTTGCTAGTAACTACCGAGTGATGTACGGTCAAACTCGCAAAAATGGGCTACCGGCAATTAATCCGTATGTTAACCAGAACTCGGCAGATATCTACATCAGCGATGACATTGTTATCGGTGCTCCCATTTGGCATGACTGGGCTAAACCCATCGTTTTCCAGTGGAATGCTGACGGCTCTGAGTTCCAGGAATTAAACTTCGGTGGTAATGGTACAACAGATAATTATGGGGCATCAGGCAATTCTCAGACTGGTGGTCATCACATCCTCAGTTTGGCAGAATCCATGAAGCGCGGGTTGGCTCCTGACTTTGTGATTGCTCAAGCCTCCGCCCACTCTGCACCAACGTTGGGTAATGAATATAAAGTGGTTAACTGGTTGAATGCCGCAGCAATCATGGCTCAAATTGACCCTGTTGCGCAAGGATACTTGTTCCTAGACAACCAAAACCACCTACGTCTACCTCCCTTGCGCAAACTTGGTAGCATTGACCTTACAGCAGCTAATCCATCGCAAACCAACTTATTAGCTGAATATTCCTTGCATAACCTCTCGGATGCTGACTTTGTCCTAACAATTCCAGCAATCACCATTGACCAAGTCATCCTACAGGCAGCTACTCAATTTGGCTATAGCACTGCTGATACAGCCACTTACAACACCCAGTTTCGTAACCCCGTGTTTAGTTACCTTTCAGCAGAACGCTTGTTGATTATATACGGTAACAGTGGGCTCGATGGCGTAGTCGCTGAAATTGGTAAATTAAGACAAAAGAGGATTATCTAAATAAGCGCCCTTCGGGCGCAGGGTGTGGGGAAGAACCTTATGGATCAATCCGCTCTTATTAGACTACTAGGAGTGTACCCTTGCGAATCTATCCCTACAACGGCGGATGAAGGGGCGAATGCCATTCGCCCCTTCATCACGTCTCACGGATCGACTTGCGTGGCGAGGTCTCCTCGCCACAACGTCCTCCCCTACACCCTGTTCTTTGTTAAACCCGCTGCTAAGGGTCTAAGCTGGTAAATAGAGGGCAAACCTGCTAACTAAATCACCATCGCCTTAGTATTCGACCAATTATGTTCGATGCACTTTCTGACCGTTTAGAATCTGCCTGGAAAAAGCTACGGGGTCAAGATAAAATTTCCCAATCCAATATCCAAGATGCCCTGAGGGAAGTGCGGCGTGCCCTCTTGGAAGCCGATGTCAATCTCCAGGTGGTCAAAGATTTTGTGACTGAGGTCGAAGCCAAAGCCCAAGGAGCTGAGGTGATTGCCGGAGTGCGACCCGACCAACAGTTTATCAAGATCGTCCACGACGAGTTGGTGCAGGTGATGGGGGAAACTAATGTCCCCCTCGCTGAAGCTGGGCAACCGCCAACCATTGTGCTGATGGCTGGGTTACAAGGAACTGGGAAAACGACTGCCACTGCTAAGTTAGCTTTGTACCTACGTAAGCAAAATCGTAGCTGTTTAATGGTGGCAACAGACGTATATCGTCCCGCAGCTATTGAGCAGTTGGTAACGTTGGGTAAGCAGATTGAGGTGCCAGTATTTGAGCTAGGGAGTGATGCCAATCCGGTAGAGATTGCCCGTCTTGGAGTAGAACGGGGTAGGGCAGAGGGCGTTAGCACAGTCATTATTGATACAGCTGGTCGTCTACAGATTGACCAGGACATGATGGCAGAGTTAGCCCAGATCAAGCAGACTGTACAACCCCAGGAAACGCTACTGGTAGTGGATGCGATGACTGGTCAGGAAGCAGCAAATCTGACCCGCACGTTCCACGAACAGATCGGCATTACTGGTGCCATTCTCACTAAGATGGATGGTGATAGTCGTGGCGGGGCAGCGCTTTCAGTACGGCGGATTTCGGGTCAGCCGATCAAATTCGTTGGGGTAGGGGAAAAGGTAGAAGCACTGCAACCGTTTTACCCAGACCGAGTTGCTTCGCGGATTCTCGGCATGGGAGATGTCCTGACGCTAGTAGAGAAAGCTCAGGAGGAAATTGACTTAGCTGATGCTGAGAAGATGCAGGAGAAAATCCTGACAGCTAAGTTCGACTTTACCGACTTCTTGAAGCAGATGCGGCTGCTAAAGAATATGGGGTCGTTGGGGGGCATCATGAAGCTGCTTCCAGGTATGAATAAGCTGTCAGATGACCAACTCAAACAGGGAGAAATCCAACTCAAGCGCTCTGAGGCAATGATTAACTCAATGACACCTAGCGAGCGCCGCGATCCAGATTTATTGGCAAGTTCGCCCAGTCGGAGAAGGCGGATTGCTCGTGGGGCTGGCTATAAAGAAGTGGATGTTAGCAAGCTAGTCAGCGACTTTCAGAGAATGCGCTCGATGATGCAGCAGATGGGGCAAGGTGGCTTTCCTGGAATGCCAGGAATGTTTGGAGGGATGGGAAACCCGTTCGCTGGCGGTGGGAATCATCCCCCACAATCGGGTTGGCGAAATGCCCCTGGTAGTAGTAAGAAATCTAAAAAGAAGGACAAGAAAAAGAAAGGCTTTGGTAACCTCTAGCGAAAACATCCTCTCACAAATGTGTGGAAACTGCTTTCACCAGCTGCTCCGGGTCGATTGGTTTGGTGAGATGTTGCTGAAACCCGGCTTGAAGCGCTTGCTGTTCGTTAAAGTCACCTGCATAGGCAGTCAACGCGATCACCTTTACTTGTCCGCCCTGTTCCGGTGGCAACGATCGGATCTGCTGCATCAGCATATAACCGTCCATATCAGGCATTCCAATATCACTCAGCAAGACATCGGGCAGCAATCGCGTCAACATTAAAAACCCTTCCGATGCAGTTGAGGCAGTCGTAACGCTGGCTCCCGCCTCCTCCAATACAAACGCCACAAACTCGCGGGAGTCGGGTTCGTCATCAATGATCAAGACTTGTATCCCCTCTAAGTTCAGCGATGGTTCAGCAGAGGACTGCTCGCGCTTGATCGCGGGTTGAATCGGCATCAATGGCAATCTCACAGTAAACGTTGCACCCAGACCTTCACCTCTACTCTCGACTTGAATCATGCCGCCGTGCAGTTCCACGATTTGCTTGACGATCGCAAGTCCTAATCCCAATCCCCCAAATTTCCGCGTCGTGGCTCCGTCCTCTTGGCGGAAGTAGTCAAAGACATGCGGCAGAAAATCGGCTGAAATGCCTTTACCATTATCGCTCACTGCGATTTGGGCTTGACCGTCAATCTGCTGTAATCGCACCAACACTCGACCCTCCGCAGGCGTGAACTTCACCGCATTCGAGAGCAAATTCCAGACCACCTGATGTAACCGAGTGGAATCGCCAGAGACTTGCCCAACTTTGGGATCGAGGTCGGTTTCTACGGTGATCGACTTGGCTTCTGCGGCAAGGCGCACGGTTTCGAGCGCACCTCGAATCGTAGTGGTTAAATTAGTGGGACTAACATTCAATCTGAGCTTGCCTTGCAGAATTCGAGAGACATCAAGTAAGTCTTCGATCAGTTCGGATTGCAGATTGGCGTTGCGTTCAATGGTGGTGATCGCTTGTGCCGTTTTAGTGGGATTGAGATTGCCCGTTCTCAAGAGTTTTGACCAACCCAGAATCGGATTGAGAGGAGATCGCAGTTCATGAGACAGCACTGCCAAGAATTCATCCTTGATTCTGTTCGCGGATTGGGCTGCTTCCCGTGCCGCTTGCTCACGCACAAGCAGTTGCTCCCGTTCTGCTTCGACACGGGCACGTTCTACCGCTGCCCAGGTGCGATCGGCAGTTTCTTCGATCAGCGCGATTTCCTCATTTGTCCACGCTCGCGCTGTGGTCTGGTAAACGCCCAGAACAGCAACGTTACGACCATTTTTGACCAACGGTACACCAACATAGGCGCGAATGTCGAGGGCAACGTATCTCACTCGTTCAGCCTCGCTGAGTCTGGGTTCAGTTTCGATGTTGGTAACTGCAAGGGTGCGTCCAGCGCGGAGTTCACTAAAGATCGTTTCTCCAAAATCGTCCCTGCGAAACCGTCCGGCATGACTGAGAATGTTGGGGGCGCAGTAATCCTGTTTGACAATGTAGTAGTCGCCATCCGCTTCGCGCTCAACTTCGACATAAAAGGCACGGCTGACCGCGAGATGTTCGCCCAACACACGGGCGGCTGCTGCCTGAATCTCAATTGGATTAGTCAGTGATCGCATCGCGTCGTTTAGAGCGACGAGGAACGCATCGCGATTGGCATTCCGGCGGATGATCTCCTCAGCACGTTTGATTTCGGAGAGATCGTAGAAATAACAGACCACGCCATAGCTGCCATCAGGCAAGGTGACGCGGTGGATTTGCCAATCGTAAGACTGAATTTCTTCAATATCTGCTCGTGGTTCAACGATCAGCGTTGAGTAGTAAGATTCGCCCGTCGCAAGCGTGTGGCGGAAGCGATCGATGGCTTCCGTCGCAAATGGCTCCTGCCAGGTGATCCGCAGTACCTCAGCAAGATCACGCCCGATCAGCGGTTGAACCTTAAATGCCGCGATCACGCTTTTGTTGATCTGTTGGAAGCGAAACTCGGCATCAATCACGTACACCCCAAAGGGTGCATCCGCGACCAAAGCGGAAAACATTTCCTGGCTGCGGCGCAGGGCGACTTCAGCCTGTTTGCGCTCGGTCACGTCGCTCGCCGCTCCAAACCATTCAATGATTTCATTTTCTGCATCGAGCAGCGGGATTGCACGAGAAAATGTCCAGCCTACTGTTCCGTCCAATTGAATGACGCGGTGTTCTAACTCAAAGACACTCTTCGTGCGGATGGCTTCTTGAATGGCAGCGAGTACCTGTGGATGATCCGTTTGGGGAATATACTGTTCCAGCCAGCTACGGTTTGGGTTCTCTGTACTGGCAAGAGAATCCTTGCCTTCGAGGTTGAGCATCACGCTCCAATCCGCGCTCATGCGATACACCATATCCGAGCTAGCGGTGACAAATAAGCGGAACTGCTCTTCCGATCTGTGCAATGCTGCGTTCGCCTCTCGCCGCAGTCGCGCCAGCTTCAACGTCGCCTCCACTCGTGCGAGTAGCTCACGAGCAGAAAACGGTTTAATCAAATAGTCATCGGCTCCGGCGGACAATCCTTCGGCTCGCGCTTCTTCCCCAGATCGTGCCGACAGTAAAATAATCGGGATTCCCCTGGTATCTGGATGAGATCTCAGTTCTTGCAGCAAGCCAAATCCATCAAGGTTGGGCATCATCACATCGGTCAAGACTAAATCGGGAACCTGTTGACGAATGGCAGACAAAGCGGCTAACCCGTCTGATACGGCTTCAACCTCGTACTGTTGACTCAGCAACCGTCGGACATAATCGCGCATATCCGCGTTGTCGTCGGCTACAAGAATCTTGGCAGAGGAAAGGTCACTTCGGAGGGATGGAGAGCAAAGCTCTCCATCCCCGAAGACAATTCCTCCGTCCTGTTGACTTTCCGGGAGCCAGCGAAGGGCTTCTTCTAGATAAGCATCTGTGCTCAGTGCCGTTGAAGTTAAAGTGCGAGGGGCACTGATGCGGTCTTGAGGGAGATGAGCCGTTCCGGTGGGTATGGAAACCGTGAAGCAAGTCCCTGCTCCTGCTACGCTGGCAACTTCAATCGTGCCCCCGTGCAGCTTCACCAATTCCTGCACGAGCGATAGCCCAATTCCAGACCCTTCAAAGCTGCGTCCCTGTGCCCCTTTGACGCGGTGGAATCGCTCAAACAACTGCGGTAGTTCACTCGCGGGAATGCCAATTCCGGTATCTTGCACGGCTAATTCAACGTGGTCATTCTGCCACCGCAAGCGAACTGAGATTTCTCCTGCAAAGGTGAACTTAAAAGCATTCGAGAGCAGGTTGAGGACAATCTTCTCCCACATTTCGCGATCGATATACACTGCTTCAGGTAAGGGCGGACAGTCGATCGCAAGACGCATTTTTGCTTGCTCAATCAGCGATCGAAACACGCTGGCAAGTTCAGCCGTATAGCAGGCTAGATCGGTAGCTTCGTAGGATGCCTGCACTCGTCCGGCTTCAATGCACGAAAAGTCCAACAGTGTATTGACTAATTTTTGTAAGCGTAACCCGTTGCGCTGCACGAGTTGTAGCTGTTCTCGCTCTTCCGACTGTAAGCGATCATACAATTGATTCGACAGTTCCTTTAGAGGATTCAGCATCAGCGTTAATGGAGTCCGAAATTCGTGGCTGACATTACTGAAGAAAACCGTTTTCGCACGATCCAGTTCGAAGAGTGCTTCCGCCCGCTTGCGCTCTTCTTCGTAGGACTGGGCGTTGGCAATCGCCGTGGCAATCTGGGTTGTCATGAGTTCCAGAAAACTGCGATAGGACTCATCGAATCTGAGTCGAGAGCTGATGCCAATGATGAGCAATCCTGCGCAACGATGCGCTTTGCTGGAGAAAATCGGTAATACTACGGCGGTGTGGGGTGGGTCTTTCCACGGGCCAAGCGGCACCCAGGGAAAGCGTGAACCCAGATACTCGACTACCTGCATGGTTCCAGTCTGCATCGCACGAGTCAGTGGCCAACTTTCTGGGTGAATGTCATCCTCATCCAGGTTCACAACCTGTGGGCTAATCTGCTCACCGAGGCTGATTCCCGCAACACCTGACAACTGTGCCTGTTTACCGTCTGAACCTACGAGATAGAAGAGGGCAAATGGAACATCCTGAGGATGCTTTAGCAGGGTTTCAGCAGCAATGGTGCAGGACTCCTCCTTCGTCTTTGCCTCAAACCCACGCGCACTCAGCTCGTGCAAGATCATCAGCCGACGTTCGCCAATGACCTTCTCCGTGATCTCATGCACTGTACCCAGGACCCCACCAATACCTCGCGGAGCCGTCTCGTCCGGCACGGGGCTGTAGGCAATGGTGAAGTGGGTTTCCTCGACGAAGCCATGTCGATTGACTTCAAGAAAAATGTCCTCCATCCAGGTTGCCGGACCACCTTGGAAGGGACGATCGATCAGTGGACCAATGATATGCCAGATTTCTGACCAGCACTCGCTAGCAGGTTGCCCAATCGACTTAGGGTGCTTTGTTCCTGGAATGGGGCAGTAGGGATCGTTATAAAACTGGATGTAATGAGGTCCCCACCACAGGATCAACGGGAACCGATTGACTAGGAGAAAGCGGACCATCATACATAAGGTAGGCGACCAGGTTTCAACCCGACCCAGTGGCGTTTGTGACCAGTCGAAAGCGCGCATCCGCATCGCCATCTCGCTATTGCCTGTAAAAAGCTGTTCAGCCACCTGATTGTCCTGCACCATCTTGTTTCTCTACGTTCCTTACCAAGTTGAGTGATCGTCTATAGCTAGCTGACTTCTGGTGCATTTGACCGGAGCGTGAAATGCAAAGGTTCGCTACCTAAAACGACTTGATTACCACTGTGGTACAGCATGACAAAATCTCGATAAAACAAGCATTTAGACAAGCTTTTAGGTATAATTTGCCACTTTATCAAGCATTACTTCTGGCTGCTTTATAACTTTTGCGAGTTTTAACAAAATGACTATCTTCCTAAAGATAGAATCTCAGAGGATGTTTGAAAAGTATAAACAATTACGCTAATCATCTAACCATGAGCCGTACCATGGCAGCATAGATGAAGGCTTCAGAACTGGTAGGTAAGACTTCGCGGATCAATAGTTAAGCGTCTGTAACGCAGCAACAAGCGCGGCTAGTTCTTTCTACTATCCAACGCGCTCGTCAAGACTTTGAATCCCTTTTCCGGCTTGCGTTTGACGAAGTCACGGTTCTCAAGGGAGGAAGCCTCCCTTGAGAACCGTGACCACTTTCCACTCCAACTGATAGTCCTGTTTGACTCCTGCCTGTTTTCAGGCTCGATAAGTAACGGCAAGGACGATTTGACTCTGTATGTCCTTTGTGCAGAATGGGAGGTAAGTGGTAAGATTATATATTTGGGATTCAAAATCTCAAAGTCAATAGCTGACAGCCGAAATTAGGAGAATCAATCTTCAAAATGATCAAACTTCGATTAAAGCGATACGGTAAAAAGCGGGAAGCAAGCTACCGGATCGTTGCTATGAACAGCAGTGCCCGTCGTGATGGTCGCCCTCTAGAAGAACTAGGCTTCTACAATCCGAGAACCGATGAAACGAACCTAGATGTTCCCGGACTACTCAAGCGACTCCAACAGGGAGCCCAACCCACCGATACTGTGCGTCGCATCCTCGAAAAAGCCAATGTCTTCGAACAGCTCAGTGCCCCAGCCAATCCAGAGTAAGGTCTCTCATCCTCAAATAGCCACGGGACCAGACTATGGTCAACTGGTTCGGTTTTTACTGCAACCATTCCTAGAGTCACCAGACTCCTTGAGTGTGGATTGCGAAATCTCTCCTAACACAGCACGAGTATGGATTCGCGTTGCCTTTGAAGGTGAAGATAAAGGACGGGTCTTTGGTCGAGGTGGACGCAATATTCAGGCGATTCGGACTGTGATTGCTGCTGCTGCCACTGCTGCTGGGCATTCAGCATATCTTGACATCTATGGTAGCCAAGCTTCTACTACTATGTCAGAAGAATTTGAGGCAAAACAAATTGAGCCAACACCAGCGAAGGAACGACGTGGAATTAACCCTAAACCCGTAGTTAAGCCCCGTTCCTCCTCAAGCTTGGAATAGAAGAGACAAATAGGAAGAGAACCATATATCCAACTTACTGCACCTCCCTGCCAACTGATAGGTAAGGTCTATAGCTAAACTACTATGGCAGAGGTATCAACAATTGAACTACCGAGTCCAGAGAGCGCGATCGCGCTTTCTGGAGAACAAGAAGAAAATCTCAAAAATCTGTCTCGGCAAACAGGAGCTACCCTCGCGTTGCGGGGGCAGGAATTGTATATCTCTGGAACCCAGAAGCAAATTGATCTGTGTCATCGATTAGTGCGATCGCTGGAAGACCTCTGGGTTCACGGCAAAAGTATCTCTAGTGCTGATATTCTCACAGCCCGTCAAGCCTTGGATACTCAACGGCAAGATGAACTGCTTTCTCTACAGCGTGATATTCTTGCCCGCACCCGTCGAGGTGAAGAAATTCGTGCTAAAACCTTTCGGCAGCGGCAGTACATCGAAGCGATCCGTAGCCATGACCTAACTTTTTGCACTGGACCAGCTGGTACTGGTAAGACATTTCTCGCAGTTGTCATTGCTGCTCAAGCACTATTAGCTGGTCAGTATGAACGGTTGATTCTGACTCGTCCGGCTGTGGAGGCAGGCGAAAAGCTGGGCTTTTTGCCTGGAGACTTGCAGCAAAAGGTCAATCCTTTTCTCCGTCCTCTCTATGATGCTCTCCATGAATTCATTGACCAGGAAAAAATGGCAGGGCTGATGGAACGAGGGGTGATTGAAGTCGCTCCCCTAGCATATATGCGGGGACGCACTCTAAATAATGCCTTTATCATCGTTGATGAAGCCCAGAATACCACCCCTGCTCAGATGAAAATGGTTTTGACCCGTCTTGGTTTTCGCTCTCGGATGGTTGTGACTGGGGACATGACTCAGAATGATTTGCCGCCGAACCAGCAGTCAGGGTTGGCAATGGCGCTGAAAATCTTGCAATATGTTGAAGGTATTGCGGTGTGCGAATTCTCGCAAAAAGATGTAGTGCGCCATCCCTTGGTGCAGCGGATTGTAGCTGCATACGAACAATATGAAAAATAGACATAAGTTATGAGTGCTACATTGAAAGAATTTTTAGAAGCTTGCTATACTCTCTCGACACTGCGGCTAATTGTGACGAGTAGTGCGGCAGTTTTGGAGGCTCGCGGTCCACTCCAAAAGCTGTTTTATGCAGAGTTACCTAAGGGTAAGTATGCCAATATGCATACCGAAGGCTTTGAGTTTCACTTGAATATGGACGCAATCAAGCAGGTGAAATTTGAGACTGCGGAATCGAAGCGGGGTAATTTTGCGACTTACGCTGTTCGGTTTTTGGATGAGCAGCAGCAGCCAGCTCTGAGTCTATTTTTGCAATGGGGTAAGCCGGGGGAGTATGAGCCTGGGCAGGTGGAAGCTTGGCAGGCTCTGCGGGAGCAGTATGGGGAGGTTTGGGAGCCTGCGCCTGTGGAGGGTTTGTAGTTGATACGAACAGCCAAGGCGCCCCCAGTGAAGCGAAGCGCGAAGCGCGTTAGAGCGCCAAGAGAGGAGTTAGTGAGGGCGCTTTGGGGCTTCTGTCTGGTTTTGGCTTTGCTTTTTTGGGGTGGGGAGGCGGTTGCGGGACCGTTGGCTGAGCGGTTGGCGAGTTTTCCTCATTGGGAGGGTAAGCCTTTGGTGCAGTCAGCGGCAGGAGATTTGGTCTACCCTGACTGGATGGCTAATAGTTGGGAGGTTAGGAGTACGCTGGTAGATTTGGTTGCACCTTTGGCACCTGATGTTGTCACGCCTGGGTTTGAAGGTAATTGTCGGTATCTTAATCAGCCAATCACTTTTCAAGTTCGATTTGCTCATGCTCGGTTGCCGCTGCCGTCTTTAAGGCTCGTTCCTCGTCCCATTCAGCGGGCAGTGGTAGCGGATCGAGCGTTTAATGGGTTGAATCTGGCTAGGGCATATTTGGGCGATCGCGCAGTGCTGGCGGTCAAGGTCGATCCTAGTTCCCCTAATCGCCAAATTACTTTGCTCCGTGACAACCGCCAGTTGGTTTCTGTTATTACTGGTCGATCTACTGAAACTCCAGCAGCAGGTCAGTTCATCACTACAGAGGTGTTTCAACAGCTATTTCGAGGTAGTGGTGTTGCTCGTCCACAGGCAAAGACTGCTAGTGGAGCTAGCCCCTATTTCAATCAAGTAGAAACGACGACTGCATATCGGCAATTACCAACTTCTGATCCTGCTATTGAAGCAGATCAAGTTACTGCTGTCTATCTGTCACCCCAAGACCCTAGTTACTTTGCGGCAGGCTCTCGACCAGTGGCTCTTTACCGCTATCGGCTGGAGTTTTTCAAGGGAATAGAGGAAAAAGCGCTCACTCCTCCTTAAGCAAAGGATTTTTCCTTGGCTATTGTCTTGTAGTATTAATGTAGTATATTAGAATGCGATCGCGGCTGTGCTCAAAATCCTGATTTGGGAGCATTATGGCAAAGTTCCGGGATATCCTCAACTACTACCGCCCCTATCGAGAGGCGGCTGTTTTTAGTATTACGGCATCAAGCATCTTTGAAATCATCGATCTGATTACTCCCTACGCTATTGGGCAAATTCTGAATGTTTTGTCTGGGCAACCGCTAGACCCGCTAATGCGTAACTTAGTTGCAGCAGTAGCTGGACTAACCCATGCGCCACAGAACCAACTCATGTCTTTGGCTGTGCTACTAGGCATAATCTTTTTAGTAAATGTGGCGAGAGCACCGATTCAACCTTGGGTGAGCTGGTGGTTTCACTGGGATATTGCCTTGCGTTCCCGTCGAGATTATTCTCAAAAAGCGTTGGAACAAATCCTGACTCTGCCCTTAGAGTTTTACGACGAAAATAATCCTGGACGTATTGCCGGACGTATTGGCAAAGGCATTTCTAACCACACTTGGACTTACCCTGAGATCGCGGGACAACTCATTCCCAAACTGTGTCGGGTATTGGGCATCTTTATTATTATCTGGTTGATTGAGTGGCGGATTGCCATCCTGTTTCTCATTTCGTTTATCTTTATTCTGATCAACGATCTCAAAAATTTGCAGCAGTTAATTGCGTATGAACAGCGGCTGGACAAACATATAGAAAATACTGAAAGCCGTAACTCAGAGATTATCACTAACATCAAAACGGTCAAAGCTTTTGCTACTGAAGCATTAGAACTAAAGCGGCAACGGCAGCGTTTAGACCGCGAGTTTAAAGAGGTTATCTACCGTATCCATTTGGGTTACGTCAAGTTAGGCACTTTGCAAAGGACAGTGATTCAGTTTTGTGTCTTTTTGGTGTTAGGATTAACTCTCTATGCCACAGTTAAAGGTCAGATTTCTCTAGGACACTTTATCACTACCTTAACTATCTCTAGCATGGCTTATGCGGAGTTAGAACCAATTAGCCATCTAACAGAAGTTTTTGCGCGTCGCTATGCCTCAATGATCGGCTTTCATGAGTTTATGCAGCAGCCAGTTGGGGTCGATGCCGCTAGTCTTAGAGAAAAGCCTCAAGCTACCGCTGTCGCAAGTCTTGAACGTTTCACTGGCAAGGTGGAATTCTCCCATTTAACTTTTGGCTATGAACCCACACGTCCTGTCTTACAAGACATCAATCTATTGATTGAGCCATATCAAACGGTGGCTTTGGTAGGTCGCTCTGGTTCTGGTAAATCTACATTAGTAAAGCTGCTGTTTCGATATTTTGAACCAAATCAGGGGCAGATTCTCATTGACGGTCAAGATATTCGGACGCTGGATGTTGCAGATTACCGAAGACGGCTGGCAATTGTGCATCAGGAAGTGGATGTTTTTAACGGCACTTTGCTAGATAACCTGACATACGGTAACCGCCAAGCTAGCTTTGAACAGGTTGAGGCAGCTTGCAAGATTGCCAGAGTAGATGAAGTGATTCAGCAACTGCCCCAGGGCTACTACACAGTGGTGGGTGAGCGGGGTGTGCGGTTATCTGGGGGACAGCGTCAGCGATTGGGCATTGCACGAGCGCTCCTGGTTGATCCAGATGTCCTTGTATTTGATGAAGCAACCTCCAGTCTAGATTATGAGTCCGAGCGCACAATCCAGTTAGCGATGCGCTCAATTCTTGGTACTCGCACTACGATTATCATTGCTCACCGACTCAGTACGGTGCGGGAAGCAGATAAGATTGTCGTTCTTGACCAAGGACGGATTGTGGAAGTCGGCAGTCATGCTGAACTACTCCGCCGTGAGGGGATCTATCGACGCTTGCATTCTTTACAAGAAACAGGTGAACTCCTAGATTAGCTGTGCTATTATGATAAATCGTGGATCAAATGGGTCGGTGTCCGAGTGGTTAATGGAGGCGGACTGTAAATCCGCTGGCTATGCCTACGCTAGTTCGAATCTAGCCCGGCCCACCACTTTTTTAAGTGTTGATTTTTGATTTTAGATTGACCCAAAATTTGAAATTAAAAACTCTTTCGCCCGTGTAGCTCAGTGGTAGAGCACTTCATTGGTAATGAAGAGGTCACGAGTTCAATCCTCGTCATGGGCTTCCTTTGAAACTCTCTTCTATGGAGATCCATAACTGCACTTTTGAAGAATTGATCCAGGCTGAGGCTGAGTTAGAGGCTGATAGTAAAACGCAAGTACCAAGTGTAGAACACAGTCTCACTGCTGGTGGTGCGCGATGACCAATAACGGTAGCAGTAGTCGGCTTGATCGAATAGAGGCTTTGATTAAGAGTAACGCTCGTGCGATTCAAGCGTTAACAGAAGACTTAGCCACCTTCAAGTTAACTGTGGAGCAAGACCACGCCGAAGCCAAGGCAGAGATCGGGAAGAAGCCAAGGCAGAGCGCCAAGAGCTACGTCAAGCCACGATTGGGATTGCCAACCTGCTTTCATCCCTTGACAGCGATAGACCACTCAGGAAATTGAGCAACATTGAAAACAAGCTCGATGAGCTATTGGAAGCAGACGATGACTGAAGCCAGAAACTACAGAGGTTGAACAGGCTGCATCATGACAGACAAAAATTAGACCCAGGAACCTTGTGAGGGAAGATGCGGCAAAATCAACCGATTGGTGAACAAGCATCATCAAGTCATGCACAGTCGAATTGGCAAGAACTCGAAATTTTCCAAGCTCACAATGTTGCGCCTCAAGAGCTTGTGGTTGAATCACTTCCCAAGCATCTAAATTGTTATCCATACGACTTTGCAACCTGTCTAAGTTATGGAGCGTGCTGACAATCTGCGATTTAAAGGTCTAGCTCAACCGGGCAGTATTAACATCAATTCAGCAGGCAGTATGTCTGCTTGTCAAATGCTAAGTTACTCTACAACTCTTGATAGAGCTGGTTTAAGTCGTTTCAGTTGAGGACAGTTTTAAGGCTAACAGTATGAAAGCTAATGAGGTTTTAAAGCAATATAAAGAAGGAAAAAGAAAATTTCATAATGTAAACCTTCGAGGAGAATCCTTCAGAGGTACAAATCTATCTGAAGCAGATTTTAGTAACGCCGATTTTAGTAACGCCAATATCCAAGGAGCAGATTTTACCAAAGCTATCCTCACAGGTGCAAATTTTAGCCATGCCAAGGCTGGGCTGCAAAGGCGCTGGGCAATTGCTATAATTACAGCTACATTGCTTCTATCAATACTATTAGGGTGGATTGCAGCATTTCCTGGTCTCATCACAGAAGCTGCATTAGTTAATAAAGACCCTAGTATTGTCTTTGCTAGTATAATCATTCTAATAACATTAGTAATCTTCTTTCTTGCAACTATCTATCAAGGTTTAGTAACCGCTTTAGGAGCTGTGATGGTCGCTGCGGCTGTAGCTGTGGTTGCGACTATAGGCATTGCTACAGTTACGACCGGAAATCTGACTTCAACTGGAACAATAGCTGGGGTTCTGGCTATGGCTGTGACTGCAACAGTAGTTGCAGCTACGACTGTAACTATTGCTGGGAATATAGCTGACACCGTGGCTATGGTTATGACTATGGTTGTGCTTGCAGTTGTATCTGGAAATGTGACCGTAGCAACAAATGAGAGTGTGACTGATACGGCAGCTATAGTCGGAGATGTAATTGTGACTTTGGCTGTGGTTGGGACATCTGCTTATATTGGCTGGCGCGCATTAGCTGGAGACGAGAAGTACGCCTTTATTCGGGGTATTGCCATTGCTTTGACTGCTACGCGTGGCACAAGTTTTCACGGGGCTAACTTGACAGGTGCCGACTTCACATCTGCCACACTTCAAAACACTGACTTCAGAGATGCTACTCTTACCCGTACCTGTTGGAAACAAGCCGAAAAGCTTAGCCTTGCTCGTCTGGATGCGACTTATCTTAAGAAGCCACAAATAAGAAACTTGGTTACAGGAAAAGAACTGGGTGAAATTAATTTTGATAACCAAGACTTACAGCGTCTCAATTTGGGCACAGCTAGTTTAATAAATGCTAGTTTTATTGGGGCAGATTTTTACCAAGCAAGTTTAAGAAAAGCAAATTTGACTGGAGCAATTCTTGTGCGAACTCAGCTTGACCAAGCAGACTTAACTGGAGCTACTCTTACAGAAGCCTGTATCGAGAAATGGGGCGCTACAAACAGCACTAAGTTAGATGGAGTTATATGTGAGTACGTTTACATGAAGTTTGTAAATGGGAGTAAACAGGAGCGGATGCCACCCAAACGCGAATTTAAGGATGGAGAATTTATTGCTTTTGCAAGATCTATCTCAGACACTCTTGACTTGTATCACGAGCAATATATTAATCCTATAGCTGCTGTAATTGTTCTCAAAAGCTTATCTGAAGACTATAATGAATTTTTTCAAGTAGTTGGTTTCGAGAAACGAGGCAATGGAAGTGTTCTTAAGCTAAAGACTCCTGAATGGACTAATCAGGAGAAACTTACAGAAGAATACTACACCCGATATAGTCAAACTCTAAGTTTATCTATTCAAGATCCGGAAAAGTTACTATCTCCATATGATGAACTTGTAAAGACCTTACTAGAAAAAATAATGGAAGAATTTAACAAATATCCAACCATCAACACAAAATACCTTTATAATGAGGGACTATTTGTAACAGCAGGAAGCGTCAGTATGAATATTGACCGGAGGCGTAAAATTGAAATCACAGGTGGGACTGTTAATGCTAGTGGTGCCAATGCATTCGGATTAGGAGATGTCAGTGGTACAATCGTCAATCTAAACAATCAGTCACAAGTCTCTTCCGAGCTGGGTGAACCTCGGATTAAAGAACTATTAGAACAACTTAAAATAGTAATTGAGTCCGATGATAAATTGACACCGGATGTTAAAGACGAGGCTCTAGAGGAGGTGGAGGTTTTAGAAAAAGCAAGCCAAGACCTTAAGGAAGGTTCAATGCATAAGGAGGCAAGAAGGGCAATTAGGGTATTGGAAGGAATAATTTTAAATTACCTGACATAGCCAAACTAGCTGAAGCGGGTAAAATACTGCTGCCTATGATTGCTCATTTATTTGGTTTGTAATGCTCAGCATTAGCAAATACTCTCCGTTACGGAGAGAGTTGACTTCACTCAAATCTGTATCAGAGGGATTAGCTAGGTTAGCGTTAATTAGACTACGCTCAACTTGCCAGCAAGAAGCGATAATGGATAGGATACTATTGTTGTTCTAAGAGTGCGATACCCATGACTGAGTTGCTTGAGCGTGTGATCGCCCAGTTAAAAACTCTACCCGCTGATGAGCAAGACGCAATTGCTTCAATAATTTTGGAAGAAATCGAAGATGAAATTCTGTGGGATAAAGCATTTGCGAATTCTAAAGATGCCCTTGCTAAACTTGCAGCCGAAGCAATGGCAGAGTATTGGGCAGGCAAAACACAAGAATTAGACCCAGAAACCTTGTGAAGTCATACACAACTGCTCAGTTTCGTAAAGCCTTTGCCAATCTACCTGAAGAGGTTCAAGAACAGATACGTAGGGCATATCGTCAATTCAAGCAAGACCCTAGCCATCCAAGTCTGCGCTTCAAAAAGGTACATCCAGAATTGCCAATCTATTCTGCTCGGATTAGCAAAAGTTATCGGGCAGTTGGGCAGGTAGACCGAGATACAATCATTTGGTTCTGGGTTGGCTCACACTCAGAGTATGATCAGTTACTCTCTCAGTTGTAATTGTGAGGGAAGATGCGGCAAAATCAACCAATTGGTGAACAAGCATCATCAAGTCATGCACAGTTGAATTGGCAAGAACTCGAAATTTTCCAAGCTCACAATGTTGCGCCTCAA
>Ga0213881_10000772_pt1 | contig 17668 bp, 20 predicted proteins | sample BarmaccoBMER_R08_FD_160104 | JGI IMG/M metagenome (GOLD analysis project Ga0213881, IMG submission 160104) | Barbacenia macrantha exposed rock microbial communities from rupestrian grasslands, the National Park of Serra do Cipo, Brazil - ER_R08 ... | reverse complement strand
ATCGAGGTGAACGTGAGCTCGACTACGGCCACGCGCCCCTCCATCCCGTAGGCGAGCGACACGATCAAGCCGAGCCCGACGACCGACACCGGGAGCTCCGGATCCTCCACCTTGCGCAGCGCATCCCACAGCCGCGCCTCGACCCGCTCGGCATCGGTCAGCGCCACCGCGACGCTCACGCCACCCTCCGCAACCCAGTGGTCTGATACCCACGCTGGAGCGTCCGAACGTATTGCTCGTTCATCGGACCCCGGGCCCGCCAGCGCGCCAAGACCTCGTCCCAGCCAATCGCGCCCTCGCCGAGCAGCCACTCGCGCCGGTCAGCGTCGAAACGGGCCGGAAACGGGCAGTCGATCACGTAGCGGTCCTGCGAGGCATCGAGGTGCGCGGGCACTCGGATCTCGATCTCCTCCATGAACGGGACCACCTCGGCCATCCACGTCTGGCGAAGCTGGTCATTGGATTTGCCCTTGAAGCCGTAGTCGAGCTGCTCGGAGTGCTGCTTGCGCGCGTCGGGCAGCCCGAACCACTCGAGCGTGAGGATGAACATCCAGTCGACCGCGCGCTGGACCGCCTCCCTTCCGTCCGCCTCGCGAGTGAGCTTGCGCAGCCAGGTTCGGCCGTGGCGAAGATGAAACGTCTCCTCTTTGTCGACTTTGGCCAGCGCCCGCTTCCACGGACCGAACGTGCTCGACTCGTACACGTCTGAGAGCAGCACGAACCCGGCCTGGTCATACAGCGCGTTCGCGCACACCAGCTCGACCCACGAGCGGAGCGGTATGTCGAACGCGTACGGATATTTGAATTCCCGAGCAGGCCGCTCGTAGACGAGCCAGTCCATGTCCACCCCGAGATCGCCCAGCAGGCGATAGCCGATATGGGCGTGCGCGAGCTCGTCCTGGATGATCGACATGGCCGAACCGAAGTTGTTGAGCGCCGGGGCGCTCTGGGCCGCCAGCAGGTACGAGGGAGCGCTCACGAACTCCGTGTCGGCGGACACCGTAAGGATGCGCCGCATCCCCTCCAGATACTTGGGCGACATGTGCTGGAGGCCCTCCACGAGCTTTCCGGCGGCCAGGTGGGCCTGCACCTGCTCCTCGCTCAGCGGGGCCAGCTCTTCAATCGGGGTGTCGGCCATGGCTGCCTTTCCGCGGACCAGATGGTATGACACTTGACTTACGTCCGTGAGCGTATAGTCTCTCCTTGAAAACGTCAAGCGAGAGCGGCAGCGAGGAGGAAGGCGTGCCGGAGATGCTGATCGGAGGCGAGTGGCGCCAAGCGAGCGCTCACGAGGAGCTCGAGGTCGTGAATCCCGCCACCGAGGAGGTGGTGGACAGCGTGCCGGCGGGCGGGCCGGACGACGTCGAGCTGGCGGTCGCGACGGCCAAGCGGGCGTTCACCGACTGGTCGCAGACGGACACCGAAAAACGCGCGGCGATCCTCACCAAAGCCGCCGACCTCATCCACGAGCAGGCGCGCGAGCTCGCGGCGAAGCTCACGGCCGAACAGGGAAAGCCGCTCGCGGAGGCGGCCGGCGAGGTCAGCCATCTCGCGCACGGCGTCCGCTTCTACGCCGAGCTCGCGACCAAGGTTCGCGGCGCCTATCAGGATCTTCCGTCGACGCTCGGGCCGGCGTACGGCATGGTCATCCGCCGCCCCATGGGGGTCTGCGCCGCGATCACGCCCTACAACTTCCCGCTCACGCTCCTCGGCACGAAGGTCGCACCCGCGCTGGCGGCGGGAAACACGGTCGTGGCCAAGCCGGCGGCGACCACCCCGCTCGCGACGCTCGAGGTGGGGCGCCTGTTCTCCGAGGCCGGCGTACCGGACGGCGTGCTGAACGTGGTCACCGGACGCGGGTCAGAGATCGGCGACGCGCTCGTCGGCCATCCGGACGTCCGGCGGGTCGCGTTCACGGGCTCGACCGCCGTGGGACGACGGGTCGCGGCCCTGGCCGCGCCGGAGCTGAAACGGATCAGCCTCGAGCTCGGCGGCTCCGATCCGGTGATCGTGTGCGCGGACGCCGACGTCGACGCCGCGGTGAAGGCGGTGATCATCGGCCGCTACTGGAACGCCGGTCAGGCCTGCCTGGGGTGCAAGCGGGTGTTCGTCCACGACTCGGCGTACGACAATTTCGTCGCGCAGCTGGTGGAGCGTGTCGGACGCTACGAGCCGGGAGACGGCACCACCAAACCCGAGAAGCCGAAGCTGCGCATGGGCCCGATTCACACCCGCGCCGGGCGCGAGGAGCTGCTCGAGCAGATCGAGGACGGCGTGTCCTCGGGCGGAGAGCTCCTGATCGGCGGCGGCACCGGCTCGAGCCCCAACGGAAAGGGATACTTCCTCGAGCCGGCGGTGATCGCGCAGCCGGACGACGGCTCCCGCCTGATGCGCGAGGAGGTGTTCGGCCCGGTGCTGCCGGTCCTGCGCTTCAGTGACTTCGACGACGCGCTGCGACGCGCGAACGACACCCCGTACGGGCTCGGCTCCTCGATCTGGACGCACGATGCACGGCTCATCCACCGGGCGGCGCAGGAGATCGACGCCGGTATGACCTGGGTCAACCAGATCCACTACGGCTACGACGAGCTGCCGTTCGGCGGGATGAAGGCATCGGGGTTCGGCAAGGAGCACGGGCAGGAGGCGCTCGATTCCTACGCGGAAATCAAGTCCGTGGTCGTGGGAGGGCTGGCCTGATGGCCGTCACCTTCGCCGAGCACGGCCGGGTGGGTCGGATCACGCTCGACAACCCGCCGGCCAACTCCTACGACGCCCAGGTCATGAGCGAGTTCTCCGTGGCCGTGGACGAGGCCATCGACTCCGGCGTGCGCGCGGTGGTCGTGGCCAGCGCCTCGGAGAAGTTCTTCTCCGCCGGGGCCGACGTGAAGAAGTTTCTCGAGGGGGACGTCGAGGCGAACATGGAAATGATCCGCGTCAGCCAAGCCGCGTTCCGCCGCATGGCCGCCGCCGACGCGGTGTTCATCGCCCACATCGGCGGCCATGCCCTCGGAGGGGGCCTCGAGATCGCGCTCGCCTGCGACATCCGCCTCGCCACGAACGGCAGCTACAAGCTGGGGACGCCGGAGGTGACGCTCGGGTTGCTTCCCGGCAACGGCGGCACCCAGCGACTCCCGCGGCTGGTCGGTCGCTCGCGGGCCCTGGAGCTCCTGCTCACCGGGCGCACCTTCTCGCCCGCCGACGCGCACGCCTGGGGGTTGGTGGCCGGGCTCTACGACCCCGAAGATGCCGACGACCGGGTCCGCGCGTACGCGCTGCGGTTTGCCACCGGACCGGCGCTGGCGACGGCGGCGATCAAGCGCGCCGTGCACGAGGGGAGCGAGATGAGCCTCGCCGAGGGGCTGGTCCTCGAGGGCGAGCTGATCGAGGAGCTGTTCCGCTCCGAGGACGCCCGCGAGGGACTGCACGCGTTCGTCGAGAAGCGCGAGCCGGAATTCGTGGGCGCATGAGCACGCAGACGATCCAGACTTACGCCGGGGGCTTCATCGACGGCCGCGAGCACACGAACGGCGGCGATCCGCTGCCGGTCACCGATCCCGGGATCGGGCAGGTGTTCGCCGAGGTCCCGGGCGGGACCGAGGCCGACGTCGACGCTGCCGTGCGCTCGGCGGCGCGCGCCTTCCCGGACTGGTCCGCGCTCGCGGTCCGCGAGCGCGGCGAGATCCTCGGTCGCGCTGCCCGTCACGCCGAGCAGCACTTGGACGAGCTTGTCCCCCTCCTAACCCGCGAGCAGGGTAAGACCCTGCGCGACTCCCGGATCGAGGTCACGAAGGCGCTCGACACGCTGATGCACTACGTCGGGCTGTCGCGCGCGCTGCGCGGGGCCCACACCCCGAACCTCGACCCGGGCGTCGAGGGAATCGTCCTGCGCCGCCCCCTCGGCGTGGTCGCCGCGATTGTCCCGTGGAACTTCCCGACCACGCTCCTGTGCAACAAGGTCGCCCCAGCTCTGGTCGCCGGCAACACGGTCGTGGCCAAGCCCGCCGGGACGACCCCGCTGACCACCCTGCGACTCGCCGAGCTCTTGGCCGATGGGGGGCTGCCGCCGGGTGTGTTCAACGTCGTCACCGGCAGCGGCTCGGTCACGGGCACCGCGCTGGTCAAGCACCCGCAGGTCCGCAAGATCGCCTTCACCGGCTCGACGCCGGTCGGCGAGCGGATCATGGCCCTGGCGGCGCGCGGCACGAAGCGCGTCACGCTCGAGCTGGGCGGGTCCGATCCCATGATCATCTGCGACGACGCCGACCTCGCGGCCGCAGCCAGCGCCGCATCGATGGGGCGCTTCTACAACTGCGGCCAGGCGTGCCTGGCGATCAAGCGCGTGTACGTGTTCGAGCCGGTGGCCGACGAGGTGATCGAGTCGATCACCTCGAAGGCCAAGCGGCTGAAGGTTGGGCGCGGCGATGTGGAGGGGTCGCAGATGGGGCCCATGCACTCCGCTGGGCAGCGCCGGGAGCTCAGCGGGCAGGTGGAGCGGACGCTGGCCCTGGGAGGCACTCTCACGACGGGCGGCGGTCCGCCCGACGATCCGGAGCTGGCCGACGGCTTCTTCTACTCCCCCACCGTCATTGTCGATCCGCCGCACGACTCGCCGATGGCCACCGAGGAGGTGTTTGGTCCCGCGTTGCCGATCTGGCGCGTCGAGGACCTCGCCGAGGCGATCGAGCGCGCGAACGCGTCGCAGTTCGGCCTCGGCTCGTCGGTCTGGACGCGCGACCTCCACCGCGCCCGGCAGGCCGCCGAGCAGATCGAGGCCGGCTACACGTGGATCAACTCGCGCACCAAGGTCTACGACGAGCTCCCGTTCGGCGGGTGGAAGTCGAGCGGCTACGGCAAGGAGCACGGCGAGGAGGCCTTCTCCTACTACACCGAGACCAAGTCCGTCGTGGTCACCAGCGGGCCGTGACCGGGCCGCAGTCGACCGACCGTCCCTGGGACCTGGCCGACCTGCCCTCGCCGCTCATCCCGCTGGAGCGAACATTCGAAGGGTTCCTCGGTCTCGAATGGCTCGAGCTATCGGACACGTCCGCGCGCGTTCGCTTTGAGGTTCGAGAGAACCTCAAGCAACCGCTGGGGCTCTTGCACGGCGGCATCTTCTGCGCCGTGGCAGAGACCGTCGCCTCGGTCGCCACCGTCCGCGCCGTCTGGCACGACGGCCTCACCGGCTCCGGGCTCAGCAACTCCGCGAGCTTCGTGCGCCCCGTCAGCCAGGGCACCGTCCACGTGTCGGCCCGCCTGCGCCACCACGACGAGCGCGAATGGCTGTGGAGCCACGAGTTTCGCGACGACGACCAACGGCTGTGCGCGCTGGTGGACGTGACGATCGCCGTGCGTCCGCTCGCCGCTGCGCCCCGGTGAGTCCTGCGCCGGTCGCCAGGCGCGTCGAGGTCGACGGGCACGGGATTGAGGTACTCGAATTCGACGGCGACACCGACCGGGCGCCCCTCGTGCTGCTGCACGAGGGCCTCGGATCCGTGGGCCTCTGGCGCGGCTTCCCCGCCGCACTGAGCGACGCCACGGGCCGGCGCCTGATCGCGTTCTCCCGTTTTGGCCACGGCCGCTCCGCGCCACCCCCTCGGCGGCGGACGGTCGCGTTCTTCCACGAGGAGGCACTCGAGGTGCTCCCCGAGCTCCTGGGCAAGCTGGATGCGGGCGAGCCGGTGCTCGTGGGGCACAGCGACGGCGCCTCGATCGCGCTCATCCACGCCGCCCAGTACCCGGTCGCCGGTCTGATCCTGCTGGCGCCGCACGTGATCGTCGAGGACATCACGGTCGAGGCGATCCGCGCCACCCGCAAGGACTACCTCCGAGGCGCGCTGCGCGAGCGGATGGCGCGCCACCACGACGATCCGGACGCCGCCTTCTGGGGGTGGTGCGACGTCTGGCTCGATCCCGAGTTTCGCCGCTGGAGCCTCGAGGACGAAGCCGGCCGGGTGACGGCTCCGGCGCTTCTCATCCAGGGCGCCGACGACCCCTACGGTTCGCTCGAGCAGCTCGAGCGGACCGAGGCCCGGGCGCGCGCTCGCGTCGAGCGCCTGGTCCTACCCGGCGGCCACAGCCCGCATCTCGAGCACCAGGATCGCGTCCTCGAGGCGGTGAGCGCGTTCACCTCGGCGCTGCCTTGACCTACCGGGATTCGGTCACGGGGTGCCGACGCTGAGCCCCGGATCGGGGTGCTCGGCTTTCGTCGTGGAGAACATCACGTCCGGGCTTACCGGTCGAGCCCGAGCTGTAGAGCCAGAACCCCACGTCGTCGCGGTGCATGGCCACCGCCTCGAGCTCATCCGGCGCGTTGGCCATGGCCTCGTGAAGGGTGATCACGCCGGCGCCGGCTTGCGTGCCGGCGCCGGCGGCGATAGTCGCTTCGTCGCCGCGACCAGCCAGCGAACGTCATGGCCCCCGAGGACTCCGGCCAGCCGCTCCAGCAGAGGCGCATCCGCCACCCCCAGCTCGGCGTAGGAGTCCTCGACGAAATGCCTGAAGTTGTCGTCCTTATCGCGCGGGCTGACCGGAACCGGCACCGCGCCGATCCGCATCGCCCCGAGGAACACGATCGGAAACGCGGCGGTGTCGTCCAGCACAAGCAGCACGCGCTGCTCGCGCCGCACGCCGAGTTCGCGCAGCGCTCCTCCGGCGCGGTTGATCTGACGCCGGAGCTCGTCGTAGGTCAGAGTCGCGTCCTCGGCCACGACCGCCGTCTTGGCGCCGCCCCCCGCGGCCACCTGCCGCTCGACGATGTCGCTGGCGTTCACGCCCACATGGCTGCACCGGAGGTTGCGAGAGAAACGACGGCCCTCTTTGCGTTAAAGACGCAACCCCGTACGAGGTATAAACGACGGCGGTGTGCTCGGTTCGTCTCACGTTCATCGGAAGCGGGGATGCCTTCGCGAGCGGCGGACGGTTTCAGGCCTGCCTTCTCCTCGAGGGCGCGCCGGAGCCGCTATTGATCGACTGCGGCGCGAGTTCGCTGGTCGCGCTCAAGCGCGCGGGCGTTGATCCGGCGAGTCTCGGGTGGGTGGCCCTCAGTCACCTGCACGGCGACCATTTCGCGGGTCTGCCGTTTCTGATCCTGGACGGCCAGTTCGCCGGTCGCACCCGACCTCTGGTGATCGCCGGGCCGCCGGGCACCCGCGACCGGATGGAGCGGACGTTCGAGGCTCTGTACCCGGGCGCGACCAGCGCCGAGCGCGCGTTCGAGACGCGCTTCATCGAGTTCGAGGAGCGCGCGCCATGCGAGCTCGGCCCCGCGGTCATCACGCCGTTTGAGGTACGCCACGGAAGCGGGGCGCCGGCCTACGCCTTGCGGGTGCAGTACGGCGAGCGGCTAATCGCCTACTCAGGCGACACGGAGTGGACCGACAACCTGATCGCGGTGGCCGACAGCGCGGACCTGTTCGTGTGCGAGTGCAACTTCTTCGACAGAGAGGTCCCCGGCCACCTCGACTACCGGACTCTGGCCGCGCACCGCAACGAGCTCACATGCCGGCGCCTGGTCATCACCCACATGCAGGACGACATGCTCGCCCGTGTCGGAGAGGCAGACGTCGAGGCCGCGTCCGACGGCGCGGTGTTCACGCTGTGACCTCGATCGCCGGCGCTTCGCTGCCGGCGGGACTTGCCTGCGGAGCGTCGTCGTGGTGGTACTTGCCGCCGCGCAGCAGCGACGCGAACGCGGCGATCAGGCACGCGATGATCGCGAACCAGAACGCGGCGTGCAGCCCGGAGCGGAAGGGCGCGGATATCAGCTCGGGGAAGAAGCTCCGGCCGGTGAGGGTGGCCACGCTGTGCGCCGGCAGCGCTGCGAGCACGTGCGCCCCGGCCAGGTGCTGGATCGGGTTGTAGCCCAGGAACGCGGCGAACAGCACCGACACAGGCGGCGCGTGGGAAATCCGACCGGCGTCGGCGACACTCACTCCGTGGGCGTGGAGTCCGGAGGCCAGGGTGTGCGGCAACGAGCTCGCGAGGCCGGCGATCATCAGTGAGAAGAAGATGCCCACCGAGAGCACCTGCGCGGAGTTCTGGAAGGTCTGGTTCATGCCGCCGCCGGCCCCGCGGTCGCCGGGGGGCAGGCTGTTCATAACCGCGGCCCGGTTTGGGGAGGCGAACAGCCCCATCGAGATCCCGTTCATCAGCAGTACGAGGGCGAACACGGGGTAGGAGAAGTCGATCGGCAGCAGCATCAGCAGGCCGAAGCTGAGGGCCGCCGAGAGCATCCCCCCGGTCGCGAACGGACGGGCCCCGAAGCGATCGGAAAGGTAACCCGACGTGGGACCGGAGAGCAGCATTCCCACCGTCAGCGGCAGCATGTAGATGCCCGCCCACAGCGGCGTCTTCGTGAAGTCGTAGCCGTGCAGGGGCAGCCAGATTCCCTGCAGCCAGATGATCAGCATGAACATGAGCCCGCCCCGCGCGACCGCCGCGAGGAACGTCGACAGCGTGCCGAACGTGAACGCCCGGATCTTGAGCAGCGCCAGCCGGAACATCGGGTCGGTGACGCGCAGCTCGATGAACACGAACGCGATCAGGGACGCGATCCCCGACGACAGGAGCGCGATCACCCGCGGGCTCGTCCAGCCGGTCGCATGGCCGCCCCAGGGCCTGATCCCGTACGTGATCGAGACCATGATCAGGATCAGGCCGAGCGCGAAGGTGACATTGCCCGCCCAGTCGACCCGCGTGCGACGCGGCGTGCTGAGCTCCTGAAGCTTCAGGTAGGCCCACACGGTCCCGAACAGGCCGACCGGGACCGAGATCAGGAACACCAAGCGCCAGCTGATCGGCGCGAGCACCCCCCCGAGGATCAGCCCCACGAACATCCCGCTGACGCCGACGATGTTGTTGATGCCGAGCGCCATGCCGCGCTGGTTGGGAGGGAATGCGTCGGTCAGGATCGCCGCCGAGTTCGCCAGCAGACAGGCGCCCCCGATCCCCTGAACGATCCGAAACACGATCAGGTACGTCGCGCCCGCACGGCCGGTCATCCAGTCGACCGTCAGCAGGAGCGACGCCACGGTATAGATCACGAAGCCCAGGTTGTAGATGCGCACCCGGCCGAACATGTCGCCCAGGCGCCCGAGGCTGACGATCAGAACGCTCGAGACGACCAGGTAGCCCAGCACCATCCACAGGAGGTAGAAGCTGTTGCCCGGAACCAGCGGATCGAGGCGGATGCCGCGGAAGATGTCTGGCATCGCGATCAGCGTGATCGAGGCGTCGAGCGTCGCCAGCAGGATCGCCAGCGTGGTGTTCGAGAGCGCCATCCACTTGTAGCTCTCCGGCCTGCCCCGATGGCGATTCGCCCGAGCCAGCCCTCCGCCGACTTTGGATCGGATGCTCGAGTGGCTCGCCACACGCTCATCCTACACAGGCAAACTGTTCAGTTTGCCTTCCCTGTGGCTATAGTCATGCCATGCCCGCCCCCGCCCAGGTCAGTCCCCTGGCGAGTGAGCTCCGGGTCGTGCTCGGTCAGCTCGTCCGCCGCCTCCGGGTTGAGCACCGCTTCCCCCTCACCCACGGGGCCGTGCTCGGGCGCCTCGAGCGAGAAGGCCCCCAGTGCACCGTCGACCTGGCCGCCGCCGAACGGGTCAGGCCACAATCGATGGGGCAAACGCTCGCCGAGCTCGAGGCGCAGGGCCTGATCAGCCGCCGCCGGGATCCAGCCGACGGCCGGCGCACGCTGCTCGAGCTGACGGATGAGGGCCGCGCCGCCCTGGCCGAAGATCGAGCGCGGCGCGATGGCTGGCTCACCGAGGCGATCGACGCCGGCTTCTCGGCCCACGAACAGCAGGTCCTCGAGCACGCGGTCCGCCTCCTCGCCCGCCTGACCGAGCTGTGATCGCGGCGCTACAGTAAATCCGATGCCTCCGGAATCGCGGGAGTCAGCCCGGCTGCACCCGTCGCTGATTCTGGCCATCCTCTCGCTGGCGGGCCTGGCCTACGCGATCCTGAGCTCGGCGGTCATCCCCGCGCTCCCGACGATCCAGCACGACCTGCACACCACGGAAACCGGCGGCGCGTGGCTGCTGACCGGGTTCTTGCTGTCGGCCTCGGTGGGCACCGCGATCATCGGCCGGCTCGGCGACATGTACGGCAAGGAGCGCATGCTGGTGTGGACGCTGGTTGTGCTGGCGGGCGGCACGCTGCTCGCCGCCGTGTCGGTGTCGCTGACCATGCTCATCGTGGCGCGCGTGATTCAGGGCGTCGCCGGGGGGATCTTCCCGCTGGGGTTCTCGATTCTCCGCGACGAGTTCCCCCGGGACAGGGTGGCCGGGAGCATCGGCCTGATGTCGTCGATCCTCGGCATCGGCGCGGGCGCTGGCCTGGTCGCCGGCGCGGTCATCGTCGAACACCTCGGCTGGCACTGGCTGTTCTGGATCCCGCTCGTCGTCACGCTGCTGGCCACGTTCTTCACCTGGCGGTATATCCCCGAGTCGCCGGTCCGTTCGCCGGGTCGGGTTAACTGGCTCGCGGCCGCGCTGATGAGCCTTGGCATCTGCTGCGTGCTGATCGCGATCGCCCAGACCACGGTGTGGGGTTGGGGCGGGACCAAGACACTGGCACTGATGGCCCTCGGCCTGCTCGTGTGCGCGCTTTGGGTCGTGGTCGAGGTCCACAGCCGCGAGCCGCTCGTCGACATGACGATGATGCGAATCCGCGGGGTCTGGACCACGAACCTCGCGGCGTTCCTGCTCGGCGCGGGCATGTACTCGTCGTTCATCGTCTTCCCCCAGTTCGCACAGCTTCCGAAGAGCACCGGGTTCGGATTCGGGGCCTCCGTCGTGGTCTCGAGCCTGTACCTGTTGCCGTCCGCGCTCGCGATGGGGTTGCTTGGCACCGCGGCGGGGCGGGTGGCCAGGCGATTCGGCTCGAAGTTCGCCCTCGTCGCCGGAACGGCGGTCTCCGCGGTAGCGTTCGGCTGGCTCGCGGTCCAGCACGGCCACCCGTACGACGTCCTGATCTCCGCGACGCTGCTTGGGGTCGGCATCGGGCTCGCGTTCTCGGCGCTCGGAAACCTGATCGTCCAGGCGGTGCCCCCGAACCAGACGGGTGTCGCCACCGGAATGAATACCGTCATGCGGACCCTGGGTGGCGCCTTGGGCGGACAGCTGTCGGCCACCTTCATCGCCGGCCACACCGCCCACGGACTGCCGACGGTGACGGGGTTCACGGAGACGTTCGTGATGGCTGCCGCGTTCCTCGTGGTGTGCGTGGTCTCGGGCCTGCTCGTCCCGACCCAGCGCGCGGCAACGGAAGCGGTCACGCTCGAGCGGCCGCTCGCCACAGCTCCCGAGGCGGGCTGAGACCTTCATCCCGGCTCGAGGCGATCCGCCGTTCGGGCCACCTGTGGAGCGCGCCGCTTGTGCTTTTAGGACCCGGGCGCAGTCGTCGGCGCGATGTCGTTCACAACCGGAGGTGTTGGTCGTGTACATGATGCGGCTCGTCGTTCGGCCAGTTGGCTATCTCGTGTTCGTGATGGCTTTGCTGGCGCTCTCGGGCGCGGCCAGGCTGCTGGGTCAGGATCACGAGCTGGGGTTCTTTTCCGAGCGCCTCAGCCAGACCCTGTGGCGTTACCCGGAGATCACGCGGCGCGGGGTCCAAACCGCCTGGCTCGTGTGGGCCGGGCTGTTCGGGATCGCCCTCAGCCCGGTCGATCCGTTCTCTACCCCGTGGGACGAGGCTGCGCTTGTGGCTGTGGCGCTGATCGTGCTTTGGCACCGGCTCTACGGCGAGCGCCGAGCCGGGCGTTGAGGTTCTCGAGCGCCTGCTCGAGGCCGACCTCGTTGGGGTCCAGCTCCCGCATCGCGACGGCCAGCCGGTATTCGGCGAAATACTCGGGACCGACCCCGCACGCCTGCGCGATCAACTCCATGGCGCGCATCGACGGCTTGTCGTGGCCGTTGGCGAGCATGTTGATATAGGCGTGAGTGATCCCCTTGCGGTCCAGCGCTCGGGTCGCCTCGGCGAGTCCGCGGTAGGTCAGGCCGCGCGCGTCCATCAGCTCTCGCAGAGCCTCGCCAAACGGCTTCGCGCTTGTGCGATTCATCGAAATGTCATCGGCCGGTGGGCAGACCTTGCGGCTGCCTCAGTGCGGGACATCTTGCCAGGTTGCCCACCCGGGTTGACCGCCGGCTTAGGTTGGTAAATTATCTACCTGTCGATATAGACCGTGCCGGACGGCAGCCGGTCGCGACGATCTGCGGCACCACCGGACGAATCAGGCTTTGCGCGCCCTCACCGCCGTTCCGTAGGCGCAGATCTCGGTCCAGGTGGAGCCGAGCTCAGACGTGTCGAACCGGAACGCGATGACCGCGTTTGCGCCCTTGGCCTCCGCCTCTTCGGTCAACCTCGCGGTCGCGTGTTCACGGCCGTCCGCGAGCATCTTCGTCATGCCCTTGAGTTCCCCGCCAGCCAGCGACTTGAAGGCGGCGCCGAACTGGGAGCCGATGTTGCGCGAGCGGACCGTCAGTCCGAAGACCTCCCCGAACACCTCCTCGATTTCATAGCCGGGCAGTTCGTTCATGGTTGAGATGATCATGGGCGAACCCTAGTACTCCGGTGGGCGCGCGGTCGTCGTCGATGACGAGGATCTGTCGGCTCGCGGCCTACCGCAACCCTCCCCTACCGGCTCACCGGGGGCGCCGATATCACCGGGACGCGCCGGCCAATCGCGTACACGGCCACGAGCAGCAGCGCCAGCGCATACGCGATGTCGACTGGCACGGCCGCGCCGATTGCAACGGTGGTGTCGATCGAATGCGTGAGCAGCCGCTGCGGTCCCCAGAACGGCAGGAACTTCGCGACCAGCTGGCTGGACTCCGTCGTGAGCTGGATGCCCACCACGCCGATCAGGATCAGCGTGCCCTCGAGTTCCTGGGGTGCGAGCGCGCCGAGCGCGAGCCCGAACGGCACGCTCGTGAACGCGACCAGAGCGACCCCGCCGACGAGCGCCGGCGTGTCGGAGGGGCCGGTGCCCAGCACCATGACCACGCTGAACAGCGCCGCAACCAGCACCCCGAGCACCTCGAGCAGCAAGAGCCGTCCCAGCAGCAGCTCGTAGGGCCTGTAGCCGGCGAGCATCAGGCGCTGGTCGACCGCCCTGGTGGCAAAGGAGGCGAACATGGCGGCGCCCGCGACCGAGAACGCCATGACGACACCGCCCGTCACCACGGCGTGACGAAGGTGCCCGGCCTGGGCGCCGTACAACGCGAGCGGCAACGCGGTCAGGAGCGCCAACGCGATGCGCCGGCGCGACAGATCCCGCGCGGTCATCTCCGCCGGCGCCAGGACGCGGGCCGGGCTCACGAGACCACGGCTCCGCGCTCGGGCGAGGCGGTTAGCTCCACGACGCGATCTACGAAGACCGTGTCGGTCAACAGGTGGGTGACGATCACCACGGCCAGGCCATCCCCCTTCCAGCCCGCGACGTGCTCCCAGAAGCTCACATAGGCGCCGTGGTCGAAGCCTTGGTAGGGCTCGTCGAGCAGCAACAGGCTCGCGTCGCCGATCAGCGCCAGCGCGAGATTGAGCTTCTGACGCGCGCCCCCGGAGAGGTGACGGGCCTGGGAGCGATCTCTGACCGGGAACGCGAGCTCGGCGAGGAGCCTTCGGCCCTCGTGCAACGCTCGCTCGCGCGACAGCCCCAATGCCGGAGCGAACAGCGCGAGGTGCTCGTCGGCGGTCAGCAGATCGATCAGGCCAGGCTCCTGGGGGCAGTAACCGACGCGGGCGTTGACGCTGACTCGTCCCTGATCCGGACGGATCAGCCCGGCGCAGATGCGCAGCAGCGTGCTCTTGCCCGATCCGTTCTCGCCGACGACCGCGACCGCCTCGCCCGGGCTCACGGTCAGCGATACATCGTCCAGGACCGGGGTCTGGCCGAACCGCTTGCTTAGGCCCGCGACATCGAGCAGCGGGAGGAAGGAGAGATCACTCAGTCGTCCACCACCTCGATCACCTCGTACACGCCGGCCACGTGCTCGTTCTGCACGAACGCCGACATGTTGTCAACGCGCCGGTTCTCCTGTGCGTCGGCTTCCTCTCGCCAGCGCCGGTAGTCCGCATCGCTCATCTCGAAGAGCCCGAACGAGATGATCTCGTCCTCGTCGCGGATGTTGCGCGCGTGGTAGGCGCGCTGGAAGCCCGGCGGCCTCGCGTCGCCTGGATCCCAGGCCCGGCGAAACTGCTCCCACGCGTCGGGCTTGAGGCGACGGGCGCTGAGCATGACGATCATCTGCTGACCTCCTGGTAGCGGTTCGACGCCTACTCTCTCAGGTTCGAGGCCGCAAGCTGGATTCAGCCGGGCTGCATGGCGCGCAGATACGCCAGAACGGCGAGGACCCGGCGGTGATCGTCGTCGCCGGTGGGAAGGTCGAGCTTGGTGAAGATGTTCGAGATGTGCTTCTCGACGGCGCCGAGCGTGATCACGAGCTCACGGGCGATCGCCGCGTTCGTACGGCCCTGGGCGATCAGTTCCAGGACCTCCCGTTCGCGGTTCGTGAGCGATGCGAGCTCCCCGTCGGAGTCCCCGCGGCCCCGCTCCCGGACGAGCGAGGCCACCACCTCGCGGTCGAGCGCGGTGCCTCCTGCCGCAACCCGCTCGACCGCGTCCAGAAACGCGCGAACCTCGCTCACGCGTTCTTTCAGCAGGTAGCCGACGCCGCTCTCGCCCGTCGACAGCAGCTCGCCGGTGTAGACCGGCTCGACGTACTGGGAGAGCACCAAGACGGCAAGATCCGGGCGGCGGCGTCGCGCCTCGAGCGCGGCGCGGATCCCTTCGTCGGTGAACGTGGGCGGAAGACGAACGTCGACGATCGCGAGGTCCGGTTTGTGGCCGGCGACGACCCGCAGCAGGCCGGCGCCGTCCTCGGCCTGGGCGACCACCTCGATTCCGTGCTCCTGCAGGAGCGCGACAATTCCCTCGCGCAGGAGCGCCTGGTCCTCGGCGATCACTACGCGCACGGCAACACCGCGCGCACCAGGGTTCCTCGCCCGACGGGGCTCGAGACGCTGAGCGCGCCGTCGAGCGCTTCGACACGCTGGCGCAGACCGGTGAGTCCGCTACCGGCCGGATCCGCGCCCCCCGGTCCTTCGTCGGCGACCTCGACGACCAGAGTCGCATCGCTTTCCTGGATGGCGATGTCGACCGGAGCTCCTGGCGCATGCTTGGCCGCGTTGGTGAGGGACTCGGCGACCACGAAGTACGCCGCCGTCTCGACCATCGGCGGCCCCCGATGCACTACCTCGGCACTGACGTTGACCGGCGACGGAGAGCGAGCCGCGAGCGCCTCGACCGCCGCCACAAGCCCCCGGTCCGCCAGCACCGGGGGAGCAATCCCGCGGGCCAGATCACGGAGCTCGGCGATCGCCGCGCTCGCCTCCTCGCGCGCGCGGCGCACCAGGGCGGCGGCCTCGGGCTGGTCTTCGAGGCGTTCCTCGGCACGACCCAATTGCATGCTGAGCGCGACCAGGCGGGCCTGAGCTCCGTCGTGGAGGTCGCGCTCGATCCGCCGGAGCTCCGCGGCCTGGACGTCGAGAGCCCCACGGCGGGTCCGCGTCAGCTCATCGACGCGTCCGGCGAGATCGCGCTGGTGGGGCGACCCGGCGGCGGCGTGTGCCACGAACGCGAGGCCTAGCCCGAGAATCGGGAACACCGGCCAGAAGAAGCCGCCGCCGGCTAGTGCCCAGATCACTACCACGCTCACCGAGAAGATCATCGAGAGCGTGCGGTGCACGGCCAGCCGCCTCAGGCGCCCCCGCGGCTCGGCCCACGCCGAATGGATGCCGGCGGGGAGAGCGAGCGCGAGCGCGAGCCCGAACCAGACCCACATCGGCCAGAAGTACCCCATCCCGGTCGCGGCCCAGATGATCGTGACGGCGAGCGCGACGGTTGCCGACAGCGTCAGCTGGGCGGCGAGGACGGCGCTACCCGACCTCACGTTTCGTTCACGAGCCATGGGTTCGGTGGTTGCTTGCTCCAGGAGCCACAGTCCGCGCTCCATGATCTCAGCAAGTCCCATCCGGGCATAGGCTGTCGCCCGCCGCGCGTCTTGTCGCTGGGGCTCCACAGCGTCATGCGTGCTGCGGACCCCCGGCGCCGGGGGTGGGGTCAGCCCGAGCGCCCTCCGGTGGCGTGGGCCGGGCGATCGAGCAGACCCCTTCCGTTCAGCGGCAAAAGGATCTCGCGCAAAATCCGATGTTGGGTTATAACTTGGCGCGGTGACCGGTGGACCCAGCGTTGGGGATCTGGTAGCGCACCTACCGCGTACGAGAGCTGCGCTTCTGTACGCGCAGCGCCAGCACGCCGGCCAGCGGCGCTCCGACGGCGCCCCGTTCATCGCCCACCCGCTCGAGGTCGCACGGCTCCTGCACGAGGCGGGTGCGGCCGACCAGGTTGTAGCCGCCGGCCTTCTGCACGACACGATCGAGAAAACGAGTGCCACCGCGAGCGAGCTTCACGGGCGCTTCGGGCCCGAGGTCACCTCGCTCGTGCTGGCGGTGACCGAGGACGAGCGAATCGCCGGCTACCGAGCGCGCAAGGCGGCGCTGAGGGCCCAGGTGTCGCGCGCCGGCGATCAGGCTCTCTTGCTGTTCGCCGCCGACAAGGTCTCGAAGACGCGCGAGTTCCAGGTCGGGCCGCATCCCGTCAGACGCCGGCGACTGAGCCACTACCGCCGCTGTCTCGAGCTCCTCGAAAGCCGCCTGCCCGGGACGCCGCTCATCGCACAACTCCGAGCTGAGCTCGAGATCCTCGCGGCAACAGCCGGCGACCGGCCGGTGCTGGCGCAGGCAACCTGAGCCGCCGCCTGGCCAGCGCCGGCAGACGCCAACGCACGGCATGGGCGGTGGACGCGGCCACTGCGCGTAGGCGAACGTCTAACGTCAACCAGGCACACGCTCAAGGTACTCCGGGGCGGGCCCCCGATCAAGGCAAAAACGGCGCCGGTCGCCACGCGGGCGACCGGCGCCGTGACTACACCTTGCGCGCGCGCCGGCCTGCTCAACGGGACCAGCGCCGCGAACCGCGCGTTACGCCGCCAGCTGGAGTCCTTCGAGCTCGGAGTTGGAGGCGAGCCGTCTGAGGCCCCGCTCCTCCAGCTCGTGGGCTCGCTGCGGCGAGATGCCGAGCTCGGCCCCGACCTGCCTCAGCGTCTGTGGTTCGTCTCCGTCCAGTCCGAAGCGGAGTCGGATCACGTTCCGCTCGGCGTCGGCGAGCCGGTCGACTACATCCTGGACGCGACGCGCACGATCGGAGTCTTCGATCTCCTGCACCGGCTCGGGACGTTCGCTGGCGATCAGATCACCGAGGGCGGTCTCGCCGTCGTCGCTCACGGACTGATCGAGGCTCGCGAGACCCCGGCTCAGCTCGCGCAGCTCCGCGACTTCGTCAAGGTCGAGCTTGGCGACTTCCGCGATCTCCTCGTCCGTGGGATCCCGCGCGAGCTTCTTGCTCAGCTCGCCTTCTATCTTGCGGACCTTGACCTGCCTCTGCGCGACGTGGACGGGGACGCGAATCGTCCTGCCGTGGTTCTGGAGGCCGCGCTGGATCGCCTGACGGATCCAGAGCGTGCCGTAGGTCGAGAACTTGAATCCCCGCCGCCAGTCGAACTTCTCGACGGCACGGATCAGTCCGAGCATTCCCTCCTGGACCAGA
>Ga0213881_10000771_pt1 | contig 17713 bp, 14 predicted proteins | sample BarmaccoBMER_R08_FD_160104 | JGI IMG/M metagenome (GOLD analysis project Ga0213881, IMG submission 160104) | Barbacenia macrantha exposed rock microbial communities from rupestrian grasslands, the National Park of Serra do Cipo, Brazil - ER_R08 ... | reverse complement strand
CCACTTCGCACCGTGCAACAGCCAGCCAAACCCGGCGTTCGAAATATCCGCCGTCCCGCCGCTCAGCCCGAGCGATTGCCGGGTTGAGCTTTCGCGTACTTTCCAGATGAAACCGTCGTAGTAAAAATGCAGAAGCGCCGACGCCGTCACGACACCGGTGAGGATTCGCTTGATCGTCTCGATTTGCAGATGCGAATTAAAGTACGCTAACGATCCATAGGCGAAGATCAGGCCTAAGTACAGCCCGACGAGCGAGCCACTGCGCCTGAAAATGAAACGCATGAACCCGCCGATGCTGTTATCTTTTTCGACGCGATTGCGATTGTAAATCCAGACGAGAGAAAGGTATTGCACGTCATGAAAAACCTCGAACAAGGCAATGCCGACGAGCAGATTCGAAACGCCATTGTTACAATACCACCAGAAAGCGATGCTGGTCGTCAGCAGGGCGAGCTTCACCGGGTTCGGCCGCTTCGCCGCGCGGGAGACGCGGATGAAATTGCCCAGGAATAAAATGGCGACGCCGATAGCGACCACAAACAGCGCCTGTTGAAATGCCCGGAGCACAGCCGCGGGAATGAACGGACCGCCGCTGCTGTAAAACACGCCAAGGGTGTCTGTCATGCGTTGCGGCGAGAGAAATACGGCGGCGGCGAACCAGATCAGGCAAAGCGCGAAATCGAGCCGTTTGTTAAAGGTGGCGAAGGCGCCAGTTTTAGCATCGTAAATGCGGCAGAACCCGTAGGTCTGCATCATGCCGTGCCAGACGCCCCAGAAGAAAACAATCAGGATAATGCTTTTGAGGTCCCACCAGTAGAAGACGGTGCAGGTAACGAGGAGGAATACCGGCGCGATGATGAACCGCCAGCGGAAGCGATTGAATAACGCGCGATCGCCATACGCGCGGATCATCCCCGGCAGATGATGACCCATGGCGCCAAACGCCGCCACAAAGAGGTAAATATCCTGAGCGCTCCAGCGTGACTGGGCAAGCGCAAAGATCGGCAGCAGCAGCAGCGGTGTGCCGACGTAAAGAATGAGATCGCGCCAGCTATTTAGAATCCAGAGATTCGGGCGCGCGGCAGCGGCGGGCGGCGCCGGCACTGTTTGCGGCCGAGAGAACGCGGTGACGTGCTGCATGGCGGAAGCGCGTTAATTGTTCCTTAACAAATGGCGGAAATCAACGCTGCTTACGCGGAACTAAATTACAGTCCTCCTCCGTCCGCGAGTGTACCCCAGAGTACCGGCTACCCCGAAGCGGCTACGGAGTCGCGCTGCTCGCCGGCGTCGCGGCCGGAGGTTTCTCGACGATAATCGAAACGCGCCGGTTTAAGGCGCGCCCCGCGGGGTTATCGCTGCCGTCGGGGTTCTTGTTTGACGCCGCGGGATTCTGTTCACCGAATCCCTTCGCGGTGATGCTCGCCTCCTGCACGTTCCCGTTTTTCACCAGCCAATTCTTCACCGCATCAGCGCGTGCTTGTGATAGCTGCATATTGACGGACTTGCCGCCTTTCGAGTCGGTGTAGCCTTCCACCGTCACCATGCTTTCCGGAAATTGCGAAAGTACGACGGCGACCTTCTTTAAAGCATCTTCCGCGTCCGGTTTAAGCGCGGCTTTGTCGTAATCGAAGAGTACGTCGCCCGACAGGTTCATGCTAAGAGAGCGGCCGCTCTGCTGGTTTTGCAGCTCCTGCTGCTCGCGCTGGATTTCCGCCTCACGCTGTTGCAACTCGGCGGCGCGCTTGTCCAGCTCGGCGCGTTTGCGGTCGATGTCGGCTTGTTCTTTGGCGATTTGTTTGTCGGTGGTCTGCGCTCGGGTTGTACTCACGCCGCTGAGTACGGCCAGAATAAGGCACAGGCCGAGCAACGGAAAGCGGGATGATGTTCTCATTTCTTGCTGATTCGTTTTTCTGCGTTTCGCTGATTGCATTCTCAAGCTCGAGGCGAGTGGATGTGTTCCGGGCGCGGCCCCATGCCAGCGAGGCGCGCAGGGATCCTGCGCAAAACGGGAAACCAGAGAAGCATTTTCGCCAGCAGCGGGAGCTTTTGCGTCTGTCGTTGCGCGCTCGGCACGGTAATGAAGCGATGAATCAAAAGTTGCACTGCCTGTATGATTTTCGTGGGCCATTCCCGGCGGCGCTGTACTTCGTGTAGATCATGCAATTCCACCGGCCCGTCGCGCAATTTCTCCGCCAGCAGATTCGCCGTCGCGACCGCGTCCTGAATGGCGAGGTTGATCCCTACGCCGCCGGCGGGCGACATCGCGTGCGCGTTGTCTCCGATGCAAAGCAACCCTTCGCGCGCCCAGCGATCCAGGCGGTTGATCTGCACCGTCAGCAACCGGACCTTGCTCCAATCATCTATCTCGCGAACGCGCTCACCGAGGAATGGCGCGAGCGCGAGAATCTCCGACTGCAATACGGCAACGCCGCGCGCCTGGATTTCAGCAAACGTGCCTTTTGCGATGACGAAGCCCGCCTGGTGGTAATCGCCGCGATTAATGAGCACAAGCAGCTTGCCACCACGGAAGTAGCCAAAGGTTTGTGCGGGATCATTAGGACGCTTGGAAAGGCGCAGCCAGAGTACATCGATGGGCACGCCGAACTCCCGCGATTTAAAGCCAGCGGCGACGTGCGTCACAGCGTGCCTCCCGTCGGCGCCGATGACAAGGTCGGCGCGCGCAATCCGCTCACCGCCCGGCGTTTTTATGCGCACACCGCTGACCCGTCCATCGTCGAACATCAGGCCGACGACTTCGTGCCGCATATGAAGCGAGAAGTGGTCGAACTTGTTCGCCGCAGTCGCCAGGAAGTTCAGAAAATCCCACTGCGGCATGAATGCGATGAACTTGCAGCGCGTCGGCAAAGAGGAGAAATCCGCCACTGTCACTTCATGTCCGTTGATCACTGCGCGGAGTTGGTGCAGCTCCTGGTGTGGCAACTCGAGAAACTCCTCCAGCAGCCCAAGCTCAAACATCAACTCAAGCGTCGATGGATGAATGGTGTCACCGCGGAAATCGCGAAAGAAGTCGGCGTGCTTCTCCAGGACCGCGACGGGCACGCCGGCGCGCGCCAGTAGATAGCCGGTCATCATTCCCGCCGGCCCGCCACCGACAATAACGACACGCCCGCTGATCTCGCTCTCGCTCAAGCGCGGCGCGTCCTGATTTGTTCGAGAATTTCCGCGACCGCCTCGTCGCGCGGTCTTTCGCCGACATTTCCCTGGCCGTGCACCCGAACACTCACGGCGTTCGCTTCCATGTCGCGTCTGCCGATGACGAGCATGGTATGTACTTTCATCTGCTCGGCTCGTTGGATCTTTCCGTTGATTTTATCCGTTGAGCCGTCGATTTCAGCGCGCACCAGTTTTGACCTTAGCTCGTTAAGTATCGCGCGTGAGTACTCGATCAGCTGAGCATCGGTGCCGATCGGCAAAATTCGCACCTGCTCCGGGCTTAACCAAAGCGGAAAATTGCCGGCGTAATGTTCGATCAGAAACCCGATGAAACGTTCATGCGTGCCAAGTGGTGCGCGGTGAATACAAAGCGGCGTCTTCTCCGTGTTATCGCGGTCCTTGTAGGTAAGTCCAAAGCGTTTAGGCTGGGCGAAGTCCACCTGGTTGGTGGCGATGGTGAACTCGCGTCCGATTGCGCTCCATACCTGGACATCGATCTTTGGCCCATAGAAAGCAGCTTCGTTTGGCACTTCCACATAGTTAATTCCGGAGCGTTGTAAAACGCCGCGCACCATCTCCTCTGTCTGAAGCCAGAGCTCAGGTTCATCCACGTACTTCTCCCCCAGCCTGGCAGCTTCATGGGTAGAAAACCGCATCATGTACTTCTCGATCCCGAATAGCTTGAAGTAGTTAAGGTATAGCTGGTTGACGGCGTTGAACTCGGCCTCAAACTGAGCGGGAGTGCAGTAAATATGGGCATCGTTCATTTGGAGAGATCGAACACGCATTAATCCAAATAGCTCGCCGCTTTGTTCGTAGCGATGACAGTAGCCGTACTCAGCCAGCCGCAGCGGTAGTTCGCGATAACTGCGCGGAAGAGCAGCATAAATCTTGTGATGGTGCGGGCAGTTCATCGCCTTTAGGTAGTAGCGATCTGCGGCCGGAATAGCTTCCGTGCTGCCTCCCGGGTTACCTTTTTCTTCTACCGTCATGGGCGGAAACATGGAGTCCTTGTAGTAAGGAAGGTGACCACTTTTTAAGTACAAGCTTTCCCGGGCGATGTTGACAGTACGAACACGTTGATAACCCGCCTCGAACTCCGTTTCCTTGGCCAGCTTTTCAAGTTCTTCTATGAGCGCGGCGCCGCGTGGCAACCAGAGCGGGAGACCAGGACCAACGTCCTCGTCGAAGGTAAATAGTTCGAGCTCCTTACCAAGCTTGCGATGATCGCGCTTCTTCGCTTCTTCCAGCATGGCGAAGTAGTCATCGAGCTCCTTCCTTGTCTTGAATGCCGTGCCGTAGATGCGTTGCAATTGTGGATTACGTTCATCGCCCTTGTAATAGGCGCTGGCGACATGAGTCAGCTTGAATGCACCAATGTTTCCCGTGCGCATGACGTGCGGGCCAGCGCATAGATCGAGGAAGCTACCATTACGATAAAGCGAGATCTCCTCCTCCGGCGGAATCCCCTCGATGATGTCGAGCTTGAACCTGGAAGGAGAAGACCTGCTACCCAATGCTGCCAGCTCACCGCGCCTGCCTAATTCAAGCGCTTCTTCGCGCGAGACGACGATCCGCTCGAACAGGTGGTTGGCCTTTGTTTCGTTCTTCATTTCCGCTTCGATCTTCTCGAAGTCCTCCGGCGTGATACGATGCGGCAGCTCGAGATCGTAGTAGAAGCCGCTGTCCACCGGCGGGCCCGCGGCGAACTGTGCCTCAGGCCAGATCCGCAGGATGGCGGTGGCGAGTACGTGCGCGGTGGAATGCCGGAGGCGCTCGAGGTCTGTCATCGCTGGAGTGTTACTGGTCATCTGGTTGGGTTTGTTCGACGGTGGCTACTTTCCAGCCGCCACGTGATTCAGCCCAGACCAGCCCATAAACGAAAAAGAGGAGCGCGCCAAATGGTTGTACTAAGACAATAGGTGAATGCCGCCACGGGGTGAAACTGATGATCGCCAGCGCGAGAAGCTCGCAGATAAGTACAAGCAGAATCCAGAGCTGCATCGAGCGCGGTGTTTCCGAGCGAAACGCCTGGACGACGGCGAAGATAATGGCCGGAGCTAGCAAGACGTAAGTAGCAGACTCGGTGGCGGGCCCGCACAATACCATCCAGGCGCTGCTCAGGGTGAAAATGGAAACCAGCAGGCGGTTCGCGGGCCATTTCTGAACCCGTCCATGCAGCGTGACAGCGGCAACAACGGCAGCGGAGGCAAGTTGAATGCAACGATATGTCGTTTCGCTCAGTCCGAACGGCCGAAGTAACCTCCACAAATCCTGCGGCGCATTGACGGCAGCCCAGTGCAGGCGGTTGTCGGCGGCGCGCGTGGATATCCAGGAATGATACTGCGCCAGGACATAGCCAGGATGTTGAAGAACAAACGTACTCAGACCGAAAATCAGCAGCCAAAGGAGCAGGGGTCCAGCAAGCTGCCGCGGGTAAACGAGGAGCAGGCACAAACCGAGAGCGAGCGGATACACTTTCAGCCACGCCGCGAACGCGAGGAGCATAGCGGCGGCCATCCAGCGTGTTTCTTTCACAGCAGCGATCGTTCCGAGCAGCGCTGAGGCAAGCAGCAGATTCGCCTGGCCGTCATTCACATTTCCGAGCGCGAAAATTGCGAGCAAGACCAGCACAACCGGCCAGCCTGCGCGCGGCGGCAATTGCGCGTGATGCCACCACGCCAGTGCGAGTAACAGCGCGACGACGGAAACGAAACGCCAGAAGATATCGCCTGCGAGCTGTGGCAGAAAGGCGAATGGCGTCAGCGCCGCGCCGATGGGCGGACTGTAAACGAAACCCATTGCGCCTTCATACAGTGGCTGCGAGTTGAGCCAGTGTTCGCCCGCGGCCCGGTACGTCGGGAAGACATCGTTGCGATGCGGCTGGATCGCCACGCGTGCTGATACGGCGACGAAAATCATGATCCAGAGTACGGCGGCAGCTTTGCCCGCGGCGCCGACGTTTCGCGCAAGGTTCACGCTGTTTTCCGGCAAGCCGACCAGGCGAGATAAACAGGAAGGCCGGTGAGTACGATAAGGAGCCCGATACCGGAAGTCGCCGGCGCCAGAAACACGAGATCAGCGGTAAGAAGCAGCGCGAGAACGGCGGAGGCAACCGGCACCACGGGATAACCCCAGGTGCGATATGGCCGCTCGGCCGCCGGGCGTCTTCGCCGCAGGACGATCACGGCGACTACTAACAAAATGTAGAAGACAAGATCCGCCGAGACGATGTACTCAAGCAGTTGAGTGTACACATTCCCGTACTGGGTCAGGCCGTTTGCGCCCCGGCTCACCGTGCGCGGTAAGGTCAGCAACCCGGTCCAGATTCCCTGCACGATCAATGCGGCGGCCGGCACGTGAAATTTATTTGTTGTCCCGATTCGCGCGAAGAAGAGTCGGTCACGAGCCATCGCGTAGTAAACGCGCGCGCCGGCCAGGATCAGCCCGTTGTTGCAGCCGAAGGTGGAGATCATGATGGCCGCCGCGACAGCCAGCAACCCCGGTGCGCCAAAGATTTCGCGCATCATCGCGCCCGCGACACGGTTCTGCGGTGCGTGTTCGATTGCTGGAAACGGCAGGACGGCGATGTATGCGATGTTCGCCGCGATGTAGAGCAGCACCACTATTCCGCATCCGTAGAGCAACGCGCGTGAAAGATTGCGCCCTGGAATCCGTACTTCGCTGCCGATGAAAGTGACGTTTGTCCAGGCGGTCTGCGCAAAGAGCGGGCCGACCATGCCCTTGCCGAAGAGCAGCGCGATGGCAGCCGCGCCGGTCAGGCGCAATCCCGGCTGTGCCACGGCCGCGCTCCAGCCATTTGCATTTGAGTTCCACCAGTGCGCGCTCAACGCGGCGCTGCCCTGCCTCCAGCCGAATGCCAGACCGATGACGACTACTCCCAAAAGCGCCAGCGTTTTCATCGATGTGAAACTGTTCTGCACAAGCGTGCCGAGCCGCAGACCGCGTGTGTTTGTGAATGTAAGAAGCGCGATCAGCCCGATGGCTGCGAGCTGTTCCGTGGACAAGCTGATGGCGAAGTGTGGCGCGATGGCGAACGGCGCGACAAGGTAATGGTCCGTCGAAACGGCGGGGGCAAAGACACTGAGGAACTTGGCAAAGGCGATCGCGACTGCTGCGATGGTGCCCGTTTGCACCACGAGGAATAACGTCCAGCCGAAAAGGAACCCGAACGCCGGGCCGTAGGCGGCGTGAAGGAAAACGTAAACTCCGCCGGCGCGTGGCATCATTGTCGCCAGTTCGGCGCAACAAAGCGCACCACAGATGGTGAGCAGGCCCGCGACGACCCACGTCAGCAGCAGCCAGCCGGGCGCGCCGGTGAGCCGCGCTGATTCGGCCGAGACGATGAAAATGCCCGACCCAATCATCGAGCCGATGACGATCATGGTGGCGTCGAGCAGCCCGAGCTCGCGAACGAGGTTGCGGGATGCGGCGCTATTCATCGGCCAGGGGGCGGTGCGATGACGATGCCTTCTTCTTCCAGCCGTTCGCGTAAAGTGCGCACGTACTCAACCGCTCCAGGCGTGTCGCCATGCACGCAAATTGTCTCGGCGGTAAGCGCCAGATCGGTTCCGTCAACTGTGCGTACTTTGCCTTCGCGCAACATGCGGATGGCGCGCTCAGCCGCCTCTGTTGCGCCATGAAGCAGGGCATCGGGTCGGGTGCGAGAGACAAGCGACCCGTCGGCGTTGTAATTACGATCGGCGAAAACTTCCGCGACGACTTGTAAGCCACACGCGCGCGAAGCTGCCGCAAGTGCACTGCCGGTCGGCGCGAAAATGATGAGCGACCGGTCGAATCCGGCAATCGCGCGCGCGATTCCGCTGGCGAGAGCCTCGTCGCGCGCGCTCATGTTGTAGAGAGCGCCATGTGGCTTCACGTGGCTCAGCCTGGCGCCGGCGGCACGGCAGAGCGCGCTGAATGCGCCAAGCTGGTAAGTGATCAATGAGGACAATTGAGCCGCCGGGATTTGAATCTCAGTGCGCCCGAAATTTGCCCGATCATCCAAACTCGGGTGAGCACCAATGGCGACGTTTCGCTGCTTCGCTGCCGTGATCGAGTGAAGAATGGACTCCGGCGTTCCAGCGTGAAATCCGCAGGCGATGTTTGCCGAGCTAACGAGCGACAGGATTTCGTCATCGTAGCCGGTGCCTTCGCCGAGATCAGAGTTGAGATCGACCGTCATGCGAAGCGTGTCCGGATGCCGGCGCGAAAAATCGCGATCTCTCGTTCGCGTTGCCGGGCGAGCTGCTGGGCGAAACCGAGAGTCGTTAGCTCGAAGCGCACGTAGTCCATCGGCTGCAATTGTGCGGCACGCGCGAGATCGACGCTGATCACGTGCGCCAATCTCGGATAACCGCCGATCGTCTGGCAATCTGCAAGTAAAACGATGGGAGCGCCGTTAGTTGGCAGCTGGATTGTGCCCGGCGTCACCGGTTGCGAAACCAACATGCCAGCGTGAGTACGTGGAATTGTTTTACCTTCGAGACGCAATCCCATTCGGTCCGAGTTGATGGCGACACGAAAATTCCCCTCGAGAAGTTTCGCACCGGCTTCGGCCGTCCAGTGCTGGCCACGTATAGTACGGAGCGTGGTCATTCGCTCCGGTGCGGCTGGCGACGAGTACGGGCCGGTCCAATTTGCCAGTCGTCCGGTGATTTGCGCGGCAATCCGCAATTCGGATTGCGTGCGGGCACCGAGCGGAAGTTCGTCGCCGTCGCGCAATGCGCGGCCATTGAACCCGCCGAAACGCGCGCGCAGATCGGTGGCGCGGCTTCCGAGAACAAGAGGCACATCGATGCCGCCGGACACGGCAAGCCAGGCGCGGCCATGCGTCGCGAGAATTTCGCAGCTTTCGCCAGGGGCGACGCACGCGCAACGCAGCGGCGGCGACGAATCGCGCGCGATTTTCACTTTAAACCTGCCGCCGCCCCACGCGATCAAACGTTCATCACAGAATCGTAATTGCACGCGCCCGCTCGCGATTTCCAGGCCGGCCGCGGTTTCATCGTTGCCGACGAGAAGATTCGCCAGCCGCAAAGTGGCCGCATCGAGCGCGCCGCCAGGCGTCACACCGAAGGGGCGCCATCCGACGCGGCCACAATCCTGTACTGTCGTCTGGAACCCGGCTGCGGTGACGAGAACCGTCATCGCACTTCCACGCTTGCCAGCGCGTGGTGGAATTCTTCGCGAGAAATCTTGCGGAAGCGAACTTTGTCGCCGGGCGCGAGCAGCGCCGGCGGCGTTTTCCCAGGATCAAACAAACGCAGGTGTGTGCGCCCGATGATGTTCCAGCCACCCGGTGACTCGAAGGGGTAAATTCCCGCCTGGCCGTTGGCGACGGCTACCGATCCGGCAGGAACTCTCGCCCGAGGCGCGGGAAGGCGCGGCAAGTGGAGCGCTTCAGGTAAACCGGCGAGATAGGGAAAACCCGGCATAAAGCCGATACATGCGACGATGAACTCCCCCGCCGCATGCAATTCAACCACCGAATTGAACGGCAACCCGGTCGCGCTGGTGACGCGCTGTTCGTCGAGCGCGAACTCTGGTCCATAGCAGACGGGTACCTCGATGAGCCGCCCTTTTGTTTTCACTCGCTGGCCAGGCGCGACGATTTGCCCGATCTGGCGCTCGAAGTGTGAAGCAATGTCCGGCAATGCGTCGATGTCGCTCAAATGCAAAAACACCGTGACTGATTGGTAGGCGGAGGTGACCTCGGCCACGCCGCGCAGTTTCGCGCGCCTGAGTTGTGCGGCGACACTGAGGGCTCGATCAAGAAGTTCGGGTGCGGAAGACGACTCATCGCCGAAGTCCACGAGCAGCGCCGAATCGCCCAGTGGCGAAATTGTCATCGCAGGAGTATGCGCGTCTGGAATCGGGAAAGAAAGCGCCACGGTTGAATGGGCAAATTTCCAAGCCGAGACCGAAACTCGTACTTATGTACCGCGTTATTGCGAAGCAAAACTGCTCATTCGATTCACAGAATTCTCCGCAATTTGCGTGACCCGCGCGGGCGTTCTGCGCTACAATTCGCCCCCTGGAAACCTCGATATGCGCAGCCGGCAATCCTCAGAGCTGACGGACATCCTGCGCGGCTGGGATGGACGCGACAGCGAGGCGGCCACTCGACTGGTCGCAGCGGTTTATGACGAATTACGCGGCCTGGCGCGACGTCATCTCGCCAGTGAGCGGACCGATCATACGCTGCAACCAACGGCGCTGGTGCACGAGACGTATTTGCGCCTGATCGATCATCAGCGCAGCGGCTGGAAGAGTCGCGCGCAATTTTTTGCCGTCGCGGCGCAGTCGATGCGGCGCATTCTGGTTGATTATGCGCGCGCACACACCGCGGCGAAGCGCGGCAGCGGCGCGGAACACCTTTCGCTGGACGAAACAGACATCCCATTGGGCGAGCGCGCGGCCGAGCTAGTCGCTCTCGACAATGCCTTGAGTCAGCTCGCGATGCGCGATGAGCGAAAAAGCCGCGTGGTTGAGCTACGGTTTTTTGGCGGCTTAACGCTAGAGGAAACGGCCGAAGCAATGGACGTGAGCGTGGCGACGGTGCGGCGAGACTGGACGTTTGCCAAGGCCTGGCTGCATCGCGCCATTAAAAACGGCGGGTAAAGCCGTACTTTGCATGTCTCGGCTCGCAGGAACGGATTTTTCGATTCCAGATGAAAGCTGACTGGGAGCAGGTGCAGGAGATTTTCCTGGCGGCGCTCGATCACGACCCGAAGACGCGCCAGGCGTTCGTGCGCATGAGCTGCGGCGAAAGCGCGACGACGTTCCTGGAAGTATCGACCCTGCTGCGCTCGCATGACGAAGCGGCGGAATTCATTGAAGACCCTCCGCTGCCGGTAAGTGCGTCATCCTTCCTCGGCGGGGCTAACGAGCTCCAGCCGGGTCAGGTCATTGGGGGCTATACCATTCGTTCTCTGCTGGGTATGGGCGGCATGGGTGAAGTGTACCTGGCCGATGACAACGAGCTTGGCCGCGAAGTGGCGATCAAGCTAATCAAACGCGGGTTCGCCAGTGGCGTCGCAGTGCGGCAGTTCCGCCGTGAAGAACGCATCCTCGCCGCGCTCAATCATCCGAATATTGCGCGACTTTACGGCGGAGCTGTTACTGCCGAAGGCACGCCGTACTTTGTGATGGAATACGTCACGGGCGAACGCCTGGACGATTACTGCGATCAACAACGACTGACGTTGCGGCAGCGGCTTGACCTATTCCGGAAAGTTTGCGCGGCGGTGAGTTACGCGCATCAGCGCTTGATTATTCACCGCGATCTCAAGCCGGCCAACATCCGTGTGACGAGTGAAGGGGAGCCGAAGCTGCTCGATTTCGGCATCGCCAAGCTTCTCGAGAAACAATCGGACGCAACGCTTGCCCACACCATTACGCTGGCGCCGGTAATGACGCCGGATTACGCCAGCCCCGAGCAAACGCGCGGCGAACCCATGACGACCGCGACGGACATCTACAGCCTCGGCGTTGTCCTCTATCAGTTGCTCACGGGAGAAAAGCCTTATGGCAGACGGATTGGTAACGCCGAGGAAATGGTGCGCGCCATTCGCGAGAAAGAACCGGGCCGGCCGAGTACGGCGCGCAAACAGAACGAATCGACCACCAGGAGCTGTAAGTCGTTAGAGAGCGGCGCACCAAATCCGGCGCAATCCCTCTCACGCTCAGCGCTCCCCGACTCGCGCGCCCTCCGGCGCGACCTGGACAACATCGTACTTATGGCGTTGCGCAAGGAACCGGCCCGGCGCTATGCCACAGTCGAGCGGTTTTCGGAAGACATCCGGCGCTACCTGGAAGGCCGCCCGGTGTTCGCCCGCAAGGACACACTTGGTTATCGCACGACAAAATTCATCGGGCGCAATCGCCTGGCGGTCACGGCAGCGGCTTTGGTCACCTTCTCGTTAGTCGCGGGAATTATCGCGACGACGTGGCAGGCGCGGAAGGCACGCCAGGAAGAAGCAAAAGCGAAAAGCGTGAACGAGTTTCTCGAGCAGATGATCAGCTACTCGAATCCGTACCTCGATTCATCACGCAAGAATGGGCGCGTCACCACCATGACCGATATGCTTGATGCCGCAGCGCAACGGCTCGAAACGGGAGACTGGGAACCTGCTCTTAAAGCCGAGCTCGAGCGCATCATTGGCGGCTGCTATTCGGGCCAGGGGAGACAGCGAATCGCCGATGAGCACAGCGCAAAGTACGTGGCCCTGGCCAGCAGACTCTACCGACCTGACGACCCGCGACGGCTGCCCGCCTTGAGCACGCAGGCCTGGCTTCTTTTTTCCAAAGGCGATTTTGCTGCTTCCGAGCGGCTTTATCGAGACCTGTTGCCGCGTTTTCGTGAGGCATACCGCCGCGGCAAAGCGGATGAAGTCGATTTTGCCATGACGCTGAACAACTTTGCCTGTTTGCGCCGCACCCAGGGAGATTCACACGAGGCAGTGCTGCTCTTCCGCGAAGTCCTTTCTCTCAACCCACAACTCACCATCGATTCTGATTCGTTCCTGCAAACGGTCCGCTGTACTCTCGCTTTGTCCCTGGACGACGAAGGGAACTTCGCCGAGGCGCTGCAAACCGCACGCGCCGCCGTCGCCGCCAGCCAGCTCGCGGGCCATGCCGACACGCCCGCGTTCGCTTTCTTACAAACCGTGCTCGGAGGTTTCCTTACCGAAAGCGGGAACTTCAAGGAAGCCGACGCTGCTCTGGCCGGCGCTGAAAATATTTTGCGCCGCTATTTCAGCCCGGTCCACCTGTGGCTTGGAGATAACCTGCGCAATCAGGCGACCTCGCTTTATCGGCAGGGGCGGTTCGCCGAGGCGAAAGCGAAGAACGACGAAGCGCTGCAAATCTATAGCGAAAGTTTCGGCCCGTACTACGACCAGTATCCCACCGTACTCGTCACCAAAGGTTTGCTCCTGGACAAGACGGGTCACGCCAGCGAAGGCGAAGCCGTCCTGCGCGAAGCGTTGCAGTTGCGGCTCAGCTCACTCCCGAAAGATCATTTCTGGGTCGGCATGGCAGAAGGCGCGCTGGGCGAATGCCTCGCCGACGAAGGGCAACGCGCCGAAGCAGAGAAGATGCTGCGCGCCGGCTGCGACATTCTCCGGAATAAGTTCGGCCCTAACGATCCACGCACGCGCGCCTTGCGCGAGACGTTTGCCTCGTACTTTCCCGCGCGCGATCTCTTGCGTTAACGACGGTACTTCGCTGCGCCGAAATTCACTCGCCCGGCGCAGTTCAATTTCGATCCGTCGCGAGAATGGGAAGCGCGCCCGCACATCCCTCCCACGTCACTCTGCAATGATTACTTCTTTACGATCTCGGCGTTCTCGATCATCGCGATGCCGCTCCGCTCGGCCATCTTGCCTTTGATCGTGACCGTTTTGCCCGCGTACTCAGCCAGCTCCGCGTTCATCGGCTTGTGTTCGCCAACGACAATGTAGGCTTTCCCGTCGGAAACAATGCCGACGGGGCCGTTGCCGCGAATGCACTTCGCCGCGCAGCTCGCATGCTTCTCGCCCATCGCGTTATGATCGACGTAGCACATCATATCGACCACTTCGCCGGTCACTTCCTTCGTCGCCGAAGCGTCGAGGTTGTCCTTGCCCTGCTCGTCTGCGCGCACTGCCAGCGGCGATAACGCCACCGTGGCAACGAACGCGGCGGTCACAGCCACTTTGATCGTCTGTGGGAATTTGGAATTAAACATGGTGCAAATCTGAGCCGAATCACGTCGCGGTCAATCGGCGTTAAAAGTACAGCGGAGATGTTGGTCGAGATGAGCGCGCGTCACGCGGGCCGGCCCACTTCTGGTGTCTTAACTCCGCTACTTGTAGGCCCGGCGGCGACATCGTACTCACCGGCATTGAAGTGGCTGCGCAGCGCAATCACTTCCCGCAGCATGCGCAGGCTGTCGCGTGCAAAATCGACTTTGCTCCCCTCGTAATGATTCCATCGTACCGGAAGTTCGCGCAGCCGCAGCCCCGCGCGCTCGGCAAGAAAAAGCAGCTCGACGTCGAACCCGAAGCCATTGACGCGCGCCGCGGCGATGACATTGCGGCAGGCCTGCATGCGGAACGCCTTGAAGCCGCATTGCGTGTCCCAGAATGGCAGTCCCGTCGCCACCCGGACAAGCAGATTGAAAACGCGGCCGCCTTGCTCTCGCCGCCATGGCTGCCGGTTGCCGATCAATTTCCGGTCGAGCGCGCGCGAGCCGAATGCCACGTCGGCCTCGCCCCGCGCAATCGGCTCGATGATTTTCGGCAGCTCGTCGATGGGCGTGGAAAGGTCCGCATCAAAAAACGCGGCGATCGGTTTTGTCGCAGCCAGCAGCCCTTGTCGCACGGCCGCGCCTTTGCCGCGGTTTGGAGAATGTTCAAGCAAACGCGCCGTCAGCATTGCATGCTCGGCGAGAACTTTTCGGACGACCTCGCCGGTGCCATCGGTCGAGCCGTCATTCACCACGATGAGCTCGCTGCCTGCACTCCGCGCGCACAGATAGCCGATGGTCGCGCGCAAAGTGTCACCGATTCGCGCCGCTTCATTGAATGCGGGCACAACAACGGAAATGGCGGGCAACATGGGAGCGCGCTGCCATTCGGCAGCACACGCAACCAAGCAAATTCAATGCTCCCTGTAAATGTCGATCACGAATTTGCCATCGGGCCCAAGATAGCCCCGGTACATTCCGCTGGTATTGAATGGAAGCGCGATGTTCCCATTTTTATCCACCGCGATGAGACCACCGTCGCCCCCGAGTTTGTGCGCGTTTTCGAGCGCCGCCTCACACGCCTCACGCAAACTCATTCCGCGGTCTTCCATTAACGCATTGACCTCGTGCGCCACGGATGCGCGAATGAAGTACTCGCCATCGCCCGTGCACGAAACAGCGCAGGTCTCGTTATTGGCATAAGTACCAGCGCCGATGATGGGCGAATCACCCACGCGCCCGGGCAACTTGTTCGTCATCCCACCGGTGGATGTTGCGGCGGCGAGGTTTCCGTTTTTATCGCGAGCGACTGCGCCCACCGTGCCATGCCGGTCCGCATCGGTGAAGATGAATTTCTTTCCGCTCGCGCCGCTCGTTTTCTCCAGCGCTTTCTTCAGCGCGTCCCAGCGTTCAGGGGTGAAAAAATATTTCGCGTCCACCAGCGCGATGCCGTTGCTTTTGGCAAATTCTTCCGCGCCCGCTCCGACCATGAACACGTGCTTCGATTTTTCCATGACGGCGCGGGCCAGCGTGATCGGGTTGCGCACGTGCTGCACACAGGCGACCGCACCGGCGGCAAGTGTTCTGCCATCCATGATCGCGGCATCCATCTCGTTTGTGCCGGCGCTGGTAAAAACAGCGCCTTTGCCGGCGTTGAAATGCGGATCATCCTCCAGTACGCGCACGGCTGATTCCACCGCATCCAGCGCAGTTCCGCCGCTCTGCAAAATGTTCTCGCCGGCGCGGAGCGCGTTCTCAATCCCGGCGCGATATTCTTTCTCGCGTTCCGGCGTCATGCTGCTGCGCTCGATCGTGCCGGCGCCGCCGTGCACCACCAGGGCGACGTTCATGGGGTCTTCCGCTTGCAAGGAAATCGCGGCCAAAGCAAGACAGCCGATTGCGAGCGAAGTCAACTTCACCATGCTGGCAGAACAGTGATTGTACTTAACTTGCGCGCCGCTTCCACGCAGCTTCAAAGTTTTGTCCGCCGCCAGAAATGGCGGGCGCGTCCGCTGAAGCGCGTTGTGCTGCCACTGCGCCAGGCCAGACGATTGCTGAAGCGCCTTTGGTCAACGCCGCCACGCAGCGAATCGTCCACTTTGGCGTATGCCGATGCTCATCCGGAAGTCAGCGTACGCGAAATCTTTCCAGCAGAAATGGTGAAGCTTCCGCCGCTGCCGTTTGCTCCTACTGCGGGAGTTCGCGAAGAAGTCTCGCGGCCGGCTTTCGTTTTCGAGATTCCGAACATCACATTCTGGGCGTACTACGGCGGCGCGGTTGTCACCGCTGACAATGCGTTACTCGGCGATCTTTCGCCCGACGTGTGGGGCGCGAAACAACATCCGATTTTTTCGCAGTGGCGATTGCCGGCAGCCAAGCTGCTTGGCGGCCGCACCGCGATTGCCCTTACGGCCGAAGCCGCGGGAAATTACTATCACTGGATGCTCGATCTGCTTCCGCGTTTGTTTCTGCTGAAACACGCCAGCGGTAACTTTTCCGGTTACGACCAGATCTTGATCAACGGCACGGGAGCAAGCTACGAACGCGAATCGCTCGCCGCGCTGAAAGTACCAGCGGAGAAGGTGCGGTATGTCGATGCGCAGCATCGCTTTCAGATTGCGTCCGCGGTCATTCCGTCGATGGATCACCACACCTGCGTGATTGCGCCTTGGAAGGTGAGCGTCTTGCGGCAACTCGTCAGCGCTAGTGAACATGAACGCCGCATTTATATTTCGCGGCGTCGGGCAGCGGTGCGACGCGTTCTCAACGAAGATGAACTTGCCGGTGTACTACGCAGCCACGGTTTTGAAGTACTCGCGCTGGAAGATTTTTCCTGGTGTAAACAGGTGCGGATTTTCAGCCAAGCCGCCGCCGTCATTGCGCCACACGGAGCCGCGCTCGCCAATGCGGTGTTTTGCGCGCCGGGAGCTCAACTGATCGAGTTGAGTACGCGCGCCGGTTACCGCAACTGGTTTTGGCAGCTCGCCGCCGCTGCCGCTCTCCGTTATCGCTGCATTGAAGCCATTCCCGCACAACGCTCCTCATCGCGCTCGCATGCGCACGAAAACGACGACATGCTGGTGGATTGCGCATCCATCGCGCAGGCGCTTGCAGGCTTGTAGTTAAACATTTGCTTGTTGCGGGTAGCTGAACTGAGGCACGTTGCCACCCATTATGGCCAGCGCGAACGTTGATTCGGAGGAATCTTCTCCGGCGATTGCGACAAATCCCGTCGTGGTCGTGCAGGGCGTCGGCCATCTTAGCCGCGAGCTGCTGCGCGAGGTTGGCAGCATTTTCTGGTTTATCACGCAGACAATTACCGAAACCTTCGATCGCATTCGTCGTGGCCGGCTCCCTTTTCGCGCCGCCAGTTTCTTTCGTTACAGCGAGCGCGCCGGCGTCGGCTCAGTACCGCTGGTAGGATTAGTCTCGTTTTTCTTGGGGCTAACGATGGCGCTGCTGACTGGGTACCAGCTACAACGATTCGGCACCGAACGTCTCGTCCCCGGCCTGGTTGCAATTGCATTCACGCGTGAGCTGGGGCCGTTGCTTACCGGCATCATGCTGGCAGCACGCATCGGCGCGTCCTTTACGGCCGAACTGGGTACTATGCAGGTATCCGAGGAAGTAGAAGCAATCGAGGCGATGGGGATCGCACCATTGCGCTTCCTGGTCGCGCCGCGAATGATCGCGCTTTTCGCCCTCATGCCATGTCTTTCTACCATCTCGAGTCTGGCAGCGATCCTCGCTACCAGCTTTATCTCACGGCTGTACTTCAATATCGCT